>ERZ795053.2347-NODE-2347-length-23171-cov-9.922348_pt1 | contig 23171 bp, 12 predicted proteins | sample MGYA00375137_ERZ795053 | MGnify/ENA primary metagenome ERZ795053 (study PRJEB30182, sample SAMN05720284) | activated sludge metagenome | isolation source: Anaerobic digester | place: Hong Kong | collected 2014-12-17 ...
TTGGCAACGGCTGTGTTTAGTACAACCATGGGCGAAGCACAACTACCGGAAGAGCCTACTGCTCTGAATTCGAAACGATTACCTGTAAATGCAAAAGGCGATGTACGGTTTCGATCGGTATTGTCGAGAAGAATCTCCGGAATTTTTCCAATAACATCCAACTTCAACCCATATTTTTCGTCGGGAGTAAGTTTTTTGTCGGAAACCTTTTCTTCCAATTCATCGAGCACTTCGCTTAACGTTTTTCCAATAAAAACAGACATGATTGCAGGAGGTGCTTCGTTAGCACCAAGTCGATGCGAGTTGGCATCCGATGAAACACTGCCGATAAGCAATGCAGCATGATCGTGAACTGCCTTAATGGTGTTTATTAAAAAGGTGAGGAATTGGAGGTTGTTTTTAGGTGTTCTGCCTGGAGATAAAAGGTTTACACCTTTATCGGTCATCAGCGACCAGTTGTTGTGTTTCCCGGAGCCATTAATTCCTTTAAATGGTTTTTCGTGGAAAAGTACGCGGAATTTATGTTCGCGAGCAATTCTGCTCATTAACGACATAATAAGCTGGTTGTGATCGACAGCCAAGTTGGCTTCTTCGAAAATAGGGGCGCATTCAAATTGGTTTGGAGCAACCTCGTTGTGGCGAGTTTTGATGGGAATTCCCAGTTTATAAGCTTCCAGTTCGAAATGGTGCATAAATGCGGAAACTCTTTCGGGAATTGAACCGAAGTAGTGATCCTCAAGTTGCTGATCGCGCGAGGCAGCATGTCCCATAAGTGTTCTTCCGCATAGTGCAAGGTCGGGACGTGCGTTGAATAGTGCTTCGTCAACCAAAAAATATTCCTGTTCCCAACCCAGCGTGGCAAAAACTTTTTTTGAATCCTTGTCGAAGTATTCTAAAACTGAAATAGCTGCTTTGTCGAGAGCGTTAAGCGACTTGATTAACGGAGTTTTAAAGTCGAGAGCTTCGCCTGTGTAGGAAACAAATATGGTAGGAATACAAAGAGTTTTTTCCAGAATGAACGCAGGGGAAGAGGGATCCCATGCGGTGTACCCGCGAGCTTCGAAGGTGTTGCGAATACCTCCGCTAGGAAAACTCGAAGCATCGGGTTCCTGTTGAACCAACATGTCGCCTTGAAAAGATTCGATGGGAAGACCATCCTTGTCTATAGAAAGAAAAGCATCATGCTTTTCGGCTGTTGAACCGTTTAACGGGTGAAACCAATGGGTGTAATGTGTTGCTCCCCGTTCAATTGCCCATGCTTTTACTGCCGAAGCAACTTGCCCGGCAATTTTGCGATCGATTTTTTTCCCTTCATCAATAGAAGTTACTACACTTTCGTAGGCTTCTTCCGAAAGATACTTTTTCATTTTCAACCTGTCGAAAACGTTCACTGCAAAAATAGTTGAGTGTGACGATAGGTTACTACCCTCAAAATCGACTGGTTCCCTGTTTGTTGCTTCGTTAAAAGCGCTAAATCTTAATTTTGGCATAGTTGGTTGTTTTTGTCTCTGCAAAAATAATAAAAATTAAAATATGTGTATAAAAATATGGGGGTATGTTCTTTAAAAATGAAAATAATTTCATTTTATATATGAAAATATATAGGGTATTATTTTAAAAATTCAAAAAATATGATAATGAACAAATTTTTAAAAATTTCGTTGAGATGTTGTAACTTGCAAATTATGGAACAGAATAACAGAAGATATTCGAACGAAGATATTACGGTTTATTGGAGGCCTTCGGAATGCGTACATGCGTCTATATGCTATACCAGATTGCTGTCGGTTTTTAATCCTCGTAAACGACCGTGGATTAACATGAGCGGTGGTACCACCCGACAAATTATCGATATAGTAAACGATTGCCCTACGAGAGCGCTTACCTTTAAGTGGAACGATTCTGAAAAAAATGAGCAGGAAACATCGCATAAGGTGGAAAGAAATCTTACTCCGGAGGAGGAAGACGCACTTGCTGTTAGTCCCGTTAAAGTACAGGTGATGCCTAATGGTCCGTTACTTTTATCGGGAGATTTTCAGATTTACGATTCCGATGGAAATGAGGTGAAATCGATGAAAATGGTTTCGTTCTGTCGTTGCGGACATTCGGGAAGTCAGCCGTTTTGCGACGGAACACATTTTAAAATAGGGTTTCGCGATAAGGAGGTGTAGTTATGGAAAAGCAGAAAAAGATTGCGGCAAAGGTTTATTTAACAAAAGGAGGCCCCTTACGCATTGAAGGGAAATTCTATATTGTCGATTCCCAAGGAAACGATTTAACAGCAGAACAAACCACGGAAGCATTTCTTTGTACGTGTGGTGCATCGAAAAACAAGCCCTTTTGCGATGATAGCCATAAAGGAAAATCGTGAAAGAAAGGTGCATTAATTAATGTTACCTAATTATATAGGTAAAAAGGTTTCGTGTAAAAGCAAGTTTTTCGGATAAAAACAGATTCCACAGTAGTTAGTAAAAACTACTCCGTTTTATGGCATCATCAATTACCGCGCTATAAAGTTCGGTCATGTTCCATCCCATAGCCTTTACTTGCTGTGGAACAAGGCTTGTTTCGCTCATTCCGGGTACGGTATTTATTTCCAGAAAATATATTTTATCGTTGCTTACTATGTAGTCAACCCGAACAACACCGTTGCATTGTAGCGTATCGTAAATCTTGGATGAAACCTGTTGTATCCTGTTTTTAAGTTCATCGGGGATTGGGGCAGGGGTTATTTCCTTCGATTTATTGAGATACTTTGCTTCGTAATCGAAAAATTCGGTGTCAGGAACAATTTCGGTAACGGGCATTAAAACGTCACCTTTGCTGTACTTAAATACACCACAGGTAAATTCTCGCCCTGCAATAAACTCTTCGATAATAACAGTTTTATCTTCTTTAAACGCCTTTTCGATAGCAGGTTTTAATTCTTCAATCTTTTTAACTTTTGTAACTCCGTAACTGCTGCCGTTTTCGTTGGGTTTGACAAATACCGGAAGACCTAATGAGTTGCTGATTTGGTTAATGTCGTATGCCTGACCGTGCCTGATTATAACTTCTTTAGCAAGCATAACTCCAGTATCGCGTACCAACATTTTGCAGAAATGCTTATTAAAAGTAGCTGCAGAATTCATTACCCCGCCAGTTGTATAAGGAATATGTAGCATTTCGAAGTATGCCTGAAGTAACCCATTTTCGCCGGGATTGCCGTGAATTGCCATGAGTGCGCAGTGAAAGGTGAGTTTGTTACCTTTAATGTTAACCGAAAAATCGTTTTTGTCAACAGGAATTGATCCCAACGACTCATGTTCCAATGTCCAGTTATTTCCCTTAACAAGGATTGTGTATGCATTAAAGCGCTTGGAGTCCAACCAACCTTTTATTTGGGTAACTCCTTTAAGCGAAATGTTGGCTTCAGGGGAATTTCCTCCAGCCATTATCGCAATGTTTAATTTCGATGTCATATTTGTAAAATTACCATACAAAGCTGCAAGAAATTTGGTGAAATTAAAAGAATGTTGATAAAAATAAATTTGCAGCAGAACTTGTATTTCCTTCAATAATTTGATGGAAACACATGTGCTAAAGGGTAATTTTAAAATGACGTTTTTGGGTTATACTTTAATCTTTATATGCTTCTGATGAAATCGTCGAGCGAATCCTTTGTGTCTAGTTGAAATTTTTTCCGAAGTAGGTACCTGTTGGTTTTGATTGTTGCAGGGAGTACCGATATCATTTGACTTATCTGTTTCGAACTCATTCCAATCCTTATGTATGCGCATAATCGCAATTCGTTTTCGGAAAGGTTCGGAAATCTTTCCTTAAGATTATGGAAAAAGTTGGGATGTACTTTTTCGAAGTGCAGTTTGAATGATTCCCATTCGTTTTCGGTACGTAAATTATCGGTGATAAGTTTTCGTAGTGTTTGTTCGCAGGTGTTTGACATTTCTTTGTCACTTCGAAAACGTTCCATTTGCGCTAATAGGTTGTTAAGAATACCATTCTTTTCGCTTAAAATAAGCGTTGTCGCGCTAAGTTCTCTGTTTTGCGAATCAATTTCTAGTTGAAGATTTTTATTCTGAAGTTCCTCGTTTTGTAGTTGTCCTTCGGTTAGCCGTTTTTTGTGCCAAACATAGAGTAATATCAGTAATATTATAAGTATTGTACCTATTGCCGATAGAATTATAATGGTTGCTTGTTTTTTACGTAATTCATTTTTTTGGTGCTCAATAAGCAGTTGGTTTTGGTATTCCTTAATTGCAATATTTGCCTCAATTCTGTTTATTTCGGAAATTTTATCGGCCCCTTTAATGGAGTCCTTAACGTGTAGGTAAGTAGATAAGTATTTATAAGCTTGATTCCAATTTTGCATTTTCTCGTAGGTTTGCGACATATTTTCAAGCGAAGCAATGAGTAGTCGGCTTGTCTTGTGCTGAATGGCGTAAGTGTAAACCTGACTAAAGTAAACTAAAGCGCTATCGTATTGCTCATTACTTAAAAAAGAGCTTCCCATGTTAATTTTAGTAACGTTTAGTTGATACTTATTTTTATTATACTTTTTTGAAAGTTGGAAGGCTTTTTCTGCGTAAAAATTTTTCTTTTCGATATTGCTTGATGAACCATTGAGGTTTGTATAGATTGTAACCAACACATTTGTGTCTAGTTGAACATTCCTTTTTTGAAGTATTCCTTCCAATATTTTAATAGCTTCATTAGGTTTGCCCACATTATTGTACACCACCGCAATATTTACCATGTTTGTTACTATTAAATCCTGAAGATTAAGGTCTTCGTATAAGTTATTGGCCTTAAGGAGGTATTCTAATGCCGATTCGTTTTCTCCAAGTTCGCTCATTAAAATTCCCAATCTGCGGCAGGTGTTTGCCTGAAACTTTAAGTCACCAGTTTTTTCGAAGATGGATAGCAACTTTATGTATGTTTTATATTGTTCTATGTAATTCTCTTCATTTTGAACTGGGTTTATCATTAAGTAGCGAATACGAGCATAATCGTATTCATATTCGAGGGTGTCTATTAAACCAATTGCTCTTTGAAGTTCTTTTTTTATAGAGTTATTGTTCTTTGTTGGCGATTTTTCGTTTAAATAGTTTTTCCAGTACAAATATCGGCTTTCTAAAACAGGAAGTCCTTTATTGTCGGCAATGGAGTGTAGTTTTAGTAATAGGTCTTGTTGTCTGGGGTCTTCATTGGAAAGTTGGTCCATTACGTTCATAACGGAATCGAAGGGAGCATAAACCGGTTTCCAAAAATATTGTTGAGATGCTTGTACACTCAATGCGAGAGATTGAAATAGTATAATTGTTAAAAGTTTTGGCATAATACTCTGGTAATTAGCGAATAATAAATTAAATTTGTACGATCGTTTAATTGTTACGAGCGGACAAATATAAAGGATTATTACCTGAATTGATTTATAAATTGACTATAAACTGAAATAAAAAGTAGTATATATTGAAGTGCATGTGAAAATATTAATATTGATGCTATTTTCTTTTTAAATGTTTAAATAAATGGTTGTTATGTTGTTGTAGGGAATATGAATGGGGTAAAAGTAGAAGCGTATTCGGTAGATTAATGAAGAAATTTTTAGTGATAAAGAATAGACAATGTTGTTGGAGGTGTATAATGTCTTATACTAATATTAAATAATGACTCTTTACACTCAAATGCCGCTTAAATTCACAGTGAATATCTTATTAGGCTTGCTTGTAATGGACACAGTTTTGTTTGCAAAAATGATGTGAAAAGTTTTATGATGTTTTTCTCTTTTGTTGTTGAATGTGTTATGGGAAAGCAATAATTCACTATTTGCGTATTAGTTAGACTTTAAAGTTGGATTTGATCTGTTGCTCATCAATTGAAAATTTCTATTCTCTAATTATGAAGTTCGATTGTAAAATGTACTTCCATTTTTGTTAAATCTACCTATTTATTTATTCGACAAAATTCTTTGTTTTTACATAATCAAAACTAATATAGTTAGTTACATGTTTTATTGATAGTGGTGTATATTCTTACCATCTACCTTTTCTCTACTCGTAAAATAATGGTTTGACTATTAAGGTAGGTATTTTTGGCAAATCAAAAACAATCCTAAGTCTAATTAATTCTAAAATTTTATGAAGATGAGAAAACTTTACTTCTTTGCTTTAATGGTTATTTCTCTGTTTCTTTTGCATTCGTTGGGGTGCATGGCTCAGGGGAGTAAATCGACCCTCTTAAACGAAGGGTTTGAAGGGGCAACATTTCCCCCAGATGATTGGACTACTATTTTTATTGATGGTTATAACGAGTGGAGCAGTTATGAAGAAGGTGCTAACAGTTCTTCTTTTAGTGCCAGTGTAGGTTATGGTTCATCTACTCAAGAAAATTGGCTTATAACGCCACAGTTGATGCCTTCTGTTACAGATAATCAACTTACATTTTGGATTAAAACAGCAGGTGCATACCCTACCATTTACTTTTATACAAGGATATCTACAACCGATAATCAAATTGAAAGTTTTAGTGATACTTTATTAACGTTAGCCAATTATTATAAAAATTTGGAAACTTATGAGGATTCTATTGAAATTACAGATACATGGACGCAATATACTGTAGATCTTTCATCGTATGCTGATCAGGCTATTTATATAGCATTTCAAGTTGTTGGAGGAGGTTCTAAAGTTTGTATTGACGATATAGCCGGTATTCCATTTGCAGAGTTTTCGAATGATTTAAGGGTTAAGTCGGTGTTGTTGCCTTCTTCTACCGATTTTAAATACACGGGGGACGACGTTGATGTTTCGGCAGTAATAAAAAATGTTGGAGTGTTAGCCCAAACCGGTATTACAGTTGATTTTAAAGTAGATGGGGTATCGTACGGAACAAAAACGCTTACAATTGCATCGGGCGATGTTGATACTATTTCGGTGCCTTGGTCGGCTCAGGTAGGGGAACATACAATATCGGTTGAAGTGCCAAGCGACGATAACAATATTAATAATACACAGAGTGACAATATTGTAATTTATCCTAAAGGTAGTTTGGTGGAAAGTTTTGAAGGCGATGTATTTCCTCCATCAAATTGGACAAACGAAGATGGAAAGTGGGAGGTTCAAACATTTAACTATTATAATGGAAGTTACTGTGCGGGAACATTCTCTCCTAATTATAAGTTAATTACGTCTAGATTAATTATTGCTGATGGAGATTCTCTTTCTTTTTACGGTTTTGCTTACGAAGGAAATAATTTTTCTGTTTTGTCTTCGTCCGATTTGGTTACATGGGATACGCTGGGCAATTTCTCGGGGACTTCTTTGGAAGAAAACTATAAAATCTATTTTAATAGTACAACAAATGCTTCATCTATAGGTAATAGGTATATAGCATTTGTTGCTACTTCCGAGTGGGGATCGCTTTATTTGGATATGGTTTCAGGCCCGCAAGTTTATCCTGTTACCGATGATTTCGAAATTCTTTCTTTTGATGTTGATAATTCTGCCGATTTTCCCAAAGCAGAATCTCCTGTCAACTTTAAGGTTGTAGTTAGGAATAATACGGCAACAAGTCAGAGTAAGGTTGTTTCCTTGAAAAATGGAGAAACCTTATTGGCATCGGGAACATCGAAAGAGTTGGGACAAAGTGAAACCGATACTTTAACAATTGCATGGACTCCGGATCAAGGTTACCCAACGGTTAGTGTAACGGCCGAGTTGCCTGAGGACGATGCTGTTGGAAATAATAAGTCTTCAGTTACAACGCATGTTTATCCAAAAGATCCGTTGGAAGCATCCATTTCGCAAAGTTTCGAGTCAAGTAGTTCTTTGCCGGATTATTGGTTTGCGGATGATGTAAATTCAGCAACATGGATTATTGCTTCGGGAGCAGTTTATAGTCCTTCCTGTACTGCTCATAGTGGCAACGCAATGCTCGATTTTCAGTGTTATGCTAGTACAGACAATGTTAAGTTAACATCGCCATGGTTAAGTTTACCGTATAATAAGTATAAAGTGTCATTTTGGTTGTATCGCGATGCAACCTCTTGGTCTTCGGATCAGGCAGATCTTGTGAATGTTAGAGTAAATAGCCAACCCGATATTACAGGGTCTGTTTTGGCAGGAACAGTAAATCGTTCTACTACGTTAGAACCTACAGTTACGGATGAAGGTTGGTATCATTACTCATTTATTGCCGATTGCAGTAATTTAACTTCCGGTTTTGTAATTCTAGAGGGCGTTTCAACTGGAAGTTATAGTAATATTTACATTGATGACCTTTCGATAGAAGGAATTCCTCCTTACGATGCGGCTATAACCAACATTGTTGAACCTGCCGATTCTATTTGGGGATACCAGTCGGTTAACAAGGATATTAAGGTTATCCTTAAAAATACGGGAGAAAATTCACTTACCTCAGCAACCATTCATTGGTCTGTTAACAATACTCCTCAATCCGATTATTCATGGACGGGTTCTCTATTGTATAACGAATCCGATACAATTACACTTGCTAACTATACCTTTGAAACGGATAATACCTATAGTATAGTTGCATCGGTAGAAGCCGAAAACGATAATGTTTCATCGAACGATACTGCACAAATTAATGTGAAGGTTAAGCCTGCAGTAACATTACCTTATGCAAATGGATTTGAAGATGCTGTTAATCCTATAAATGATTGGTTGGTTAAGGATGTTGATGGAGATGGCTTTACATGGGAAATAGGGGATGTATCTCCGAAATTCGGATTGAAGTATATTCGTTCTGCTTCGTACGATGATAATACATCCGAAGCCTTAACACCCGATAACTGGCTTATTACTCCTGGTATATACCTTGCACATAGCAAAGCATACCTTTCGTACTATGTTGGGGCCAGCGACGACGATTATTTTGCCGAAAATTATAGCGTGCTAATTTCGGAAACAGGCACCGATACTGCCGATTTTGCAACAGTCCTTCATACCGAGACTTTAACCGAGAAGGCTTACAAACAGGTAACTCTTGAATTAGATGGTTATCAGGGTAAAACAGTATTTATTGCATTCCGTCATTTCAACTGCACAAATAATTACTATCTTAATATTGATAGCGTTTCGCTATACTATCCAACAGTATATACGGTGTCCCTTTCCGCATCTCCAACCGAAGGAGGAACTGTAAGCGATGATGTTGAATTTATCGATGGAGAGAGTGTTACTGTAACCGCAACTGCTAATTCTGGTTATGCGTTTGTAAACTGGACGGAAAATGGAACTGAAGTTAGCACCAATGCAGAATACACATACGTTCCTACATCCGAGAATCATGCGTTAGTTGCCAACTTTAGCAAAGTAACCTATACTATTACTGCAACTGCTGGCGAGAATGGGAGTATCTCCCCATCGGGTGCTGTTACTGTGGACTATGATGCAACTCAAGCATTTGCAATTTCTGCTAATACTGGATATAAAGTTGCTGATGTTTTGGTAGATGGTACCAGTGTAGGTGCTAGGGAAACCTACACATTTAATAATGTTATAGACAATCACACCATTTCGGCAAGTTTCGAGGTGCTTACTTATGATGTAACTTTTACAGTTTTACATGGTACAAATCCTGTTTCTGATGCTACGATCTCAATAGATGGTCAAACTTCGTTAACTAGCGATGCTTCGGGGTTGGCAACTATAAGTTTGGAAAACGGTACTTATGGTTATACGGTATCGGCTAACGGTTACGATGCGTATAGCGGAACTTTTACTGTTGCCGATGAAAATTCGAGCGTCTCGGTTAATTTGACTGCAACAGGAATAGGAAACAATGGCCTTTACAATTTATCGTTATATCCTAATCCATTCGATTCCTTTGTAAAAGTTAATAATGCTGGCAATGTATCTGTAATTATTATTTCCGACATAATAGGAAACGAGATTAAACGTGTGGTTGTCAATGGTAACGAGTCGTTGACTATTACACTGAACATTCCATCCGGTACTTACCTGTTTACATTCATAGATAATAGTGGTAAGCACATTACCAAAAAGTTAGTTAAAAAGTAGGTTGGTTTAGTAAGAATCGGGCATAGACCCGATTCTTACTTGCTTTTCACTCTTTATTAAAAAGTGAGTTTTTTCAGTTTGTTCGAGTTGCTTAAGTATTTAGTTCAGCGGTGATAATTGATAATGTTAAAAAAAGAGGTAGATATAATTATATGAAGTGTAAACTAATAATTAAAACATTACAGGGTTATGAGTATTAATCGAAAGTTTATTTCATTTTTAGTGCTTCTGTTGCTTTATGGCAATGGTTTGTTTGCACAGGTAAGTCAAGGAGGAACTCCTCCTAGTTTTAAGTACAGTTCAAAAAGCCTTGATAAAACGCTTTGCGTGGAAAAGGTTCCTGTTTCGTTTACAATAGATGAACTTAAAGCGGCCGATAGGTATAATCAGGAGTATCTTGGAGCACCTCCATGTTTTGCAAAAAACCTACCTGTCGATTTTAATATGAATAACTCGGGAAGTTGGACTGTCCTTCCTGATAGTCAAAAAATATGGCGTTTGCGAATTAAGGCCGATAGTGCAGTTGCAATTATTCTTTCGTATAAAAATTTATTTATTCCTAAGGGAGGTTCTTTGTTTATATACAATGCAGAGCATACTCAAGTAATAGGCTCGTTTACCTCAGAAACGAATCCTGTTGGAGGTCCTTTTTCTACCGAAATGGTTGCTGGCGACGATGTAATTCTTGAGTATGTTGTGCCTAAGTCGGAAACAAAGAAGGAAGAGCCAAATATCTCCATTGATGGAGTTGGCTATGTGTACGATTATGTTAACGTTAACTATTTAACCGGTTCCGAAAAAGGTTATGGCGATTCGGGATCGTGTATGATAAATATAAACTGTTCCGAGGGCGACGATTGGCAAACCGAAAAAAAGGGCGTTTGTAAAATGCTTATGTATCTTTCCGATGGAAGTAGTGGAACCGGTTGGTATATGTGTACCGGAACGTTGATTAACAATACTGCTCAGGACTTAACTCCATACATACTGTCGGCAAACCACTGTTACGATGGGGCTTCCGACGAAGATTTGCTTAAATGGCAGTTTGAGTTTCATTACGAAGCTCCTGGTTGTGATAATGCCACTCCTACTCAGACGAATATTGCGGTTGGTTGTTATTTCCGAGCTCATACGCCATTAGATAAAGGTTCCGACGGATTATTACTGGAATTAACATCGGAAATTCCTTCTGATTGGGATGTGTACTACAATGGATGGGATATTAGGGATATTGTTACCGAAGGACGTGGAGTAGGGATACACCATCCTGCGGGCGATTTAAAGAAAATATCTTCCTTTGATACTTACGAAAGTTCAACGTGGCCTGGAGATGAAATGGGGGCTGTTGATGCTCACTGGCTTTTAACGTTTGTTTCAACAGAGCATGGTCATAGCGTTACCGAAGGGGGATCTTCTGGCTCACCCATGTTTAATCCAAATCATTTGGTAGTGGGAACGCTTACAGGTGGCAATTCTGCTTGTACAAACCCAAGTGGAACAAACTATTATGGAAAGTTATGGTATCATTGGGATCAGTATGGAGATTCTTCTAATACTCAATTTAAAACATGGCTCGACCCATTAAATTTGGGCGTTAAAACATTAAACGGCATCGATTATAATCCATCTTCCCCTAGAATTACTGTTGATAAGAAAAATGTAGCATTTACCGGAGCTACCGAGTTAAATGTACCGACTACGGCCGATACCGTTGTTGTTTCAGGTTTTAATTTGACAAAAGAAATTGTTGTTGCAACAAAGGCTCCTTTTGAGGTTTCATACGATGGGGAAACATGGAAGGATTCTACTAGTTTACCCGTTGATGGCGGTAAGTTATTGGTAAGATATACTCCTACAATTATTGGTAATCAGGCAGATACTGTAATAATATCTAATACCGATGTAGGTGCTAGTTTTTTAGTTCAAGTTAGTGGTTCCAGTTGTCCCGATATTATATTATCGTCGGATGCTTTGTCAAATGCGCAAATAGAAACTTCGTATGAAGCAACAATTACTGCTACCGGAAATACAGCTCCATTTACTTATTCCCTAACAGGTGGTGCTTTGCCTAATGGATTAACTTTTAACGAATCGGGTGCGATAAGTGGTACGCCTACGGAGTCGGGTTTGTTCTCGTTTGTAGTAACAGCAACCGATGCATACGGGTGTACTGGAACAAAGGAGTATGAACTTTATGTGATATGTTATATTATAAACTCTTTTCCTTATACCGAAGATTTTGAGGAAGGTAATATTCCTACCTGTTGGTCCGAAGATTACGCTTCAGGCAATGTTTCGTGGAGTTTTAAAACAGGAAGTATTACCGACGGAATTCCGGAAACTGCCCATAGTGGAACTACTAATGCTTGCTTTAATAGTAGCAATTACGATAAAGATGCTACCAAGCTAATTACTCCTCAGCTGGATATTGAGAATTTGTCGAATCCTACCCTTACTTTTTGGCATGCTCAAGCAGCATGGATTACCGATCAGGATGAGTTGAGAGTTTACTATAAATCGTCGGCTTTAGGGGAGTGGAAACTTTTGGCAGAATATACACAAGATTTATCCGATTGGACAATGGAGGTTATTCCTTTACCTGAGCCTTCATCGGAATATTTTATCGCTTTCGAGGGAACATCTCATTACGGTTATGGTGTAGTTGTCGATGACGTTAGCGTTATTTCACCTTCTATAACTGTAAATCCTTCTATTTTAACTTTTAGCAATGGTATTATTGGCTCTCCTTCCGATTCTCAAGTAGTAACGGTTGTAGGAGATAATTTAACCGACTCTATTGTTGCTGTAACCAATCTTCCATTTAATGTTTCTAACGATGGCGTTGCTTGGGATACCACGTGTGTTCTCGATTCTACAGGAGGTAATTTGTATGTGCGTTTTTATCCTCAATCTTTGGATACAAAGTCGGATTCTATTCAGTTAACGAGCACTGGCGTAGTTCAAAAAATTGATTTAGGAGGAACTGCAACAGGAATTGGAAATATTACCAGTACTGGCGTTTCAGTTTATCCTAATCCGTTTACTAATGATTTAATAGTTAAATGGACTGGTAGTTGCGAAGGTTTGTCTGTTGTAAATACAACGGGACAGGTAGTCTATACTACTCGTATTGCACAAGGGTGTACCCAATTATCGATTCCAACTTCAAAATGGAACAGTGGGGTTTATTTTGTGAAGTTAGAGCAGAACAAATCCAATAAAGTTTTAAAGGTTGTAAAGCAGTAGAGGGGCTGTACCCATATTGCAGGACTAGTTTTATATGGGTACCCCTTTATAAGATTGAAAAACTTAACAAAAAATTTTAACCATGCGAAAAATATTTTCAAAGTTTCTAGCCTTACTAATATTTCTATCCATTACTATGCTGGGAGTTTCGCAAGTAACGGGGAATATAGCAGGAAGTGTTGGTAAAGGTAACGTTGACGTAAAATCGTCGATAAAAACTTCTTTCACGGTTCCTTTTTATGAAAATTGGGAAGATAGCACAACATGGAAGAATTGGACAGTTGTTGATAATAACGCAGATACCAGAACGTGGTGGCGTTTAACTTATGAGGGTTCTTTTAGCTCATCGTGTGCACAGTATGTGTTTGGGTCGGACACTGCCGACGATTGGTTAATCTCGCCGGCAATTACACTGGAAGCCAATAAGGCATACCGACTTTCGTTTTGGCACAATATTTTATATAATACGCAGAAGTTAAAGGTTACTTATGGAACTTCTACTAATCCTGACGATCAAACATCGGTAATTGTAAATATGCCCTCAGTAGATACGAGGGATACGGTTAGTGTGATATTCACAGTTCCTGCTAACGGCGATTATTATGTGGGATTTTATTGCTATAGCGAACCTTATCCTTATGCTTATTTATACTTAGATGATATTAAAGTAGAAGAATATGCTTCATTAGGCATTCCTGCAAAAGTGGGGAATGCTACTCCTATTCCGGGAACAGATGGTGCTGTTTCAATGGGGCTAACCTGGACAAATCCTTCAAAAACTTACGGTGGAAGCGATTTAACAGAGTTAACTGCCATAAATATTTATAAGGATGGTTCGAAAACACCTATAGTTTATACTTCTACATTGGGCATTGGAGCCGATGCTTCGTGGACAGATCCGAATCCAACCGAAGGGTCACATACTTACATTTTAACCGCTGTTAATTCTTTAGGCGAAAGTTTTGCAGATACTGTAAATACTTTTGTTGGTGTTGATTTGCCCCAAGGTCCTCAAAATTTAACGCTCGCAGAGAGTAGCGGGTCGGCAAAACTCACTTGGTCGGCACCTCCGGCATTGGGCGTTAAGGGTGGTTGGTTCGATGCAAGTAATATTACCTATAGGATTGTCAGAAATCCTGGAAATGTTGTATTAGAGACAAGTTATTCGGGAGGAAGCCCCTATGTTGACAATACCACATCCTCGATGAGTATGTACTCTTACGAGTTGACATCTAAAAATGACGATGGAATAGGTGGCTCTTCTACATCAAATGTGTTGAAAATAGGAACTTCAATATACCTACCATATACCGAAACTTGGGAAGATTCTAGCGATGTAAACTTGTGGACTATTGTTAACCCTACAAACGACGAGGCTGTTTGGAAGTATGGTTTAATTCGTGGAAATAACCTTCCCTCTTGCATTTACTTTTATACATTTAATGGAAATTATAGCCCTGATGATGATTGGTTGATATCACCGAAAATGCGATTCGAAAGCGGTAAAACGTATCGTTTAACATTCTATGCAAAAACCCATCTCTACTCATACGAAAGTATTCAGGTTACATTAGGAAAGGACAATACGGTTGCTGCGCAAACAACAACACTTTACTCTTTATCCGATTATACAACGGCATTTGAGTACGATAAAAATGTTGTAACTTTTACGGTTCCGGCAACGTCCAGTTATTGCATTGGCTTTACCAGTTCTACGGCAACTAATAACATTTATTTGGATGATATTACCGTTGAAGAGTATCAGGCGGTTGATATAAAGGCAGTATCGGTAACAGGTAATACGGCTCCAACCGTAAATGATGAAACTTCGCATACCGCCACTGTTTTAAATAACGGAACGGATGCTATAAGCGAATATACTGTCGATTTATTAGATGTTGACGATAATGTTTTGGCAACAAAAACGGTAAGTCGATCGTTGGCTGCCGGAAAGACTGCAAGTGTTGTTTTAACTTGGACACCAACTGTTGTGGGAAACTATCCAATTAGGGCAAGGGTTTCCTGTACAGACGACGGTACTACTGGAAATAACACTACCGATCCTTATATCATTAATGTTCAAAGTGCGAACATGGATGTAATAACTATTGGACAAGAGTCAACAATAAGTAATACTTTGCCTTTTTACATGTATTCACAGCTCTTTTCCGAGAGTGTTTATCTTGCTGGTGATTTTGGAAATTTCGCCGGAAACATTAATGCTATTGCGTATAAAGCTCAAATTACGCACGAGAACGTTCGCGATCAGCGTGTAAAAATTTGGATGGGTGAAACCGACAAAACATCGTTAAACGGAGGTTGGATTCCTGCTACGGATTTAAGTTTGGTATTCGATAGTTTAATATCGTTTCCACTTGGAACATACGATTTAAAAATTCCGTTGAATACAACGTTTAAATATACTGGAGGGAACTTAGTAATATTAATTCAAGGGTTAGATCAACGTGAGGTTATCGATGGAGTTACCTTTTTCCAAAGTTCTTATGTTACTGCCGCAAGTCGAGTAAACGAAAGTTATTATATTCTCGATGCAAATAATCCCGATAATACTGTAGGCCTTTTCTATGCCAAAATTCCAAACACAATGTTTTTCGTAAATACTGGGGATATGGGTACAATTTCGGGTTATGTTTACGAGGACGATGGTACAACGCCAATTGCAGGGGCAAAGGTATCTATCGATGGAATGGTAGCAACAAAAACAACCGATGCGAATGGGTACTATGAATTTCCTTATGTATTCTCGGGCGACTATACTATTACTGCAGCGTTAAAGGGTTATGCGGATGGTGTAAAAACAGGTACTCTTACGGCAGGACAATCGGTATCTATAAATTTCTCACTTTCAAAGTTGGGTAAATATAATATTACCGGAACTGTAGTCGGTAGCAATGATTTAAAGGTAGGTGTCGAAGGGGCAACCGTAGCCTTGTCGTTGTACGATGATTTATCAACTACAACCAAAGCCGATGGTAGTTTTGCGTTCGATAATGTATATGGCGATAATAAGGACTATAAAATTACGATAACGGCTCCTGGTTATTCCAATTATGTTGATACTATTACACTCGGGAGTGCAAATCTTTCATTGGACACTTTGGTTATCGATGAAATAGCCAATCAGCCGTCGCAAGTGGTTGCAGTAGATAGGAAGAGCGATGCTCTTGTAACGTGGGCTAAACCGGTAAATCCCATGTGGATTATGAAAGATAATGGCGACAATTTTGGCGTGTTTGGTAGTAATACCGGCGATGCTTATAGCGTAGCGCATCGTTATACTCCGGAAGATTTTGTTGCATTAGGCATAACCAAAGGAATGTATGTAACTAAGGTGAAAATATACGTTGAGGCAGTTGCAACTTATACCCTAAAAATTTGGATGGGAGAAACAGGTTCCGAGTCTGAAATTTATTCCGAACAGATAACTCCTACACTGGGAGAGTGGTACGAGCATACTTTGGCAACACCTGTTCCAATAGATGTAAGCCAGAACATTGTTATTGGTTACGAAATAACACAAAACTCTGGTATTCAGCCTGTAGGTTTCGATGAAGGTCCCGCTGTAGAGAATGGCGACGTTGTTAAGGATGGAACTACTTGGACAACAGCGCACGATTTGGTTTCCGAAATGAATTACAACTGGAACATACATGCATATTGTGCAACCAGTTCCAACGAAACAATATTTGAATTACAGTCTGCTGCAGCAAAAGAAGCAAACACTTCGAAGAAAACTTCAACGGAGAAAGTTTCAAATACAGCGTCCTCTTATTCGTTTAAGTTAAATACGGTAAAAAATAGTAGTGCTGCAAATAGCAACAGTGGTGTGAAGAACCTGCCAAATGGCTATAAAGTTTGGAGGTTGCTTAAAGGCGATGAACACGACGAAAGTAAATGGGAGTTGTTAACCACCACTGCTATTACCGATACTTTCTTTGTTGATAATAGTTGGGAACCGTTGTACGACACAACCTATCGTTTTGCAATCAGGTCGCAGTACGCAAATGGGGTTTCATCGGAAGCAACTTTCTCAAATATTGTCGATAAAGGTAAGTATGCTGTAGTTACTGCAACAGTTACAACAAATGCCGAAAGTTCCGAAGGTGCAGAGGTTACTCTTTATAATTCATATAACGAGTATTCTGGAACAGTAGATGCTACAGGAAAAGTATCGATTAGTAATGTTTATTTTGGTACTTATAGTATTACTATTCAAAAATCGGGTTATAGGGAATTTAACCAAGAGGGTATTGTTATTGATGAAAATGCAGAGGACATTGGAACATTTACTATCGAGGAAGATACAAGACCTCCGAGAAGTGCTGTAGCTGTGAATTATATTGCTAATTCCGAAGTTTCATGGCATAGCCCAACTAGCAGTTTCCCTCAGTGGATATACAAGGATGATGGAATTAACAATGGGGGACTTGGCTACAATGATGGTGGAAGTATGATTGTGGCACAACGCTTTACTCCCGAAGAATTAGATTCTCTTGGTGTTAAGGGTTATAGCATAACAAAAATTAAGATGTTCCCGGCTGCTAATGCAACATATAAATTAATTGTATGGGCTGGAAAAGTTGGGACGGAAACCGAGATTTACGAGGAAACAATAACGCCTACTGCTGGTCAGTGGTACGAACACATACTTACAACTCCGGTTCCCATTGATGTAACGCAAAGTTATCTCATCGGCTATGAGGCGGATCACGAGTCAGGAACTTATCCTTGTGGGTACGACGATGGTCCTCATGTAGAGGGTGGCGATTTGGTTTATTACGATGGAGCATGGTATTCGCTGTATGGCCTTTCGGGTGAATCATTCGATGTTAACTGGAACATACATGCCTATTGCTCTTCTTCTAGCAAGTCTGCCAAGTTTGTTCCAATGACTAAGCAATCTACTTTTAAACAAAATAGTGGAACGTTTGGTAGTAGTGCAATACATAGCGGTATTAAGACATTTTCGGTTGTCAATGTTTCCAGCAACGATACCAAAGTTGCCATAACGTATAAACTATGGCGTTTAATTGAGGCAGATAAGGACAACGTCGCAAGTTGGACTAGTTTAACATCAACTCCAATATCCGATAGTGTTTATGTTGATAACGATTGGAGTAGTCTTGCAGATACTAATTATGTATATGCCATTAGCGCAAAATATACTAACGAGAATTATTCCGATACGGTATTTACCAATACGTTGGAGAAGGGAAAAGTATCGTCAGTTACTTTCAATGTTTCTACAAATAATTCGTTAACAGCACAAGGTGCAACAGTAACTTTAACTGCTAACGATGGTAATACTTCACATATTTACTCCGATACGCTAAACAGCGATGGCAATTTAACGCTATACGAGGTGTATAAAGGGGATTATACTGTTCAAATAAACAAGGAAGGATATGTAGAACTAGAGGATACTACCGTTACCGTTGCAAAAGATTACGAAACTTTAGTATATCAGTTAGTAGAAGAGACCGGTGATCCTATTGGCGTTAAAGCGGAAGATAATACGAGCAATTCTTTGATTACATGGTATGCCCCTGGAAGTTATGTCCCCGCTGCAAATTGGATTTATTGGGACACTAATGAACCGTACTCGGGAATTGGAACAAACGATGAGTTTATTGTTGATGTTGCCCAGCGTTTTACTTCTGAAGATCTTATCAATTTAAGAGTTAAAGGGTTGAGCGTAACTAAGGTGTCATTGTATTTTACTAATTCGGAGGAATATCCTTCCACTGCAAGTTTTACCTTGAAAGTTTGGAAAGGTTCCGATAGTCCGGAGTTGGTTTATAGCCAGGTTATTAACGATTTTCAATGGAATCAATGGAACGATATTGCTTTAACAACGCCTGTTCCTATAAATGATGGCGATGAGTTATGGGTGGGATACCATTGCGATGCTACTGCCGGATATCCTGCTGGTATCGATGGAGGTCCTCAAGTTGCAGGTAAAGGTAATATGATTTGCATTGATGGCGAATGGTACGAGTTAACAGTCCTTCAATCAACATTAACTTATAACTGGTTAATTCATACATATTGTGATGAGGTTGATGGAACCGAAAGTCAACCTGTAGAACTGACAAAATCAGCAGAAAGTACAAGAAGTGCTGTTAATGTAAATAAGTTGGCTTTTGCTCCTACTACAGGTGTTAAACATGCAGAAGTTGCTAATCATGTAAAGGCTCAAAGTTTGGCAAATAGTGTTAAGTCGAACTTAGGCTATAAAGTATGGAGATTCCCGGTTGCCGATGAAAGTGATGAGGGTAAGTGGACTTTGTTAACGGAAAACAGCATATCGGATACTTCTTATGTCGATAACGATTGGCCAACATTAACTAATGGCGATTATAAATATGCCGTAAAGGCAGTATATGTTTCAGGATTATCAAATGCGGTTTTGTCTAATTCGTTAACTCAAAATTCTAACGGTATAGACGATAGAGAGTTGGATGGTGTTAAAATTTATCCAAATCCTAGCAATGGTAATTTTGAAATATATGTAAAGGAACCGGCTGAGGCAACTATCACCGACATCACCGGTAAGGTAGTTTTTGAGAAACAGTTGAACAGCACTACAAACAGTATTTCATTAAATGTGAATGCTGGTGTATATGTAGTTAAGTTGAGTACTCAGAGCAAAACTTCTTACTATAAAATAGTTGTAAGGTAGGCTGGAAATGGTGGTTTGTTAAAAGAGGCCGCCTCGTATAGGGACGGCCTCTTTGTTTTGTGTCTTTTGGAATACATAAAACTAAGTGTTTTAAAAAGTTTGCAGGAGTGTTTGATATTGATGGTTTTGTTTTACAAATAATTTTCGATTCCCGTTTAGCCTATTTGCGAGTAGCGTTCCAGTTTTTCTCTTTTTAAGATGTAAATATCCTTATCTGCCAGTTTAATTAACCCTTCGCGCTCAAATTCTTTAAGAATTTTTGTGGCGTTGATATGGGAAATTCCGGCAAAGTTGGCAATATCTTTTCTCGATAGTAATCGGAAAATGTTTATTTCTTTCAGCCTGTTTTCGGTTAAAAATAGCAACGTTAAAGCCAATCGTCCCGTCATTTGCTTGTAGGTTAAACGAGCATGAAATTGCATCAGCGTGTTTTCATCTTCGGCAGCACGTTTTAGCAGCCGAATGGCTAGGGCGGAATTCGATTCCAGTAAAGTTTTAAGAATGGCCGTGTTAATTACACAGGCTCTAATGTCGGTTAATGCCCTAAATGTGTAGTTGCAACTGCTGATGCCCAAAATTGCCTGAATACCTATAAAGTCGCCTTCGCGAAGAATATCAACGTTCACGGAACGCTCCTCGTCCGTATCGATGTATTTTAGAACAAATCCGCTGGTTATAAAAATAATTTGATTCGGAGCCAGCCCTTGTTTTAGCAGCAAATCGCCTTTGCTGTAGTTCACTATTTTTTGTCCGGTCGATATGGTTGCCCATTGCTCCTGGCTAAGCAGGTTAAAGCATGAAGCGGGTAAGTCCGATTTTGTGCATCCGTTTGAGTTCATACCACAAATTTAAACAGAATTGGTAAATACCAACTATCAACTTGGTTTATGCCACTTGCAATGTTAAAAATTCGGGGCGTTCCTACTATACTTTTGCATCAACATAAAAACAAAATCAACATAAAGCAACAATGAAGCATATTGTAGATACGGAATATAAGGATGCCATGACTTTCGTTTCAACGGTCAATGGGCATAAGGTTATCATAGATGCTAATCCTGAGGTAGGTGGCCGCGATTTAGGGCCTCGTCCAAAGGAGTTAATGCTTGCCGCTTTGGGCGGATGCACCGGAATGGATGTTATCTCTATTTTGAAAAAGATGCGGGTTGAGGTAGAGTACTTTAACGTTAAGGTTGAAGCCGAGATGACCGAAGAGCATCCTAAGCATTATACCGAAATGCACATTATTTATCAGTTTAAAGGGAAGGATTTGCCAATGGAAAAACTCGAAAAGGCAATTAACCTTTCGCAGGATAGGTACTGCGGAGTATCCGAAGTTTACCGAAAGGCTATGAAATTAACTCACGAAATACAAATCTTAAATAATTAATAAAACTATGATGACACTAGACACAAATTTAACCCACATTGCATCGGCAGATGAGTGGAAGAAAATCTTGGATGAAAACGAAAATGTAATGATTTGCTGTGGACGTATGGGCCCAATGTGTATTCCCGTTTACGGAGTAATGGAAGAGCTTGAGGATGAGTACAAGCATGTGAAATTTGCCGATATGCTGTTCGACCATCCGGATGCATCGGTAATTAGGAATGCTCCGGAAGCACAAGGTTTTATGGGATTGCCATTTACCATGTATTATAAAAACGGCAAGGTTGTTAAGGCAACCAGCAGTATTCAGGGCATGGAACAGGTAACAACCATACTCGACGAACAATTCGGAAAACCTCAAAAATAATTGATATGACAGGTAATAACCATTACGATGTAATTGTAATTGGTGCAGGGCCTGCCGGACTAACGGCAGGCATTTACCTTTCGCGGGCTAAACTTAATACGTTAATACTGAATTACGGTACGGTTGGCGGACAGCTTGTGTTAACCCACGAAATAGCCAATTACCCGGGAGTTGAATCGACGAGCGGTTACAAGTTGGCTTCAACAATGAAAAAGCAAGCTCAGTCGTTTGGCGCTGTTATAAAAACAGTTCCTCAGTTACCCGAAATTTCGGTTGAGAACCATATAAAAACGGTGAGCGTTGGTGACCAGACATATACTGCCGATGCTGTTATTCTTACCTCGGGAGGAACGCCTCGAATGCTTGGCGTTAAGGGTGAAGCCGATTTTAAAGGACAGGGAATTTCGTACTGCGCCACATGCGATGGCGAGTTTTTTACCGGTAAGGAGATAATTGTTGTTGGGGGAGGAAACTCGGCTCTCGAAGAGGCCGTTTCGCTTAGCAAGTATGCATCGAAGGTAACGGTTGTGCATCAATTTGACCATTTTCAGGCTTTTCCTGCTTATGTTGAAGATGCAAAGGCAAACCCAAAAGTCAACTTTATAATGGAAACAATGGTTGAGGCGTTTGCAGGTAACGGTAAGTTGGAAAAAGTTCTGCTACACGATAAAAAAAGCGGCGAACAAAAATGGTTTAATACAGAGGGTGCCTTTGTTTTTATTGGCTATAAGCCCAATACCGATTTTGTTAGCAACCTGATTAAGTTGAATGCAAATGGCGAAATTCTGGTAAATGCCGATATGGAAACGTCGGTTCCGGGAATATTTGCTGCCGGTGATTCAATTGCCAAACGCTATCGGCAGGTAACTACGGCAGTTGGAGAAGCCACGGTGGCTGCACTTGCAGCAGCAGCGTGGGTTTTCGAACGTAAACGAACAGTAAAATAGGAAGCATGAGTACTTGGTTAATTGTAATTCTTGTTATTGTTGCTGTTTTGGTGGCGATGTTTGGTTACGGATATTTTAAAATGAAACAGGTTGGAAATGTTCAGTCCAGTACAAACATTATCCACTTAACCGACAAGAATTTTGGAAACATAACCCGAAACGGTATTACGCTGGTCGATTTTTGGGCAGAGTGGTGTACACCATGTAAAATGCTGGTTCCTGTTATGAACGATATTGCCGACGAGTTAAAAGGCAAAGTGAAGGTAGGAAAGTTAAACGTTGACGCTTCACGGCAAACTGCTGCAAAATTCAACATTAGAAATATTCCAACCGTAATTGTATTTAAAAACGGGAAAGAGTATAAGCGTTTGGTAGGTGTAAAGTCGAAAAGTGCCTATATAAAGGAATTTGGCTTATAAAATGGAATTGATATTTAAAAAGGGGCTGTCCGAAAAGTAAAAGGACGGCCTTTTTT
>ERZ795053.2351-NODE-2351-length-23106-cov-8.558024_pt1 | contig 23106 bp, 44 predicted proteins | sample MGYA00375137_ERZ795053 | MGnify/ENA primary metagenome ERZ795053 (study PRJEB30182, sample SAMN05720284) | activated sludge metagenome | isolation source: Anaerobic digester | place: Hong Kong | collected 2014-12-17 ...
TGTCCTGAATGAGCGCGGCGGTGGTCGTGGGGACGAACGAGATGCGCTGATCGCCCGTGCTGATCGAGCCGACGGCCTCGCCACGAGCGAGCACCGGCAACGCGGCTTGAGCCAGTGTTAGGGCTTCAGCGAGGGTTTCGAGCGGTAGGCCGAGATAGGGGTTCATGCCCCCTGTATATCAGGGGCGGCGATGAAAGTTCAGAGGAAAAACTCGGGTGAAAATCTGTGGATAAGTCTGAAAAACTTAATACCGATAATGACTTGCAAAAACGCCGTCCGTGGCCCTATTGAGTCCCTCAAAAAACTCAGTGGCCGTTGCTTCTCAAGCCTGTCACGCCGGCCCGGTAGTAGCTGAGTTCCTTGCGCTTGGCAAAGTCGCGCCAGGCGTCGAGGGCTTGATCGATGGCGACGAGGTCGGCAAGATCGACCACGGTTTCGGTGATGGCAAGAGGAGTGACGCTGTAGCGGCCACCGCCTTCGAGGCGAACCAAGACCCGCGTTCCGATTTCGCCTTGGAGGAAGGGCGGCGAGTTGTCGGATTCGAGGCGCTTCATGCAGCGCAGTTCCATGGCATTGACGTAGAGGATAGCGTCGGTGAGATGTTCGCGGGGCAGATCGGCGTAACGCGGAACCCGGAACTTGTTCTTGAACCGGCTCCAGATTTCCGAGACGGCTTTACGGTACATCGTGTCCGGCGCCGTGCGGGCCTTGGCGTGGATAATCTCGGACAGGGTTTGCTGTTCGGAAGTAAGCAGGGTTTGAGAGGGAGTGGGGAGTTCGTAGTGGCCGGTCTTGCGGATGGTCGGCAGGACTTCGGATGTGACCCACTTGCGGAACCGCTTAGCTTCCGACTTGCGGCTCTTGAGGATCACCGCGTACAGCCCGGATTCGTTGATGATGGTTAGCTCTTGGTCGCCACCAGGGGTACTCAGATTGTGAGTACCCTTTTCATCCTCATCCAGCGTGCGGGTCATATTTGCCGCGTCGCGGTATCCCAAGGTTTCGGCCACGTCGGCAGCGACAACCCAGATTTCGCCAGAGCGGTCGATGAGGCGGATTTCGTTGGACTCGAACGAAAAGGGGATTAACAGAGTAGACATAACGACCTCACTAATTTTCAGGATTGATCCGCGCTTGAGCGTGGCGGGGTAGGCGCTCCTGACGGATAGTGACCGTCCGGGTCCTTACGGATACCCGACGCCTCCCCATTGAAGGCAAGGCAAAGGCGCAAAAACACGAAAACCGCCTGACCGGGCGGAGGAACGGCACTATTTATCAGGAGATTCCAGCATACGCCCGCCAGATGGTGGCGGTCAAGAATCGAGTGGTCTACCTTTTTGAGACGCTCATAACAGAAAGGGAGCTTCCCGATGAATTGGCTTAATTGGCTTTTCCCGCTGGTGCTGGTGGTAGGGATTGGGTTGATCTTCCGAAAGTCTCGGGAAAAAACGAAAGCCATCGGCGCTATCGAAATACGCGAGCGAGAAAATCGACCAGAGCCGCCACCGCAGCAGGACATACCGGAAAAAGACAACTGGGAAATTCGCGGCGAAGTGACCGGCGAGTTTCCGGTCAAGGCCACCCTGCACTTGCATTATGTGGACGGCGGCGGACTGGCGACTGAACGCACCGTAGAGGTTCGCAAATGCGGCCGATACTTCGACGACACCATGGTTGCCGGGTATTGCCGGATGCGCGACGCGAATCGGACCTTCCTGGTCAGCCGCATCAAAAGCTGCTTCGACGAAGAGACCGGCGAGGTTGTGAACGACGTGGCTAAGTACCTGCACGACCGCTACGAGCAATCGCCCGATGGCGCGCTCGACCGCTGGATGGCCGACGAGTGCGACGTTCTGCGCGTGTTGCTTTATGCGGCGAAAGCGGATGGCTTTCTGCGCAAACCGGAAAAAGCCATCATTGCCGCGTATTGCCGGGAAGCGATCAACGATTCGCGCATCACCAACGACATGATTGCGAATGTGTTGGGCCAGCTTGAAGTGCCGAGTATTCATGTATTCCGGCGTATCGTGGGTGCGCTCAAAAGCAAATCCGTTGAATCGCGAAACCAAATCATCGGAACCGTAGAAAATATCATTGCGACCGACAAGAAAGTTCATCCTACCGAACAAGAGGCGTTGGACTATCTGCGAAAGCGGTGGGGATGACTGCATTGGTGATCCTGTAATCTTCCTGGTCAAGAGCCGATCAAGGCGCGTATCGCCTGGCAACCGGGCGCTTTTTCGGCAGATCGCGGGAGGCTCCGATAACGTCCCTAATTTTGGGACGGCGCACATAGGGCGAATCACCGCCGTATTCCAGTCGGGCGCTCAGGATCGCATCGTTCACACTGTCCGGCGTTAGCGGGCGCTCCAGCAGCTTGGCGCGGATGTAGTCGAGAATGTCGCTCATGGCTTACTCTCTTGATGTGGCTATGGCATCATCTGCGGTACGGATAGGGTCGCGACCGAAAAGGGGCGTTCCGCAGACCGCCCCCTGCCGTCTTTGTCGAGGTCTGCGTCTGCTGCGGAGACTCGCATGATCGTAGTGTCTGATTACGAAATGCATTTGGGCGCGCAACTGTTCGCGCTGAAACGCGCTATCGGGGCGCTGATCGTAACCCACCCCAACCCCGAAGCATTTGCGCGAACCTTCGATGCAGCCACCGGCCTGGCTCAGATCGAACACGCGCTGGCACCGGGGGCGACACCGGCGATTCGGGAAACGGCCCGGCGAACGGCGGCTGAACTGCTCGGCCTTGCTCAAGACGAAGTTTCGCGTCGGCAGCAGCAAACAAAAGGCGAAGGTTGACATCGCCGCAGCTTGCGTCGATTTCGGCGATGCGACGGGCGGACATGTCGCTCATAGCGTGACTCTCCGGGTGACGGTTTGGCGGCGGATGCCCGAACGATTCGGGCTATTCGATGGCGGTGCGGTGATTGGCGGGGCGGCCGCTGCTGGAGCCAACGAGAGTGCCGACAGTTCGGGGTTGGCCCAGGCCGGCGGCGATTCCCAGTTGATGACCTCGCCTTTCAGTAGAATGTTCAGTGCATCGGCGTACACGAACAGATCGATGGCTTCGTTGCGCCCGGTCTTGTCCCAGCCTTTCGCGGTGCGCACCTCGTTGGTCAGTTCATCAAAAAACCAATCGCCGATCCATCGCGGGAAATGGATATAGCCAGGCCCCACTTCGTCACGCGACAAATCCGCAGCCAGGGCGTCCTTCATGATCGTGGCATTGATCAGATGCACAGGGATTTCCCCTTTGGCATTGGCCTTGCGGGTGGATCGCTTGGTGTTGTCGGGGTAGGTGACGACAATTCGCGGGATACTTTGTCGCGGATCGCCTTTGACCAGCCGGACCTTCTTGCCGTTCCCGTCCTTCCGGCATTGCCGCCAGTAGTCATAGGCTTTCTCGGTGGCCCCCGCCTTGCCTCCAGAATCGATGCCAACACAAACCGGCAGCAGCGCCCGGTTCGGATCGGACGCAAGCGGATAGGGATGGGTGATGACCGCGTTCAGCGCGGCCCAATCTTCGATGTAGCGAGCCGGGTCGATAGGTTCCTTGGCGTTCAAGGTATCGACTCTGGAAGGCGACCACTTGATGTTGTAGCGGTCGATTAGCCATCGCTCTTTCTGCCGGCCGTATCCGATCACCTGGACGACGAACCGATTACCCTGCACGTCCACTGCCGCAATCAGATACATCACGCCGTCGGGGACTGTGCGTTTCTCCCATTCCTCGGCCCGGCAAGAGAGCGCCGTTGATTCGCGGGTGATGCTCAAATTGCGCGGCCGGTAGGCCATGCCGAAGTCGCCGGCAACAACGGCCTGCAACGCATCCTCTGCCCCGGTGCGCTCCATCGCATCCAGCGCGGCATAATACTTTCGCCACAGCGACGCCCACGATTGGTAGGCGGCTGCGGGCCCGGTTAGCCAATAAGACTGAATCGACGACGGCGGCGGATTTCCGCTGATCGTGCCAGTGCGGTCAATGGATTGCCCGGTTGCCAGCCACCGCCCGGCAAGGTTCATGCTGCGCTTTGCGGTCTTCGGAATGACCGCGCCGCAGTGCGGGCAGACTAATCCGGCCTCGCCTTCTGCCATCGCTAGCGCATCGATGGTCGGTTGTGCGGTGAAGTATTCGCCGCATTCCGGGCAAGGCCAGTACCAGCGCTTGCGCGTCCCCTGGTTATAGAGCCCGAATATTCCGGTGCAGGGCGGCCCCTCGTGCGGATCGATCATCCGCCATTTCGGATCGGTGATCACGCGGCCCGGACTGCTTTCGACCAGCACCATGCTGGCGCTCAAAAAGGTTTGCACGCGCTTCCGGGCCAACTCGAACGCACTACCTTCGCCGTCGATATTGTCCGGTATCCGGTCATAGTCGGTGATCAGCACGTTGCGCAGCGTGCGACTAGAAAGCTGCCGAACCGACGGCCAGCCGATCAGCAACCGCATACCGTTTCGGTAGGCTTTGTCGAACACGTTGTCGTCGCTAGCATAGGGCGATAGCCGGGCCTGCAATTCCGGGCTGTTGCGGTGAGCGCGGGCAATATCGTCCTTGGAAAAGTCGCGGGCATTGTGCTCGGTCATGTGGACCACGAGGGTATCGCCGGGATCACAAATCACGCTGTAAGTCAGTCCACCAATGACCAGCGCGAAGGTTTTTCCGGTACGTGCCGGCCCCACGAATACCACGGCTTCGGTGCGACGATCCGCTAGGGCGTTCATCGGCTCGACCATGTACGGGGTTAGGGAGGCATCCCATTCCTTCGCAACGCCGCCCGGACGGGCAATCCGCAAATACCGGCCGGCCGCTTCGGCGACAGGCATCCGCCGGGGTGGCCGAAGTAGCTCCGAAACCGCTTTAAGGATCGCTGCCGCTGACGCTGCCATTGCCGTCTGCCAACCTCACTACGTCCGAGTACATGGACTCACGCGCCGAATCAATGACGCGCTGAACAATTTGCACGGCTTCGCCGGAGATGCCGGCGTCTCGCTCCAGCACATCGGGCAGCGTGTCGAGCGTTTGCGCCAGGGTCTTCATGGCCTCGGCCGTCACGCTCTCGACTTCGGCGGCCGGGATGAGCAATCCGGTTTCCTGCTCCAGTTTCAATCGCTCCCGTTCAGCCCGGTAGTGGTCGAGTCGGTCACGCGGATGAGCCGGAACATCGCTAGATTCAACGCCTAGCACGCGCCGAAAGATCGCCGGCATTCCATCTCGGACATGCCAAACCTGCCGGCCTTTGACTGTTTGCGATGGCGCGGCATTAAGACCCTGAGCCACGACACGGCGATCAATTTTTAGAACGTCGCTATAGCGAGTTGCCGTCCACAGCAAGTCATCGAATACCGCGATATGGCTATCTTCCTGCTTCATGTGTTTGCCATAGCGTCACAAAAACGCGCCAATCCGGGGTGCGAATTACTCGTGGATGTTGCATTGCCCTGGGGTCCCCGACATTAAAACATTACTTGTTGATTTATATTGCATTTTTTAATTTTTCTCCAGCATTTAATAGCATTCCGCTTGCCTTTATCGCCTAGCGAGGTGACCCACTGATAAAAATCCATATCTCTTTTTTTGCTGTTGCATGATCGGCAACATACAGCGATATTCCCTATCGAGTGGATACCGCCCTTACTCAATGGGAGCATGTGATCAATTGTGTTATATTTCCTCTACCCGGCAAGCGCCCGATCAATCGCTGCCTCGAACTCTTCCGGCAAAATCCGCAACGCCGCCTCCCGCGCCACCTGGTCAAACTCGAAGATGCGCCGGTACGTGATTCGATCAACAAACAAATAGATCGGCATCAGTTTATGGCCCGGCAGCCTCTGCCAGACTCCACGATGCAGATGCTCACCTCTACTGACGAAGTATTGAGCATTGGCATAGCGCGCCCCCTGTCGATTGCTGCGTCCTGTCGCCTCTCGGATCGTGCCCAACTTCGATAGCACTGCGATCAGCTGTCCAAGATTCATGTTTCCATACGCATCCAGCTTCGCCCCTTTCCCAGGAACGACGAACATACCCGGCGGCAACAGCCCAGTGTTTCGTAACCGAATCTCAAACCGCTTCAGATTCCGCGTCCCGCCGCCGATCTCAGGCCACAGATAATCCGCAGCCAGGCCGGCGCCAGTGAACTGCCGAGTTGCAAGCGCCGCTTCCTGGCTATCCTTCAGCCACACCCGTGCCGTTGGGTTCTCATCCTTTTTCAGGGCGGGTTTGACGAAGAGCGAATTGAGCGTGTGACGAGTCGGCCTATCGAAAACCCGGCGCATCTCAGCCTGGATTTCCGGCTTAACCCGTACTGCCGTTTTGGTCAACGAGCTGGCGATTACGAACTGGAGTTGCCGCTGTACGTTTTGCAGCCTGTTCAACATCGGGCGCAAATCTGCACTCAAATCGATTTCGATCATAGCGGCCGTTCGCTATTCTCATCAGCCCCATTGCGCTGCGATCTTCGCGTATCGATCATTTTGCGAATCAACTCGATCTTTGACTCAAGATCGACCAGCCGAAGATTAAGCACTTCTCGGGTCACGAACATTTCACGCATTCCGCGCAGTTCGTCGTAAATAGTATTCCAGCGCTCTTCTTCGATTTTCATGTGACTTTCGATGTGCGCGTTAGATTCTGTTATTTGCTTTGCGACATCAGCGCTAAAACGACTAAGCAACAGCCACATGCCATATATGATGAGCCCTACGGCGCTAGCAGCACTCCCCACAACCCACGAAATGACCTGTGCTTCATCAAGCTGAATGTGCATCATTGCGCTCCCAATAGCGCCCCTAGTTCTTCGCTATATTTTCGCAACAGCAAATCGCGCTCTGCCAAATTCAAATAAGTTTCGTCATTTAGGCACCGCAACTCATCCGCCCGCACTGTCGGCAGTTGCGGCCAACCAGGGATGAGGTGCAGGGGCACGGGGCGGTATTCGACGGGGGGCTTGGCGCATCCACAGATAGCGGTTAGCAGTATGAGGCCAGCCCAGCGACTCATGGATTCTGCCCTGTTTTTTGTATGGCGCATTCGCTAACAAACGGCGCGACAGTAGACAGAATTTCGGCTATCGAACAAGCAACCGCGCGATGCTCGGCTTGCGTATCGGCAGACATCCTTAATTGCAGATAGTGTATCCAGCTCCGAAAGGTTCCCGACATGTACATCCGAGTCGCCGTCACCCCCTCCGGCAGTATCGCCCTAGCCACCTCGCGAGAGATTCCCTTCTCTAAAGCGGCCTCGTATTGCTGATAAGCAGAAACAAGAGCAGAGTTTGCTACGGCAGTCCACCAGACATTCAACTCGGCATCATCGCAGTCTATCGGAAATTCTCTAGCATCTGGATTTTGCAACCGACACTTAGGAGGAGCAGCCATCCCAAGCTTTGAATTACTAGCCCAGCGCTGCGAAAATTCCTGAAATGAAAAACTCCGATGACGAAGTATCTGCCGGCCGATATCGCGAGTTGTATTGATTTCGACGCACATCGAAACCATCTCAAAAGGAGACCAATGCCTTTTCCGAATAATCCAGCCGATTAATTTTTGCGGATCATCACCTTGGCGCTCTGGACTACTGACTCTTGCGATATCCGCGATAAGCTGTTCGGCATTCGGTGTAACCCATACGAGAGAGGCGGAATGCGTCATCATGGCCTCTCAAAGTCGTTACGTTTCGCAACGTCAATCGGGACTTGCGATTGGTACTTGTTGCGAACTGCGGATTGACGGGCAATAGCACCGGATTCTTGCTTTGCGGACGCCGCCGCGCGGTCGGCTTTATCGAGATCAATCTTGTGCTGGAGCCACGACGACCGGATGCCGAAGTACCCGGCCGCCAGCGTTGCGCCAACGGCGATGATTTGCCAAAGCCAATCAAGCATCGGGCTGCCCCTTATCACTAAACATCACGCCAATCAGCCCGCTCGCAGCCTGCCCCGCAAGACCAACAGCGCTCGCGAGTGCCGTAACCTTCGCAAGCGAGAACTCAAGCTGCGCCGACGACGCGGCTTGGCTAATCGCTACAATCTCAGGGATGATCAGATATAGGCCACCAGCGCCCGCCGCAGCCATTGCCGCGCCACGCCAGGTGGAACGTTCGGATAGGTTAATGGATATCATACGTTCGCCTCCAGGCAGCCATTGCCGCGCCACGCCAAGTTGAGCGTTCTGTTAGTTTTCAAACTCAAGCTCTGCCAGTTGGCACAAAAAATCGCAGGCTGGCGCCAGTGGTTCCCTTGTGGGCCAGTCTACAGGAAGCGCAGAGAGTTGAACGCGCTCGCCTTCGATTCGCACCAGGGATGCCGCAAAACGAGCCTCAAGGTTTTTCATCCGCTCGAACTGCTCTGGGTGACACTTGCGCACCAACGACCAGTAGTTCGGGCTGGTAGCCTTCACGCACGGGATGCAATTCGCGTTGGGGTATCCCATTGCGTAGACTCGCGGCGGCTGGATTCCTGCCGATTGCAGCAGAGCAAGGCACGCGGCTTTGTTCAGTCCGCGCTCGATCAAGGGAAACTCTGTGCGTAGAGCAGGCCAATTTTCGCCCATCGCTCTCGCCCTGCGCATGTCGTTCTGGTCTGCGGTGTAGCCGAATATGTGCGTGTCGTCGGCGCGTTGGTTTGCGATCTGTGGGCTCACTTTAAGTGCGCCTGTGCAGGGGGCGCCAGATACGCCCGAGAGATACCGCTTGTCCTCCCACACGGCCCAAGTATCCGCATATTTTTCGCTTTTCAGTATGCGCACCGTCCGACCAAACCATGCCTCGCAATCGTGCAGGAATCGCTCGTTGTCCTCGTCTTCTGCGCCTGTCGCGGCATACCATATTTCGTCTGGATCGCTCAGCTTCGTTGCTATTGCTGAAGCTGCCCCGCAAGAAAAATGAGATATTCTGCGCATGATGTACCTCACAAAAAGCTAACAAGCGCATCCAGCAGATGCCAAAAGGCGGCGCGGCTGATGCGTAGCGATAGATTGATTGATATCATACGTTAGCATCCAGGTTGCCGGTTAGGTCTAGGAATAGCTCATGTGATCTAAACTCATATACACACTCATGCAGAGAACCCGCCCCCCACGGCCAATAGGGGCCAAACTCATCGTTAGTCAGCATCGCAACGAAGTACCCAACGCTTGAAGGAAAGTATTTCATATCATACATCCGCGTCTATACAGCCGACTAGATCGAGGAATAACTCCTGTTCTCTCATGGCATAGGCGTATTCATCTAGGTATAGAGGGGGGCTTATGTCTCTAGATGGGCGAAATTCATCAGTAGCTATCATTGCTATCAAAAACCCCATACTGCCAGGAAAATATCTCATTTTCTTCCCTCAATTGTACCTTAAAACCCGCCTAACGGCCTCTAGGAAAGGTTCGACATCAACCAGTGCATGATTCAGCCCATCGCCGCTGTAGTAGCTACGGCCCTTCTTCTCGCCCGACACGCACGGCAACGATGCCCACTCTTTCGCGAGATTATTCGCAAACCGCTCGGTTGATAGCCTACCAGCAATATAATCGCCAAGGCCACGGCGCCGTAGCAGTTGAATCGCGAGCCGATCTTGATTCTCGGAACTGAATAGGTGAGCAACGGACAGTCCGGCGTCTGGATAGAGCCCTCGTAGCGTATCTTCCATGATTTGATAGCGTCCGACCGCCTCACTGCGATAATGAGGGTCAATCATGTCTTGCCAGTCGAGCACCTCGCCAATCGTCATCTCGGTTAGCTTTTTTGTCGGACGATCCTTGGCTTTGATCCCCCCCCACACAGCATTATAGTCTGGATGCCCGTCATGCTCAGCATTTGCGATAAAATCAAGCAGTGGTTTGCAATCAATCATATTGTAGCCCTCTTTAAGCCGGCAGGCGGTCCGATCCATTTTGCTTTTTGCAGGACATGAAATCCCGTCTCAACTTCGAGCCTACCCCGTTCGACCATAGCAGAGGCAGTGGGAATACCGTCTTGCACATCGGGCAAACTGCTATGCTCTTTATCGTCGTCATCGTCATTACCTCTCGGCACTACATCGCCGTGCTCTCGACACCAATACGAGCGGATAGTGTGCCCGTCCGGCGTCAAAAACAAATACCCTCTTGCTTCATCTCCGCAATGCGGACAGATCGAGATAATCGATCTATTCGGCATTTTCGGCACTCCGCCGTCTCTTGCGCGGATTTCTCATCTCGACTCCGCACGGCTCAACACCATGCTTGAATCCGTGGATAAACGCCTCTCGGTAGTGGAATCCGCATTGCTCGATAATCTTCGGGTCTTCGTTATGAGCTTCGAGAACGGATTTGACATAACCCCAATGAGCATCGGCTAATTCAGTGATTTCGGCTTTGGTCATAATTCGATACCTCTTTTGCGAATGGGAGGAACAACAGCAGGCTGATTCCAGGATGGCAGCCCGCCCGATAGCGACTCGAACCTGGCATGATCGCCATTGAACCTCAGAGGAATAGTTCCAATCTTTCCGCCCCGCCGCTTGAGGATAATCAATTCGGCGCAACCCTTATCGATACTGTCCGGGTTGTAATAGTCGTCTCGGTAAATTCCAGCTAATACATCCGCTGATGCTTCCCACTCTCCCGAATCCCTCACATCGGACAAGATTGGGCGCCTATTCTGACGTTCTTCGAGCTTGCGGTTAAGCTGCACCAGAGCAACAACCGGGCAGGCGAGTTCCTTGGAGAGCGACTTGAGCTTTCTCGCAACCTCAGATTGCTGCTGAACGCGGTTATCTCCACCTCCATCCACCAGGCCGGCATGATCAACAACCACCATGCCGGTCTGGCCGTGCTTGCGGTGCAGCGCCCGCGCTTTCGATAGCAGGCCCGTTAACTGAGGGTCGGTCGTCTCATCGAACCAAAGCTTTGCGCCGCTCAGCATCGCCGATGCGCTCGACAGTTGTGCCCAGTTGGACTCGGATAATTTTCCGGTCTGAATCGAGTCCAGGCTGATGCGCCCGACGCTCGCAAGCAGTCGTTCAACCTGCTCTAGGCTTGGCATTTCGGCAGTGAAAAACGCGGTCGGCTTCCCTTCATGGGACGCCATTCGTTCTGCGAATTGCAGGCCAAGCAGCGACTTGCCCATTGCCGGCCGTCCTGCGATGACGTAGAGCTTCCCTGCTTGCAGGCCATGCAGCAGGTTGTCTAAGTCGGTCAGCCCGGTGCTAACTCCGACCGGCGCGATGCCCTGAAAGCGTTGGTCAATCGCCGCGATGCAGCCCGACAGGATCGATTGCAGTGGCACCAGCCCGCTCGACTCGTTTCCGCTGTCCAGGCGCTCAAGGGCTTGCTGGAGCTTGAGCAGCGACTTTTCCGCGTCACCATCGCGGAAGGCCCAGCCCTGCAACTCGGCTCCCAACTGCACCAGCGCCCGGCGCTTGGCCCGGTCACGGACGATGCGCGCGTAGGACAGCACGTTGGCCGCGCTTGGCGTGTCACGAACCGATGCCCCGATGTAGGCCCAGTCGCCATCCTGAAGCTCGCCTTTCGCCTCAAGCCACTCGGCCACCGTCACCAGGTCAATCGGCTGTTTTGCCGCGTCCATGGCGGACATAGCACTGAAAATCTTGCGATGCAACTCGGTCGTGAAGTCGCCAGCAGACACCACGGCGGCGATATCCGCGAAGGCCACCGGCGCAATCAGCGCGCCGCCAATCACGGCTTGTTCGGCTTCCATGCTCGCGAGAGGTTGGTCAGCCATCAAAAATTCTCCCAGACTTTGATCGTGTTATCCGGGTCTAGCACCCAATCTAGCGTCATTGACCATGGCCTGTCATACCCAGGCTTAGGATCGGTCTTCCCGATCATGAGCGGCTTAGTTAGCAGGTGATCAACTAGCTTTCCGAAGGTATCAACACTCCCATCCACTTGATTTTTCCAGAAAACTTTGAGCGCCGTCAGCCTTTTTGCCGGCCATTTCCTGACTGGAGCCAATTGCGATATGTCGTATGGCTCACACTTTTCGTTCCATATTCCCCTAATCTTTTCAATAACATCCAGAGATAGAGAGGGTGACGCCCTTGCTATCGGATTCGCGTATTCGACTACCCCGCAATCAAGAACGGCGGCGGCGGCGGCGGTCGCGCGCGCTTGCGTGCGTGCGAGAGGTGTTGCTACCTCCACCACCACCGTCTTTTTATCAGGAGCAGGAGCAGGAGCAGGAGCAGGAGCAGGAGCAGGAGCAGGAGTACTACATTTCGTACTACGGTCGTTATTCGGTCGTACTACGGTCGTACTACGGTCGTACTTTGGGGTAGGTTTTTTGAGCTCCTGATATTCTTCATGGGTAATCCCTGTTCGACCTTGTGCCTTGAGTTCCTTGGCTTTTTCTGGATTAGTGCGGAACAATCGAGACAGTCTAGCTTCGTCGCTGCGTTCGTCGGCGTCTGCTGCCCATGGATTGTGCTCTTGCCAATCGTGCAGCAAATACCGACCGTCGCGAAGGTCTATCCACTTGAGAGATTCAAGAGCTAAGACAAGCGCGCCTGGCTCACCATCCCACCTTGCTGCGATCTCGATATCGTCATGGTCTTGCCCAATGTCGCCATCTGGCCGGTTCAGTGCTGCCCACGTCCACAAACGGATAAGCGACTCGACCCCCTCAAGACCAAGGCGCCGTTTAAGCTTGACGGTTTTTGGGTGATCCAGAAAAAATACGGACAAGCGGATATCGGTATTCATCTAGCCAACCCCATTATCTTTGAACCAATCCCTGTTTTTTTCTCTGTCCGTCAACTCGAATAGCCTGAGCGATCTTTCGTCAGGGTTATCAATCGGGCCCCTGATTGGTCCATTATCGATTAAATAGCCTCTACCAATAAGCTTTTGCAGCGATGCTTCTGGCAGCCTGCCAAGCAGGCAGACAATCCTGTTTGAATAAACCCTGTTGTTAATTAATTCCGAAAGTGTCTTAATATCAGTCTTGGTAAGCGCCTTATCGGCTATCGCGGCATTCAGAATCAGCGCGTTTTGCATAAGTCGGTTATCGAAGGCGCGCCATTCCCGCGCTTCAGAGATAGAAACAACATTGCTTTTCATAGCGTCACATCCCGAGCTTCAGCAACGGAATGATGCTCAAGCCGCTGGGCGCGGTCGAAGGCGTCGGAGAACTCTTGGAAGGTGGCGGCCGGGTGGTTACGAAACCACGACCATAGGGCGATCAGGGCGGTGCGGGTCATGCGGGGTTGCTCCTTGTGCAGAGACTTTTTCCCGCGCTTACGAAGACGCGGGCGGGGGATGTTCGTAACCCTACACAAGACGGGCGGCCAGCCTCACGGACAGGCCCATCCCCCATCGGAGCGAACCAATGAGGCAGAGACAAAAAAGCCGCGTTATCGGCGCGGGGAACCGCTTGTGTAGGTGTTACGAGCACCTGGCGTAAATCATACGCCGGCGCGTAGGGGGTGGCAAGTGGGGTCATGATTGCGACTCAGCGAATGCGAAGACGTTTTGCCCACGGACCATCTCGAATAGATCAAGCTGCATTTCGGCGTCCTCGCGATCCTTTTTCACGGTATCCGCCCAGTACGCCTTGGCCACCTTCTTAAAATGCTTCTCGCTAATTTGGCACTCATCTTTCAGAGTCGCAGCGAGTGCGGCTTGATGGTCTTGTTCGGCCTGAATCCGGTCCTGGCTCGCGCCCCACTGCCGAATCGATTCGGTTAACTTCTTGTGTTGCTCCGCCGTCAATCTGCTCATTTTATCGTCTCCAGATAGAACAGGATCATGTCTTTTGCCATTTCCCAGCCCTTGCACCAGTCGGCCATGTAGCCTTGCGCTCTCGCGAATGAGATAAATTCTGATTGGGCATCCGACAGATCGGACTTCACGCCATTGCGTCGTTTCATCTCGATATACAGCCCGGAATATCCATTACGGACGACCGGCAGGAACACATCCACAACCCCGCTTGTCATGCCCATCCTTCGCATCTTAGCTGCCAGCCCTGGCGACAATGGCACGCCATTCAGGCTGGAATGGAGCCAACGCAACTCCGGCATTGTCTTCACCGCAATATCCCGCCACTGAAACAGCGCGATTTGCTCCGCTTCTTCCAGCGGAACGGCGCTCACCTTCCTCGGCTGGCGTTTGCCGAATAGGTCGGTGAGCTGCGGTCGTTTGCGGTGAAGCGTGCGGACGGGCATTTAGGCGACTCTACCATTCGGCTCCGGGAACCTTTCTTCAGCCTCTGCTCGCAGCGCGTCAGCATGTAGATTCTTTGTTCTGGCCTCAGAACTTAGCCTTGCGGCATTCTGCAAATAATGCACTTTCTCCATATTGGCCCTAGCCAGATATCCCTCCTCGCCATTTATTTTTACTGGGTATCTGTCCTGTAGCTGGATATCGAATATCGACGGGTTGAGAACGCCTTGTTTGATGATCCCTCTTTCTTTTTCGTCGTTTCTTGCCGATAGCTGCTGTCGGCACATCTGCCTGATTTGCAGCCTGGATAGGTGCCCCACCAGTAGCGGGGCAATCTCTCTAGGGTCGATTGATGTCATAACCTTCTTTTCAACCAGCGACGGCGAAATGAAGGCGGCATTAGTTTCCTCAAGCAGAATAATCGCCTTGCGTATCTCGTGGGAAACTTGGCCGCTTAAAGAATCCAGTTTTTTACTCATCAATATCTCCGAACTTCGCGATACACTCGGCAACTTTTGCGGATTGGCGCTTTAGTTTGCTTTGCATGGTGGGGGTCATTCTCTTAAAAAGAGTCTCAAACGAATGATTCTGTTCAATAAAATCGTGAATCTCGCCAACCCTTCCCCAAATCCACAGCGCGTTAGGGTCAATTTGTTGGTTGGCAATCTCCTGTTGCTGTTGCAAACAGGCAAACTCGCGACCATGAGATATCGTTTTTGCAGCCCTGGCGATCCGTTCCGCCGATAAATCACGCAACCTTTCCGGCTCATCCGGTTCGATATCTTGGTCGTATTCGTTGTAATTCCGATAGACATGACGGATTATGCCGTCATCGCCTTTCTTAGTGGCCTCCGCGAATGCGCCGCGATCCGCATCCTTCAGCTTTTGCAGCGCCTTCGTCTGCGACTTGTTGAGCCTCTCATTCACCGCCACCGCCTGAACTTCATCGTCAATGGCGGTGAGTAGCGGGAGGTCGTGGCTATAAAACGAACGCCATTCTTTCGGCTTCGGAAGTCCGTTGAATATCGCTTCGACTTTAGACACAAATTTGTGTCTAAAATAATCAGTGCCATTCTTGTAGTCGCTATCCAACTTCATCAACATAAACCGGACTCGTTCTGCCGAGGTATTGCCGTAGCTGCTGTAATCGTCGAAGGCTTTTAGAAGATCGACATCGACGATATCCACCAATGCCGATACCTCCTCAATAGCTGAAAGGTCGGATCGTTGAAGGTTTTCGGTAGCGCAAAGACGGCGGGCTTGGTCGTCATCCACGTTAAGAACACGAGCCGAGATAGTGTCCATGCTGGTAAAGCTCTTTACTGCCCGCCAGCGTCGCTCTCCAGCAATCAACTCAAAATGGGAATTGACTGGGCGAACGGTAATCGGCTGAATGAGCCCGTCCGTTTCTATGCTACGAGCCAGTTCCTTCAGGTCAGCATCAGAGAAAGCGCGGCGATGTTGGAACGGAGAAGGCTCTATCTGGTCCGGCTTTAGGTATGATATAATCTCAGGATTCATTGCAGCCTCTCAGGCATGGTTAGGTTGCGATGTTGGCCCGGCCCTGTTCCCGCAGTGGTCGGGTTTTTGTTCACTGCTCATTAATTGCGTACCCGCTACCGCATGAGTCTGCGATAGCTCCGCTGCCGGATAGTTTCCCGGTTAAGATGTCCAGCGCCCATACCCAGTCGATCCTGCGATGATCGTAAGCAGTGGGGTGGTCAATCAAAAACTTCCTAATCGCCGCTCTTGAGACATACCTAAATCCGGTGTCGCGATTCCTCGCGGTCATGACCTCCATTTTGGCTTCGATTAATCCCCGCTTGACCCACATATCCGCCGCAGTTTTCTGTCCATACCCCATCCGCAAAGAGAAATCGTTCAGCGTGATGTAATCGGTGCGAGTCGCTCGGACTCGAAGCTGTGCGAGCTTGGTTTCTATTGCGCACGGTGATCGCTTAAACCCAGCGTTTCTTAACCGCCTGCCAATCACTTTCAGCGATTTTTCGCCGTGCGTTTCGATGATGTCGATTTCATCTTCTTCCCACGGCCTGTTATGCCGATCTACCGCCGCCATCGGCGGTAGCCTTAAAACAGACCGAGCATGGTATTTCAGAGATCCGACGGGGATGCCGCTCTCATTCGAGATGAGTTGCAGAGCACCCACGCTTCGGTTTGCGTAAGCCTTACGCAGCATCGGTTCCCATCTTGTGTAGTCGTATCTCATAAGGGTTGCCCGGCATTACCCGGCCGGGCGCGGGGAGGAGATAAGCATTCGAGGGAGGTGTGGCCCTCTGTCCGATTCTTTGCCGCTGTGGATACGGCCCGGACATCGGCATCAGTCCGGTTGCCCCGATACCCATCCCTGTTCCGCACGCTTAACTCGCGGGAACTGTCGTGGGCATCGTTGAGATGGGCAGGAGAGATCATTTTCGGTGATCGGCTGTTGGTCGATAACGCAGCATTTCTCGCTCGATACTTTCGAGCTGTTCGCGTGGAGCAGTAGCGAGGTGCAGGTCTATGAATGTCTGCACCCGGATTTTGAATAGCTCTCTGTCGCGTTCCGTAGTCAGACTGGATTCGTTCATAGCGCGCAATTCCTCTTCTATTTCTTTTTGGTTCGATTTGATTTTTTCGAGCTGCTCAAAATATTCAGTATTGAACTTCTCGGCAGGATAGACCTGCTCCGTTCCGCACCATGGACACCACAATGTTCGTGGTAGTGTCCAATCGGGAAACCCGTTGAAGTGCCATACATTCGTGCAGACCGCACGCTCCAGCGTTGTCACTCGCGTAACCGTGGCGCGGCGGATGGTGGGAAGCTGGTGAGTCATGACTGACGCTCCAGCGCCGCTTCGATCAACTCCAGCGCGCTGGCAGGATAGATTTGCACGCTGCCCGGATGGGACTCCGACTCGACCGCGTAGCCTTCCGGCGTCAGCGTTGTGCTGTACCAGCCCACGACCAACCCCTGCCAATGGCTACCGCTCTTTTTGCGGACTCGGTCACCCATCTTAAAAACACTCCACATGGTTGATTTACCTCAAAATACAGGCGGTCAACAGGCAGGCCGCTACCCAGCAGCCGACCACGATCAGAATTGCAGCGATCATTTGGGGGCCCTCACGGAGTGGTAGTACGCATCAGCAACAAACTGGATTCCATGGGATTCGTAAAAGCTACGAATAGAGCTAGTGGTTTTCCCGCTCAATGCTCCGTCATTCTCGAACCGAGACAGCGTCATCTTTGTGCACCCTGTCGCCGCAGCGACTTCGGCCAGCGTTTTTTTGATGGCAGCCCGCGCCATACGGAACTGGGTGGACGTGATGCGCCCGATTTTGGCCGGACGCGACGGGCTGCTTGACAAGAGCAACGACGCACTTGAACCCGCCGCATCCGATTGATGGGTCATGACGAATGCAACCGCCAGAAAAACGATTCCGGCTTTCCGGTTGCTTTGGATGCTTTTGTTATCCAGCGTGGCGGAACAAGGTTTTTCTCGGCCCACCATCGAACCGTAGTCCGATGATTTGCGCCAACCTTCCGCGCCACTTCAGCGAACCCGCCGGCAGCGAGGAATACATCTCTCACGGTTTCATTATCAATGCTCATGAGCATAATTGTTGCTCACTTGCAAGAAAAAAACAAGCGACATATAGTATGTTGATAGGTGCAAATATATTGCTCATGGATTATACTTGTGGAGTGTATATAAAATGTTATGTTTATCTATCGATATGCCAAAGCCGAAGACGCCAACGAATCCCTCGTGGGGAAGAAACCTCGAAAAAGCCGCCCTTGCAAAATACGACAGCAAGCGTCAAGCAGCTACTGCATTGAAAGTAAAGCAAACAACGTTTTCTTCCTGGTGTAATGGGGTATGGCCTGGAGAGCAAGAGGCCAAGAGGATGGCAGCTTTGCTTGGCGTTGATTATGCGAGACTGGTAGCTGGAGATAGCGATAAACCTGACGATGCAGTAATGGAGGTTGCAATCAGAGTCGCGAACGATGTGATTGCCGATACCTTGGGAGCCGTTGACCCAAGCATCAATGCGAAGCTTGTGACCCTTGCTTACGGGAAACTTAAGGAAGGCGGCAAGCCTTGGGACTTGCCGATTTACGTTAAAAGTCTGATTTCTCTTATCGGATCAGGAAAGAAAGACTAAACCCAATAAGCGCACCCACCAAAAAGGCCGCCAACAGAGCGGCCTTTTTTGCGTGTCCGTACGCCACTAATAACGCAATTCTCGCTTCTGTTTCTCTTTTAAATTCTTCTTTTAACGACATTTTGTTCTCCAAAAATCATGGTATTGGGCCTGCCGTCCAGCCGTCCAGCCGTCCAGCCGTCCAGCCGTCCAGCCGTCCAGCCGTCCAGCAATAAAATTATAGATTGAGCAAAATTATTGTGCAAACGTCTTGACTATGCCAAGAATGAGCATTATAGTTGCTCACGCCTCGCCACCATTCTCTCTCCTCAAGGTGGCGGGGTGGAACGACTCGAAGCCTGTTGCCCGCCGCCCTGGCGGGCCTTTTTAGGGGATGAAGATGAACGTAGAAGATTTAACGATTGGACATGCGCGGCAGATCGCAGAGATGTTTGGGAAGGTGACGGCGCAACATCCGTGTCCATACGCCGCTGCGGGATTGATCGGCAATCAGGTCATGGTCCGTACCGTGACCATGATTTACGTGGGGAAGCTTGTCGCGGTAGGCGAGCACGAGCTAACGCTCGTGAATGTCTCCTGGATTCCAGAAACTGGACGTTGGGAACAATTTGTAAAGGAAGGAGCTGTTAGTGAGTGCGAGCCATACCCGGCAGGCCAATTCGTTCTAATCGGGCGTGGATCAATCATTGACGTGACGGAGTGGCGATCAGAACTCCCTACGGAGCAGAAATGAACGCCGCCATCATTAGAGAAGGATGGTCGTGGTCGCGGTCGCGGTCGGGGTCTGGGTCGGGGTCGGGGTCGGGGTCGTGGTCGTGGTCGCGGTGACAACATTTCCCGCCGCCCTGGCGGGCCTTTTTAGGGGATTGAGATGCAGTTAGAGCACGAAACCAGGATCGAGATGATGGGCCGCGAGTACGCCGCCATGGTGCAGTACGAACGCGACCCGGAAGATGGCCACCCGCTGATTGATGCGGTTGAGATCGGCAGATGGTACTGGCGTTACGAGGAAGGCAAAGGGATGGTGAAGGACAGAATGAGCCTGGACATCACCCGCATGTTTGAAGAGGACCAGATCAGCGTGTTGGAGGATGAGATCAAGGACGCGCTGCGGGAGGCGTCGGAATCCGCGAAAACCGAACGGATGATCGATGAAGACGAACGCCAGCCTTTCTACGGCTGGGAAGCGGCATGAAAAAAGCCGCTTGGTGAGGCAAACACCAGGCGGCCCTTACTACGAGACAGGAAATGTTCAGCGAACAATATCCTATCACCACTACCGAGGTGGTGCAATTTATGTCAAGACCAGCCCTCTACTGGCTGTCGCGGGTCATCGACCGAGAAGCCATCCAAGACCGCGAGTTTGCGCGCCTTCTCTCAGAAGCGAAGCGCAAGGCGGAAATTGATCGGGCCGAACGAGACGCTTGGTTATGTCGGCAGCACGAGGAACGCGCAGCTCTGGCGATGGAGGACGCGCCATGGTGACCGAGACTCCAAAACGCTGCCCGGCATGTGGGGCGCCGGCGATCATCTCGCTACTCATTGATGAGTGGGCTTGTGGATGCGAGGACGGATGCGGCGATGTGGACGATGCGGCCGAGGGAGCTGACGAATGCGATCTTTATCTCGGGATATGCCGATCCAAAGCTGATGCAATCCGGCAGTGGAATCAATTAGTCGAATTCTATTGCTCGGCAACTCCAGCGTAACCAAGGAGCGCCCGGCCGCAAGGTCGGGCATGACAACATGAAATGCAAAAAGAAGTGGCGGCACAAGCCGATGGCGACATGGATACCGACGAAGAAAAGGACAGAGAAGCCAATGGCAACAAGGGTGACGGTAGTTTTGGGTATCGGAGTCCCGAAGGGCTGGCTTCGTTCAGCTTCGACAGTGACGGGCGGTGATCTATGAGCGGATCGCACTTCATCGATCCTGAAACAGCCCTTGCCGCACAGGTCATCGTGCAATCCATCGCAGGGTTCATGCTATTCATCGCCGGCGTCGCGGTCGGAAAATTGCTGCAGGAGAAAGGTCGTGGCTGAACAATCACCTGAAATGCTGGCGGCCCTTCAGGCGCTGCTGGCGCAACAAGCACAGCAACCGCAACCGGCTGGCGGATGGTCGCAACCGCAACCGGCGGCGCTGCCGATCACTGGAATCTCTATACCGGTGAAAATCGAAACTCCCATCGGGTCGGTGCGGGTTGATCTACACCTACCGGCCGAATGCGGGCAGTCTCCGCAAGCGCTGCTTGGGGCGATTCAGTTGCTGGCCAATGCCGGCTATCCGGTGGACGCCTGGCAGCCACGCGAAAGCAACGGCGGCGGATGGGGCGGCGGTAATTCTGGTGGTGGCGGATGGGGGAATCGCGGCGGCGGGTTCGGAGGTCGCGGCAACTTCGGCGGGAGGCGCTGGTAATGAGCGCTCAGATTCAAATTGTTCCAACGCCGCTCGGATCGCACGCGCTTACTGCGGCTGATTATGTCGTAATCGACTGCGAGACCGGTGACGCGCCGGTCTCGGCCATCGAATCCGCTCTCGAAGCGTGGAAGCCGCCGAAGAACTGGAAGCCCGAAACGGTGGAAGCGAAGCGATCGGAGCGGGCCGAGGCGATCAGCAACAAGGCAGCTCTGCTTGATGCGAGTCCGATTATCTGCCTGGCGCTCAAGACCGACCGGATGGCAATCATCTTGAACGGCATGGATGACACCGGCCCAGACGTTCCGGGGTGGCTATGCCTGCCCTGCATCGACGAACGCGGGTTGCTGATGGCGCTGCGGACGATTCTTAATAATGCCACATCGCCAGGAACCGTCCTGTGCGGCCACAACGTGCTGGGATTCGACCTCCCGAAGATCCGCAACGCCTATCTTCGGCACCGGATCGCGCTCCCGATGGCGCTGGCTATCGGTGACGAATCGCCGGACGTGTATGACACGATGCGTCATATCCGGTACTACAGCATGGAAGTGACCGACGAACGGTTCGTCTCGCTCGATACCGTCGCTCGCGTGCTGGGCATCCCGCAGCCGAAGCAGGTTATCACCGGCGCCGATTGCCCGCGGCTACACCGAGATGGGCGGATCGCCGAAATCCTGACCTACTGCTGCTTGGACGTGACAACAACCGAGCGCGCATTTTTGCTGATGACCGGCGAATCGGTTGAGCTGGAGTAGCGGATCATGACCAAAGAGAGAGCATGATGAATATTGGCATTGGTAATCGTGTAGCATGGGAATCGGTTGTTTGTGTTAATTCTTGGGCAGGGAGGCTTGAATTTCAGTGCAAAGTGGTAGGCGAAACAAGGACTAGATACAGAATTATGGTCGATAAACCAACCCCGCTTCCGCCAAGGTCAAAAATGCTGATGCCCGGAAATACGGGGCTTGTCCCGAAGTATGCTGTTCGATTTATATCACTTGGTTGAAGCGGCGCAAATGACCGACGTTCTCACCCTCCAAGAAGCCGCCGCGCTGCTCAAATGCAGTGCGGACACGGTGCGCCGCCGGGCCATGGCCGGCGATCTTCCCGGCCGATCCGGGCTGGGAGGCTGGCGATTCAGCCGGGCCGCGCTGCTAAACTGGCTGGCCAGTGGGGATGATCGGGAGACAACGGCATGGCGCTTTACCTCAGAGGCGAAATCTGGTGGGTTCGGATCACAGTCCGAAATTTCGGAACGGTGCGAGAAAGCACTGGGTATCGCAAACCCGAGAAGCGCGCGGCGAAAGAGTGGCACGACCAGCGGTTTACCGAACTCCGCGCCGAATCCGCGGCAAAAAGGAACCCCGCACTTGCGCGCCATCGATGGGATGAAGCAGTCCTGAAATGGCTCGAAGAGAGCGGGCACAAGCGCGATCTCGAAGGGGACCGCCAGCGCCTGCGGTTACTGCATCCCGACTTACGGGGAAGCGATCTTCGCGACGTGACGAACGATCGGTTGACCGCGATCCTGGCTCAACACAAGCAGCTCAAGACCCCGGCCGCCCGCAACCGCTACCGCGCCACAGTCCGGGCGATCTTGCGGAAAGCCGAACGTGAATGGGAATGGATCGAGCGAGCACCGGTCATCCGGCTCGAACGAGAGCCGCCCAGCCCCGGGCGATGGATCACGAGAGAGGAAGCCGCGCGGCTGGTATCCGTCTCCCCGGCCCACCTGCAACCCGTTATTCGCTTTGCCCTGGCTACCGGGCTACGTAAGTCGAATATCCTCGGCTTGCGCTGGGATCACGTAGACCTCCAGAACCGACAACTGTGGGTATCCGCCGAAGATTCGAAGGGGAAGAAAACGATTGGCCTGCCGCTGAACGGACCGGCCCTGGATGTGCTGATCGAATGCCGCAGCAACCATCCCGATTTCGTGTTCACCGTGGACGGCCGCCCTTACCAATGGATCGATCACCGGACATGGCTGGGCGCCTGCAAGCGGGCCGGACTGGAAGGGTTCCGATTCCACGACCTTCGGCACACTGCGATATCGTGGCTGGCTCAAGCCGGTGTTGATCCGCAACGACTTCGACAAATTGGCGGATGGGCAACGCTGGCGATGGTCGAACGCTACTCGCACCTGAACGTCGAAAACCTACGGGCGGCGATGGAGCTGCTGCCGGATGTGCGGCCCGCAACCGGTGGCGCGGTGGTGAGGTTCGCCGAAAAAAGCACAAAATCAGCACAGTCGGGATAGTGGGCCCGAAGGCCCGTACGGCTATCGCTGTAAGTCATTGATTGGCGGAGAGGGTGGGATTCGAACCCACGTGGGGCGGTTAGACCCCCATCCGAT
>ERZ795053.2353-NODE-2353-length-23106-cov-7.151403_pt1 | contig 23106 bp, 23 predicted proteins | sample MGYA00375137_ERZ795053 | MGnify/ENA primary metagenome ERZ795053 (study PRJEB30182, sample SAMN05720284) | activated sludge metagenome | isolation source: Anaerobic digester | place: Hong Kong | collected 2014-12-17 ...
TGCTCTACCAGCTGAGCTAGCGGCCCTCCCCAAAAAAAAATGCCGCCGCTTTGCTTCTTTCGAGCTCAGCGCCAACGAAAGGGAGTATAGTGAAGTCGCCGGGGGGTGTCAAGCACTTTTTAAAAAAAAAGAAAATAAAAATCCGGGTTATTCGTCTGTTTTAACTTCCAATATGTCTATAAGTTCGGCAGGTTCCAGCCGGAAGCGGGATCCTTTCCCCTCATAGAACCCGTGAGCCCAGATCATGTGGATATGAAGATCGGTATAAGTCACCTCTTTTTTGGTCTTTTTATTCCGAACCGTTGTATTCACTTTCCCGAAGATCCCGGGATCGCCGAAGGGACAAGGCAGCTTCCCGCGGACAGCATCCACTTTGACCTCCAGCTGCTCGCCGACAGTGACAAACTCTCCCAGCCCGGCTTCCCCTGCCTGTTTCAGCTCCAGCATGCGGCGAGCAATGGCCTCGTGGCTCATCCCCAGGCGGCGGACCTCAGCGTCATCATCAATTAGAATATCTACTAGTTTTCGCGTATCCGTCCCCAAAAAACCTTCCAGAGTAATGACACCCCGCCGCATGCTGGCCTGAATCTTATCCATCTGGACTGTCTGTTTCATGCCTGACTCCTCTCATGCAAATTTATCATAATAGATACGCTCTTCGGGAATTCCTTTAGCTGTCAGGACTTTAATGCAGGCTGCGATCATTCCGGGGCTGCCGCACAGGTAAGCTTCGGTCTCTTCGCCCGTGTCCAGGCGTCGGTCGATAACATCGGTGATGAGCCCTGTCTCTCCACCCCAATTATCTTCTTCTACAGGTTCTGAAAGGGCGGGGATATAGGTAAAATCGGACAATTGTTCTTCAAATGCTTTCATCTCCTCTTGTAAAAAGAGGTCTTTTGCAGTCCTGGCACCGAAGAAGTAAAGAGCCTTTCGCCCGATCTTCTTTTCCGCCATATCCGAAAGTATGGATTTGATGGGAGCGTTTCCCGACCCTCCGGCGATAAAGACGATCCTCCGGGTTGAATCACGCAGGTAGAACTCGCCGTAAGGCCCGTTCAACGTCACCGCATCCCCTTCCTTGAGATAATCATGGACATAGGTCGTGCAGATACCGTTGGGGACACGCCGGATCTCCAATTCCACCAGGTCCTTTCGGCTGGGAGCCGAAGAGACAGAGTAGGCCCTGTAGACAGGCTCGTCAGCCAATTCATACTCAGGTGTCTCCAGCTGTACATACTGGCCGGCCTTGAAGGAGATCTCTGCAGGCTCCAGAAGACGGATGGTGATCTCCTTAATATCATACGTCAGATCCCTTATCCGGGCCACGACCCCCCGAAATTGCTTCACATTAAAGAGTTCCTCAGGGATCTCGATCTTCATATCTTTTTTAATTTTCAGCTGACAGGAGAGGCGGATACTGTTTCGGCGCTCTTCTTCGGACAGATGAGGAAGTTCCGTAGGCAGGGTATCCCCCGCTCCCTCCAGGACCCTGACTTTGCAGAATCCGCAGGAGCCCCGGCCTCCACAGGCGGAAGGAATGAAGATCTCCTCACTCATCAGTGTGCTCAACAGAGTGCTCCCCCCCTGAACAGTTAACTTTTTCTCATCATTAATGGTGATGGTCACTTCGCCGTAATTGGCAATGGTCCTGTCGGCGATGACCATAAGCAGAGAAAGCACTGCTGATATGGCCGAGAGGATTCCCACAGCTTGGAACAGTTCGTTCAACATAGGCCTCCCTTATCCCAGGGTGATCATCCCTGAAAACCCCACAAAAGCCATGGCCATGATCCCGGCAATGATCAGTGTTATCCCGGCGCCCTCCAGCCCCCGCGGGATCGGGCTTTTGGCGATCTTCCGGCGGATCCCCGCCATGGCGATGATGGCCAGCATCCAACCCAGGCCGCTCCCAAGGCCGAAAGCAAATGACTGAAGAAAGGTATATTCCCGGATGACCATAAAAAGGCTGACCCCCAGGATTGCGCAGTTGACGGTGATCAAAGGCAAAAATATCCCCAATGCCGCATAAAGGACATCGGATACCCGTTCAATGATCATTTCCACGATCTGGACAAAAGCGGCGATGACCACGATAAAGACTATATATCGCAGATAGACAAGATCCGGAACCAGAAGGTAGTGGTAGACGGCCCAGTTGATGGCGCTTGTAAAGGCCATGACAAAGGTCACCGCTGCTCCCAGGCCCACCGATGTCTTTACTTCCCGGGAGACGGAAAGAAAGGAGCACATCCCCAGATAGTTGGTCAGGAGGATATTGTTGGTAAAGATCGCTGCAAAAAAAACGGCAAAAGCTCCCAGAAAAGTCATGCTTCACCCCGCTCTCTGAAGACGACCCCTTTCATGATCCAGATGAAGAGGGCCAACATGAAAAAGGCCCCGGAGGCCATGACCATCATGGTCCATTTGACCCACCAATCTCCCAGAATCTGGATCTCCCAGAGAGTACCATTCCCCAAAAGCTCCCGGACGATGGCGATGGAGACCAGGACATAGGCATATCCCAGTCCTGAAGCGATACCATCCAGGAAGGAGGGCCACGGAGGGTTGGAGATGGCAAAGGCTTCCGCCCGTCCCATGATAATACAGTTGGTGATGATGAGTCCCACATAGGGGCCAAGCTGTTTTGAGATATCCCACAGATAGGCCTTCAGAACGATATCGACGATGATGACAAATGAGGCAATGATCAGGACTTCGGCCATCATCCTCACACGCGACGGAATCGCTTTGCGAAGAAGGGAGATGGTAAGATTGGACAAGGCTACGACAAAAAGCAAACCGGCCACCATGACAACTGTGTTTTTAACACGGTTGGTCACAGCCAGTGTGGAACAGATCCCAAGGATCTGAATAAAGACGGGGTTGTTTTTGAACAACCCGTCCCGGAACAATTTTTTCGTATTACCTTTCATCGCTCCTCCTCGGGAACAGTTCTCAGCATCTCGATGCTGCTTCGGATCAAATCATTCAAAATGGACTGGACCGCAGCAGAAGTCGATGTGGCCCCGGTCACAGCCTGGAAAGAGTTTACAGAATCCCGGCCTTCCTCACTTGTCACAAGTGCGGTAAAAGGGCCCACTTTTCCCTTGAACTGACTCTTAAACCACGCTTCGGTGATCCGTCCGCCCAGGCCCGGGGTCTCATTCTGTTTCAGGATATCAAACCCCGTGATCTCCGTCAGGTCTCCGTTGTACCCCAGCACTCCTTCGATCTCACCCCAAAGCCCCGGCCCCTGGAAAGGGAAGACATAGGAGACAGACCCGTCCCGGCGCAATACTTTATAATATAATCCTTTGCCTTCCGGGAGCTTCTTCTCTTCCACAGAAGAATCATAATGAGCTATGAGAGCTTCGGGGCCTGATCGTCCTGTTTCTTCTCCTGCTGCGTGCAAAACAGCGCTTTTGAAATCATAACTCTCATTGACCCTGATCCGCGGACGTGTCTTGAGAAAGAGAAGGGACAGTACAGTGATGAAGAGCGCTGTCAGAAAAGTCATAAAAACAATGGTATAAAGGCTTTTCCCCCAAGCTCCTTTCTTCTCAGGCATGAGAGCTCTCCTTTTTTTTATTGGATGAAAGGGCATAATCGATGATAGGAGCGAACATATTTCCCAGGAGAATAGCAAACATGATCCCTTCGGGCCAATTGGAGAATACCCGGATGAGAACGGACAAGACCCCGATAAGGATCCCGTATATCCACCGCCCCCTGTTCGTCTGGGCTGCTGAGACAGGGTCGGTGGCCATAAAGAAAGCTCCCAGCAAAAAACCTCCGGCCAACAGCCCCCGCAAGGGATCGAAAGTCAGGCCTGCCAGCCACAAACTGCCGTTCATCGCCAGAAAACCCAGCAGAACCCCGGTGACAATACGGTAATTGGCGACTTTTTTCCAGAGGATATAGATCCCTCCCATAATAAGAAGAAAAGCCGCCGTATCCCCCAGGCATCCTCCTGTGCTCCCTAAAAAAAGATCCTTCAACGCAACGGACCCACCCGAAGCAAGAGCTCTGAGAGGAGTGGCTTCGCTGATACTGTCCAGAGTAAATCGTACCAGGCCGGCGGGGAAAGTCCCGTCGGGATCAAGCCAGGCCCCTTTCCCTGTCATGGCGTTACCGAAATTGATATAGAGGAAAATACGACCCACCAGAGCAGGGTTGAAGACATTGCGTCCGAACCCGCCGAAGGCCAGTTTCCCGAAGACCAGGCCGAAGATAATCCCCAGAGCGGCCATCCAGTAAGGCAGTGTAGGTGGAAGGGAAAGAGCAAAGAGAACACAGGTGACAAAGACCGCCTCGGTTACAGGCCTGTTATAAAACCTGTTAAAGATATACTCTGTTAAAAATCCGAAAAAGGTGACGACAAAGAGAAGCACCAGGCTTCTCCATCCGAAATAATAGACAGAAGCGGCCACCGCGGGGGTCAGTCCCGTAAGCACAGTCCGCATAGGCTTCTGCTTCTGGATGATCTTTTTTCCTTCTGCCATCCTGTCCCCCTTAAAAGAATGAAGTTTCCTCTATTTTATCAGGGGATTGTAATGATGTCAAACAGTATGGAGAAGGTGTGGGAAAAATGAATGGAAGAGTATCCTGAAAGACTCAGGGGGCTTGTCGGAAAATTCGCATGTTCATTCTGTTGATTTTCTGAACCGAAGAAGACTCACTGAAAAGATACCCAGGCTGAGAACAGCAAGAGCCGACACCGGAGCCCAAAGCTGCCGGATCCCCGCTCCTCTTAAAAAAATACCCCTGATGATCTCCAGATAATGTTTCAGAGGCAGGAGGGGGGTCACAAGTTGAATACCCTCCGGCATATTGTGAACCGGAAAAATAAACCCCGAGAGAAAGACCATGGGTGTTATGATAAAGAAGACAGCGGTAAGCATAGCTTGTTGCTGGGTCTGGGAGATCGTTGAGATAAAAAGCCCCAATCCCAGCATACTTAAGAGATAGAGGAAGGAGAGTGCCAGTAGAAGGGCCAGGCTTCCTTTCAAGGGTATCCCGAAAAGAAATACAGCTGCGCCGATGACCAGCAGAATATCGATCATTCCGATGACTGCAAAGGGTATCAGCTTCCCGAGGATGACTTCCCAGCCTTTTACAGGGGTCACCATCACCTGCTCCAAAGTCCCCTTCTCTTTCTCTTTCACAATAGCCAATGATGTCAGGGTCATGGTGATGATCATGAGGACAAGCCCGAGGATCCCCGGAACCAGAAAGTGCCGGCTTTCAAGACTCTGGTTGAACGTCACACGCATCCGGGGCACAACCCGCCCCGCCTTATGAGTCATCAGAGAAGCAAGTTGGGGCTTGCTCGATCTTTGTACAAAGCTTTTAGTGACCTCCCCTGAGTAGAAGAGTCCTGAGGTCGCCGTATTGGTGTCTGTTCCGTCTACCAGAGCGGCTACTTTTGGTGACTCTCCCGCCAGCATATGAGATTGGAAACCCTCTTCGATGATAAGGGCCAGGGCAGCTTCCCCCGTATCAAGGCGCCGTACAAGTTCTTCACGGCTCTGAAGAGGGCTAAGCACTTTGAAAGCATCACTCGCCTGAAAATCATCGATATAAGAACGGCTCATCGCACTTCCGTCCCGGTCCCAGACAACTGTGGGAATATGCGAGATATCGAAGCTTGCAGCATACCCCAGGAGGATCAGTTGAAGAAGAGGAGAAAGGATACTCATGGCCAGCATCTTCGGGTCTCGTTTAAACTGCAGAAATTCTTTTCTGATAAAGGCAAAAAGACGCGTCATTTTTCCTCCTATGATAAACGTGATCTGAGTTTCCGGATACTGATAAAAAGAAGGCCTGCGGCCATCAGGGTCATCACGGAAAATTCCGGCCAAAATGTCTCGAAACCCACGCCTTTGATATAGATATTCCGGATGATCTCTGTGAAATAACGGGCAGGGACCAGATAGGTGATACCCTGTATAAACGGAGCCATATTGCGGATCGGAAAGACAAAACCCGAAAGCAGCAGGGTGGGGAGAACGGTAAAAAGGACTGACAGAAGAAAAGCGAATTGGCGTGTATCGGCTATCGCCGAGATTAGGATCCCCGTGGCGACACCCACAGTGAGAAAGAGAGCCATACTTAAAAAGAGAAGAAGCAGGCTGCCCTTGACGCCGACTCCGAAAATCAGATATCCGAAAGCCATGATGGCAAGGGCACTTCCCAAGGTCAGGATCATATAGGGGACCACTTTTCCCAGAATAAGCTCCATAGACCCCAGGGGGGAGACGATGAGTTGCTCGATGGTCCTTTCCTCTCGTTCCCGGACAATGGTCAGCGATGTGGAGACCACTGTAATGATCATGAGAATATAGACGATGAGTCCGGGAATCAGAAAGACCCGGGAGCTGAGCTCGGGATTATACCAGACTCGAGGCCGGAAGTCGATCCCTGCTGAATCCGGGGCCGTTCCGGCCCTCTCACGGTTAAAAAGCGATATGATATTCTCCGCATAACTCATGGCTGCTGTAGCGGTATTGGTATCCACTCCGTCAAAAAAAAGGCCGACATCACTCTCAATGCCTTTTCGAAGGTTGTGACTGAAGTCTCCGGGGATATCGAGGATAAGCACACTTTCCCCCCGGGACATGGCATCAAGAGCCTCATTCTCGTCCGGTAAGAATCGTCGGACCTTAAAATAGCCCGATTGTACGAATTTATCGATCAGAAGCCTGCTTTCGGCGCTCTGTGACCGGTCTATCACATCCATGGGCACCTCTTTCACATTGAAGTTGAGGGCAAAACCGAAAAGGACCAGCATAAAGAGGGGGATAATGACAAGAAGGCTGAAGGAACGCCGGTCTCTGACGATATGCTTCATCTCCTTTTTTACCACCGCTCTGATTCTTCCCATGATATTCTCCTTATTTGATGAGCCTGATAAAGACATCTTCCAGGGTGGGGTCCACAGGCTCCAGAGATTCCACACGGATCTCTTCAGCACTCATCTTCTCTAAAACCATCTTTTTCAACTTCTGCTCCGGGAGATCCGTTAGAATGTTTATCTTGATCCCAAGGAGAGAAGCTCCGGAAATACCCTGAAGTGTCTTCAGCATATGCACGGCCCTTGCGGGCTGATCTGTCTCCATCTGATACATTTTTTCGGTAATGACCTCTTTTTTGAGCTCTTCAGGGGCTCCGGCGGCTATAATCCGCCCCCTATCCATCAGCCTGATCGAATGACAATATTCCGCTTCATCCAGGTAATGGGTCGTCACGAAGACTGTCACGCCCCGATTCGCAATATCCTGGATAATTTTCCAGAAATTTCTTCTGGAGACGGGATCGACACCGGCTGTGGGTTCATCGAGGAAGATGATCTCCGGTTCGTGAAGAAGGGCGGTCCCCAGGGCCAGCCTCTGTTTCCATCCTCCCGCCAGGGTAGAGGTGATGCGCCGCTCCATCCCCGCCAGGCCGGCCCACTCTATGACCTCCCTCCCCCTTTTTGCCAATTCCCTGGCTGATAATCCGTACAATCCCCCGAAAAAAGAGATATTCTCCATGACAGTGAGGTCATCATAAAGAGAAAACTTCTGAGACATATAGCCGATCCTGGTCTTGATCATCTCTGTTTCTGTCATGATATCAAACCCGGCTACCTTTCCGACCCCCTCAGAAGGGCGAAGAAGGCCGCATAGCATCCGGATCGTAGTCGTCTTGCCGGCACCGTTGGCTCCCAGAAAACCGAAGATCTCTCCTTTTCGTACCGTAAAATCGATATGGTCTACGGCTGTAAAGGAACCGAACCTTTTACAAAGCCCTTTGGCGGTGACAGCTGATTCACTTCTCATCTTTCCAGGACTCCCATGATATTCAAAAGCCTGAGCCGGGCCAGTTCTTTGTCCACAGCTGCATTCAAGACACGGATCTGCGCCTCGGTATAGGCCGCCTCAGCATCCAGGACATCGGTATTGACAGCCATCCCTTCCAGATAGAGAGACCTTGTCATTCTGAAATTCTCCTCTGCTTCTTCATAATTCCGCCGGGCTGCTTCAAGTGTCAGCCCCTGTGCTTCATAATCCCGGTAATGAGCCCTGACATTGCTTTCCAGGTTCCTCCGTAACTTTTCGTATATCAGAACGCTCCGTTCTTCGGACAACGAAGCCTCTGTAACCCGTGCGAACCTCTTCCCTCCGGAAAAGAGATCAAAAGAGAGTGAGAGCCCCGCTTCCCAGCTTTCCTGATAAGTGTCCCGGAGAGGCTGCTGAGAAGAGTTTGGCTTATCGTAATGATACGCAGCGACAAGGGCAACCTTGGGAGAAAGATCTCCGCGAACCATCCTTTTCTGATAACGGGCAGCCTCTACGGCAAGACGAGCCTCCCTGAGAGAATCATTGCTTTTCCCCGCTGTTTCGACGCATAGACTCTCCGCAGGAAGGTTCCCGGCTATCTCTTCTACAGAAGAGACTGTTATGATCCTCTCTCCCCCGTCCAGGCCCAGGATATTCTTAAGCTGAAGAGCCGTCTTTTCGAGCCGGTTTTTGTTTTCTATGATCTCCAGGTCGATTCGGGAAAGACGTTCTTTCACTCTCAACAGATCCACTTTGGTAGCCAGCCCTTCGTTGTAAAAGGTCTCCACATCCCTCATATGTGCAAGGACAAGTTCACGTGTTTTTTCCAGGGCCTTTTCCCCATTGTCCAGTTTTGCCAAGGACCAATAGAGTTCATGGACCCTCAAGGCAAGATCACCTGCCGTCTCCTTGAGCCGGCTTGCTGATATTTTAACTCCTGTACGGAAGTAAGCCTTTTTGCTGACAAGTGTCCCTCCGGCGAAAAGAGGCTGGACAAGGGTAATACTGTTTTTCTGCAATCGGTCCATCTCTGGTGCGATGACGACCTCTCCGGAGGATAGGGGCAGGGAGAGGGTATATGCCTCCTTTTCATCTGTAAGGAAAAGGGAAGACTCCACAGTGACGGAAGGCCAGAGGTCTCCAGCAGCCTGCCCGGCCCGGGCTTCACTGATCAGGACATCTTTTTTTGCTGCTTGGTAGCCCAGATCCCGGTCAAAGGCCCTTTCAAGGGCCTGACGTATTGTCAGTTCTATCGGCTCCGCCGAGATCATAAAGACAGAGAAGATGAAGACTGCAAGACAAGTGATAAACCGTTTCATTATTCTCCTCCCTTATCGAGATAGTTGATAAAGACATCTTCCAATGACGGAGAGATATAGCGCCCCCCGCGGTTGTAGACCTTCTTTTCCTTAAACTGCGAGATGAGGCGGCGGGCATCAGGAGCTTTATCCTTCAAAAAATAGAGGTGAAGCCTCTCTCCGAAGCTCTGGACATCCCGGACTCCGGGCCATTTTTTGAGTATTTCTCCGGCATCCTTCGAAGGTGACGGAGTCATCTCAAAGACCTCGTAGGGGAACCGGCTCCTCATAAGAGAGGGATGATCCACCGTGAGGAGTTTCCCTTCGTTCAGAAAAGCCACACGAGAACAGCGTTCAGCTTCATCCATGTAGGGCGTCGTCATAAATACCGTCACCCCCGTCTTGAGAAGCTCGGACAGGATCTCCCAGAACTCTCTGCGCGAGACAGGGTCCACCCCGTTTGTGGGTTCATCCAGATAGACGATGGAGGGAGAATGGATCAGGGTACAGGCCAGGGCCAGCTTCTTTTTCATCCCTCCTGAAAGTGCCCCGGCTTTACGGTTACGAAAAGGGGCCATCCGTGTGAAATCCAGCAACTCCCGGCGGCGACGGGGAAAATCCCTGATCTGATGGATCTCAGCGAAAAAGGACATATTTTCTTCCACAGTGAGATCACTGTAGAGGCTGAAATCCTGAGAAAGGTATCCAAGACGGGATTTGATGGACTCTCCCCCTCTTTTTAAATCCTCTCCCAGTTCAGCGGCCTCTCCTTCATATCCTTTGAGGATCCCGCAAAGGATTTTAATCAGCGTGGATTTCCCTGCTCCATCCGGGCCGATCAAACCGAACATCTCTCCTTCGCCTACATCAAAGGAGACGCCGTCAAGAGCCTGTACCTCTCCGTAACTGAATCTGAGGCCTTTTATGTCAATGACTGCTTTCATCATCCTCAGCCTTAACGGGGATAATGATGTCACCATTCATCCCCGTTTTCAATTTCCCGTCACTGTTCTCGACTTCAGCCTCCACCTTATAGACAAGAAGGACCCTCTCGTCTTTTGATTGGACATTCTTTGGGGTAAATTCCGATTCCCGGGCGACTGTCATGATCCTCCCCCGATAAACCGCATCCGGCATGGCGTCAGGGATGATCTCCACCGGAGCCCCGACGCGTATCATCTCCAGGTCCTTTTCCGGTACATAAAACCTGATATCCAGGGTACGCAGGTCAGCAAGGCTCAGGACGATACTTCCTGCCCTGACATATTCTCCTTCTTTATAGAGGATCTCCGTGACCGTCCCTTCCCGGGGCGCTTTGACAATGCTGTCTCTGATCTGTTTTTCCAGGACAGCGGCCTCTTTTTTGAGTCTCTCTGCATCCATCAGGGCTCCCTGAAGAGCGCTTTTTGCTCCCACATAGGCGTTCTCTGCTTCATCGTACCTGGCTTTAGACAGAGTTCCCTCCTGATAGAGACGACTGACCCGTTCAAAATTCACCTCGGCCGTTTCCAGGTTCTTTTCAAGCCCTTTGATCTTTTCTCCAAGTGATGCCAGAGCAAACCGCGCCTGGTCCCGTTGAAGAGAGAGAAGTTCATGATCCACAGCCAGAAGGGCTTCTCCTTTTCTGACTTGTGTTCCCTCTTCTACCATTATTTCGACGATCCTTCCGGTTCCCAAAGCGCTGACATCGACCTCTTCAGCCTCAAATGTCCCCGAAAAGACAGCATTCCCAGACCCCGCACATCCTGATATCAGGAACAGGAGCGCTGTAAAAAGTAAAATACCTGTGGCCTTCATGCTTCCTCCTTCTCTATTTCCCTTTTTCCATAATCCCGTTCATGAAGATGTCAAGCATCAGCGGAGCCAGCTCGGCAAGGGAGCGGCTGCTGGCACGGATAAATTCAGAATCGCTTATGATACGGATATTCTGATAGAGCATCTCCATGACAAAGGGAATATCGATGTTATTTCTGATGAACCCCTGCTGCTGTCCCTGGTGGAAAATCGGAGTGACCCCTTCGACAAAACTTATATGCCTCTCCTCATCGATCATTCTCCACAATTCCCTTTTGTTTTGCTGCAAGTCCTCGATCAGTCTGTCACTGAGTATCCCCGTGACATGAGTGATGATCCGCATAAGGTTTTGAAGCTTATGGAGAAAGTCCGTGTCTTCTTCAGCCAACCGTCCTATCTGAAGACGGATATCGTGGATGAAATGAAGAAAGACCTCTCTTTCAAGCTCTTCTTTTGAAGAAAAGTGGTTGTACAGGGTCTTCTTGCTCATCCCGGCATAAGAAGCTATCTCGTCTGCTGTCACCCGGCTGACAGTATGCCGTATAAAGAGATCTGCGGCGGCAGCTCTGATCTTTTCTTTTGTCCTTAGCTGACGGTTCATACCCCCTCACTTTCACGTTTTACACTTTATGCGTATAATTAGTTTCCTTTTTGATTATAGTTACACTTCCCCTGTTGTCAAGGGGTGATTCTTCTTTTTATTTAATTTTTCCCGGAAAATCCGTTAAAAGATGAACCCTTCAGAGAAACCGCTCTCCTGCACATAAAGGGCATCCGTTGAGAAAATCCTTGAATGACATGGCTCTTTTACATTCCATCTGCAGTTCAGTGATATAAAAGACCCCCTTCCCGCAGGCGACTTTGATCCCCTTATCGGGATCCACCCCCAGGATCGTCCCCGGGGCAACATTGTGTTCTTCATCCGCAGGACACCCGCCCAGGATCTTTACTGTCTTCCCTTCCAGAGTCGTATAAGCTCCGGGCCATGAAAAATATCCCCGCACATAGCGGTCGATCCCAGGGGCTTCGCTTTCCCAGGAAATACGCGCATCCTCTTTTGAGATCTTCATGGCAAAGGTCGCTTTTTCCTCTTCCTGGGGGAGAGGCGTGATCTCATCCATGGAAGTCAGTGTTTCTGAAAGAGCTTCGGCTGAAAGGCGGCGCAGTTTGTCCCAAAGCGAGGAAGCTGTTTCACGCTTGTCCAGTGTGATCTCTTTTTTGAGGAGAATATCCCCGGCATCCCACTCTTCATTCAGCCTAAAGACGGTGACCCCGCTCTTCTTTTCTCCGTTGAGGACCGCTGCATTCACAGGGGAAGAACCCCGATATTTTGGTAAAAGAGAGGCATGAGCATTGACAGCCCCCAGAGGGGGGATGTCGAGGATCTCCCGGGGGATCTTCAAGCCGTAAGAGACAACTACGATACAGTCCGGAGCGATCTCTCTGCAGCGGGCAGCCTCAAAGGTTTTCAGTCGGGAAGGCGTGAAAACGGGGATACCATGCTCCGCAGCCCAGGCCTTTACAACCCCTTTTTTGACTTTCATACCCCGGTGGGCCGGCTTGTCAGCCTTGGTAAAGACAGCGGCGACCTCATGCTCTCCGGCCAGCCTTTCAAGGGAGGGCAGGGCGAATTCGCTTGTTCCCATAAAAATGAGACGCATCAAACGATCTCCGCCATTTTTTTTATCTCTGCCAACTCCCCGGAGACTTCAAGCCTTTTATCAGGAGTGACTCTGTCGATCATCAGCACCCCGTCCACATGATCCACTTCATGCTGGATCACCCGGGCAAAATAGTCTGTGGCCTCAAACTGAAGCGGTTCTCCGTTCAGAGAGAAAGCCTTGACTGTGATACTTCTCGCCCGCTCTACAGGAATATAAAGGTCCGGGAAACTGAGACAGCCTTCTTCCATGACAAGAGTCTCACTTCCCTTTTTTATGATTTCGGGATTGATCAAGACCAGGATGTGGTCTCTGTCCTCTCCGAAGGAGGTGTCGATGACAACGATACGCTTGTTGATCCCCACCTGGGGAGCGGCAAGCCCGATCCCGTTTTTTTTGAACATGGTCTTTATCATCTTTTTGACTATCTTCCTGGTTCCGTCATCGATCTGCCGGACAGTCTCGTTTTCCGCAACCAGGCGTTTATCTCCGTAATAGACGATCTTATACATCTTTTTTACCCCTTTACAAGATTCCTTTTTCCTTCATCTCCCGTTCTGTGACGCCGATGAGGCTGGATCTCTCTTTTTCCCTCTCTGCGAGAAGAGTCTTCTTTCCGTTACGATACTCCTCCATCCATCGCCGGGCAAAACCTCCCTGTTCTATATCTTCCAGCCACCGGTCAAGGCGCTGGTCGAATTTTTTGTCGGGAAGCTCCTTTGAGGCGGCATAGGAGCCGAACTCCGCTGTGTCGGATATAGCAGACCGCATTCCCTCGACCCCCTCTTTATAGATCAGGTCTACGATCGCCTTCATCTCAAAGACTGTTTCAAAATAGGCCATCTCGGGCGAGTACCCTCCCCGGACCAGGGCAGCGAAGGCCCGTTTCATCACGTCTATGGTCAATCCGCACAATGAGACCTGCTCGCCGAAAAGATCACATACCGTCTCTTCTTCAAAGGTCGTCTCAAAGAGGCCTCTTTGCAGCAACCCGATAAAATAGGCGTAACTGATAAGGGTCTCCTGGAGGGTCCCGCTGAAGTCCTTCTCGACGGCCATGACCCCCGGCAACCCTTCGCCGCTTAAAAACCGCTCCCTCAAAGCCTTGCCAGGCCCCTTGGGAGAGACCATTCCGATATCCACGGGATACTTTTTAAGTTCCAGCCCTCCGAAAACAAAGGAGAAACCGTGGGCGAAGACAAAAGTCTGGGCCTCTCTGATCCTGTGATAGATATGATCGTTGAAAAAATCGGCCTGGGCTTCGTCAGGAATCAGGACCACAAAAAAATCGCAGGTTTTCATCCCTTCTTCGGGAGTAAGAACCCGAAACCCCTCCTGACGGGCTCTGTCGGCCGAAGGTGATCCCTCTCTGAGGACCACAGAGACATCGACTCCGCTATCCTTCAGATTCAGGGCCTGCGGCCGTCCCTGGTTCCCGTATCCGATCACAGCTACTTTACGGCTTTTAAGAATATCACTTTTCTTATCCAATGAGATCATCTTCAATACCTCGATGAAAGTTCATCCATGATCCGGACATACTCCTCAAGAAGGCGTTTTCTGCTGGGATGTTTCAATTTTTTCAAAGCTTTCTGTTCGATCTGACGCACACGCTCCCGGGTGATGCCGAATTTTTCTCCGACTTCTTCAAGGGTATAGGACTTTCCTTCTATCCAGGAATAGCGAAGACGGAGGATCTTCTGCTCCCTGTCTTCCAAAGTCAGCAAAAGGTCGTTGAGCTTCTCACGGAGCAGTTTCAGCTGAACGATACGCTCGGGGGATTCGATGCGTGTATCCTCCAGGAAATCACCCAGCTGGCTGTCCCCCTGATCTCCCACGGGAGTTTCCAGAGAGACAGGGTCTATGGCGATCTTCTTGATCTGGTTGATCTTGGATTCGGGCATATCGATGATAGCTGCCAATTCTTTATTCGAGGGCTCCCGCCCGTTTTCCTGTTTGAAGATGCGCATGGTCTTATTGATCTTATTGATGTTTTCGATCATATGGACAGGGATCCGGATGGTCCTGGCCTGATCGGCTATGGCCCGGGTGATAGCCTGACGGATCCACCAGGTGGCATAGGTAGAAAACTTATAACCCTTCTTGTAGTCAAACTTCTCCACAGCCCGCATAAGGCCTATATTGCCCTCCTGGATGAGATCGAGAAACTGCAGCCCCCGGTTGGTATACTTCTTAGCAATGGAGATGACCAGCCGCACATTGGCGCTGATAAGATGCTTTTTCGCCCGTTCCACGATGCGAAGGCCTTTGTTCACTTCCAGAAGATAGAGTTTCAGCTGGTTGCGGTTCTCTCCGAGCACCTCTTCAGTAGAACGGATATACTCCTCCAGCCCCTTAATCTCGAATTTTTTGGCTTTTTTCGAATTCTGGAGCTTCTCCAGGTCGTTTTCCGTCTTCTCAAGGCTTTTTACAAGGATCTTGAATCGCGTAGCAAGAGAATCGATCTGGGGGTAATTGAGGTCGAGCTCATCGACAGCCACCCGGAGACGCTCTCTTTTGCCTTCGAGCAGGACCTGGAGCTTTTCTTTCTCGCCCTTCCTCTTTGTGGTCTCGGCGTTTTTCTGTGTCTCCCTGATCTCGTCATATATCCCCTGGATCTTTGAAAACTGGAGATAGACCTTTTCCCGGCAATCCTCCTGTTTTTCGGCATTGTTGATATCGTTATACTCCATATTGATGACATCCTCACAATGACGCTCTTCACAGCGTTTTATGCGCTGGGCCAGTTCGGGAACCACAAAATCGAGCTTGAAGACATGTTTTTTGATTATTTCATACCCTTCCTCGATGCGTTTGGCTACCTCTATCTCGCCGTCTTTGTCCAGAAGCGGGACCTTTCCCATCTCCCTCAGGTAGAGGCGAACAGGATCATCCAGAGTGTTTTCATTGAGCGCGTCTTCCAGGATGTCGGAATCAAGCTCCCGCCCGCCTTCTTCTTTGTCCTCTACCAGAAGCCCGCCCTTTTGCAGCTCGGCGATGATCTTTTCGAAGAATTCGGGGGAAACCACCTCATCGGGAATGAGATCATTGAGCTCTTCATAGCTGATCCCGTTTTTCTTTTCGGCTTCCCGGACGATCTGTTCGATCAGCTCGCCCTCATTCCAATTCTTTTTCAAGTATTTCCTCCTTCTTTTTTTCCATCTTGATGGTCTGTATCACATTATGATAAAAACGTTCGAACATCTCCTCATCGGGGATAAAGGCCTCGCGGAAGATAAGGGTTGTCATCTCGTTTATAAGAAGAGGATCCTCCACAAAATGCTCATACTTTCCTCTGCCATGGATGATTTCCCCCTGTGACAAGGCCTCCCCGGCCCTTGCAAGAGCCTCAAAAATACGCCTGTCGGTGATAAAATATTCCCAGTCGTCCTGAAGTTCCGCAAGCTTCACGGAAAAGTCCCTTTTTTCCAGAAAATAGAGAAGAAACAGGACTTCATCCTTTCGGAAATCCCCTTTGAAGGTGGCTTTCTTTCTTCTTTTCCCCCGTTTTTCCAGAGAGACCCCTATTTTTCGTCCGAACCGGACATCAAGGGCCTGCAGGAAAAAAGAACGGCGCTCTTCATCAGCCAACCGGGTAAAATCTTCTTTAAGTTTTTTGTACACGCCGGCTTTCTGCTCGGGATTATCCATGTCTGCCCCTGCTGTAAAGTAGTCCACATAAAAGTCAAATCCCGGGACTGAATTTTTAATAAGCCTGTCTATAAAACCCTTTCCGCGCATCTTCACCGTATCATCCGGATCCTTTTCGAGGCTGTTGACCACCACCCAGGTGTTGATCCCTGTATTGAACAACTGCTCCAGAGAGCGGATGGTGGCACGCTGTCCGGCTTCGTCATTATCAAAGAAGAGGGTGATATCATCCACCCTGTTCGTTAAAAGCTCTGCATGCCCCCGGGTAAAGGCTGTCCCCAGGACAGCGACCACATTTTTGATGCCATACTGATAGAGGGCCAACAGGTCCATATATCCCTCCACGACCACAGCCGACCTGGAAGCAAAGATCTCCCGTCGGGTCAGGTGCAGGCCGTAGAGAGTTTGGGATTTCTTAAACAGAGGCGTTTCCCCCGAGTTAAGGTATTTGGGCTGCTGCTCCTTCTGCAAGGCCCGCCCCCCGAAGGCGATCACATTCCCTCCCGGATCGCAGATGGGAAACATAATACGGTCCCGGAACAGGTCATAGGAGCCGCTTTTTCCTTCACGAGCCAGGAAAAGTTTGTCCATCTCCTCCATGGCGGCCCCTTTTTCCTTCAGCTTCCGGCAGAGGTGATTTCCCGAAGCGGGGGCATACCCCAGCCGGAAGGCCTCGATGATATTTCTGGAGACTTTCCTCTCCTTTAAGTAGAGGCGCGCCTGCCGGGCCTCGTCCGAGGTCATGAGGGTATCAAAAAAGAAATCCGCTGCCTCTTCGTTCAAGCGGTAAAGCCGGTCACGGGCTTCATTCTTCGGCCGTTCCCGTAGAGCGACACCTGCCTCCCGGGCCAACTGCTCCAAAGCTTCTTTAAAGGGAATATTCTCATATTCCATGAGGAACGTGATCACATTCCCCGACTTTCCGCATCCGAAACAGTGAAAAAGTCCTTTCTCATCGCTTATAGAGAGAGAGGGGCCCCGGTCATTGTGAAAAGGACAGACCGCCATGTAATTTTTGCCCGTTTTTTTCACAGGAATATAACGTCCTATAAAATCAACGAGGCTGATCTTCTCTATTATCTGATCAATGGGATTATTTTCCTTCACGTATGTATAGATGCAAAGAAAGAGGAAAAGTTTCTCAAATTTTCAAAAAAAAGGCATTTTTTTGCGAATTTTCCTTTTATTCCCTCCTTTTTTTACTTTTACCAGGCTCAAAGTCCATTTCCATGCTCAGATCCACCGCCACAGCCGAATGGGTAACAGCTCCGGTGGAGATAAAATCGATATCGAGGCCGGCCAGTCCGGAGAGCCGTGGGAGGGTGATCCCCCCCGATACTTCTATCTTTACAGCAGGGTCTTCTTTTCTGATCAGGCGGGCACACTTCTCAATGGATTCATTGTCCATATTATCCAGCATGACAACGTCGCACCCGGCACGGGCCGCCTCCCGGGCCTCTTCGGCGCTTTCCACTTCCACCTCCAGGCGTATCCCTTTTTTTCGCAGGATTTGTGCCCTTTTCACAGCCGCAGTCAGTCCCCCTGCGACAGCTTTATGGTTGTCTTTGATCATCATCATGTCATAAAGTCCCATGCGGTGGTTGACGCCTCCTCCGGTTCGGACAGCGTATTTATCGAGGGCCCGGTGCCCCGGACAAGTCTTCCGTGTATCCAGAAGACGTACATGGCTCTTTCCGAGAGCCTCCACATAACGCCGGGTCATAGTCGCCACTCCGCTCATCCTCTGGACAAAGTTCAAGGCCGTCCGTTCCCCTTTCAAAAGAGAAAGAGCTGCCCCTTCCAGGCGGGTCACGGCCGAGCCCTTTTCCACCGATGCCCCTTCTTCCACACAAGCTTCGATCTTTACTGAGGGATCCAGCTGACGGAAGACTTCGCATATAAGGGGATAGCCGCAGAAGACCAGCGTCTCTTTGGCCAGGATCACCGCTTTCGCCCGGTCCCGTGGTTGAAAAAGGAGGTCGGAAGTCACATCTCTCCGTCGGGTCCCCAGATCCTCCTCAAGGGCCAGGCGGACAAGCCTGCGGATAAGTCTCTTGTCAGGCAAAGTATCGTTCTTCATATTTTAATCCTCTCTTCAAACTTTTTACGGAGCTGGAAAATGGTGTCACGCACCTTCGCAGCCTCCTCAAAAAGAAGCTGTTCGCTTTTGGCTTTCATCAGCTCCGTGAGCTCCTCGATCACTTCAGGAATTGCTTCGTAGGGTACCTTTTCCGTATCGAAGGAAAATCCTTTCTCTTCCCGGTCCCGCCTCTTTTCCTGGAGAAGGGTGGAAAAGCGGATCTCCTTTTTTATCGTCCTGGGAGTAATGCCGTGTTCTTTATTAAAAGCCTCCTGGATCGCCCGCCTGCGCGCTGTCTCATCTATGGCTGCCCGCATGCTGTCGGTGATGGTATCGGCATACATGATGACAAGCCCGTTGACATTCCGGGCCACACGTCCCGAGATCTGAATAAGAGAACGGAAAGAACGCAGAAAACCCTCTTTATCGGCATCAAGGATAAAGACCGTAGAGACTTCCGGCAGGTCGAGCCCTTCACGGAGAAGGTTGATCCCCACAAGAATATCGAAATCCCCCATCCGCAGACTGTTAAGCGTCTCAATACGCTCGAAGGTGTGGATCTCCGAATGGAGATAATCGGCTCTGAAACCCTTTTCTTTCAGGAAGGCGGTAAGGTCTTCTGCCATCTTCTTGGTCAGGGTCGTGACAAGGATCTTTTCTCCGCGTTCGATAATAGCGCGAGCCTCTTTCATCAGGTCATAGACCTGTCCTTCTGTGGGGCGGACTTCGATCACAGGATCCAGAAGCCCTGTGGGCCGGATGATCTGTTCCACAATAGCGCTGCTGACCTCTTTCTCATAATCGGCGGGTGTAGCTGAGACAAAGAGTGTCTTGTCCAGCATCGATTCAAATTCACTGAAATAGAGAGGGCGGTTATCCAGCGCTGAAGGCAAGCGAAAACCGAAATCCACCAGCTTCTGTTTCCGGGCGCGGTCTCCGTTATACATACCCCGGACCTGGGGCAGAGAAATATGGCTTTCATCGATGATCATCAGGTACTCGTCGGGGAAATAGTCCAAAAGCACATAGGGGCGCTCCCCCTCCTGGCGGCCGGTGAGATAACGCGAATAGTTCTCGATCCCCGAACAATACCCGAGGTTTTCCAGCATCTCCAGGTCATATTTTGTGCGCATCTCAAGCCTCTGGGCCTCCAGCAGTTTTCCCTCTTCCCTGAAAAGAGCCACCCTTTCCTCCATCTCTTTTTCGATCAGGTTCAGAGAGCGTTTAAGGTTCTCTTCAGAGGTGATGAAATACTTGGCAGGGAAAATCTCGATCTCATCCAGGGCGGAGACGGGGGATCCTGTCAGATTTTCAAAGGTATACAGATCCTCCACTTCATCTCCCCACAACGCGACACGGATGGGATTGTTCTCATAAGGAGGATAGATATCCACAATATCTCCTTTGGACCGGACATCACCCTTATAGAAACCGATGTCGTTTCGTTCGTAAAAGATGCCGATAAGGCCACGCAGGAGGTCCATCTTGTCTATATGATCGCCCCTTTTTATCCTGACGGATGATGCTTTGTAGTCCCTCGGCGAGCCGACTCCGTAGATAGCCGAAACGCTTGCCACTACGATAACATCCCGTCGTGTCAGAAGCGATGTGATGGTCTCAAGCCGCATACGGTCGATATCTTCATTGATGGAAGCGTCTTTTTCAATATAGGTATCGCTCTGGGGGATATAAGCTTCAGGCTGATAATAGTCGTAATAGCTCACATAATAACAGACTTTGTTTTCAGGGAAAAAACCTGTGAGTTCTGTGTAGATCTGGCCGGCCAGGGTCTTATTATGGGTAATGATCAGAGTAGGCAGGCCCATCCGCTCGATAACCTTGGAAAAAGTAAAGGTCTTTCCGGAGCCCGTCACACCCAGAAGGGTCTGGCTCATCCCTTTCCCAGCTCTGAAGTTCGAGACCAGAGACTCGATAGCCTCCACCTGGTCTCCCATAGGCCGGAAAGGGGAGACGACCCGGAAGGGCCTTTCCTGAAACGCAGGATTCATCTCAGCTCGTTTAAAAGCTCCATGATGTCCTTCTGACCGGGATCGATCTTCAGCGAACGCTCGAAAGCTTCGGCGGCCTTGTCGTCCCAGTCCAGAGCCTTGTAAAGAATCCCGAGGTTGTTCCAGGCATGGGTGTTGTCAGGGTTCAGCTCCGTTGACTTGAGGTAGTTCTTGATAGCGTTTTCAAAGAAATCCTCTTCGTCGGTCTTATCTTCCCACAGCTCCTCCCTGGCGACATCCTCCAGGGCCAATTCTCCGTAGGCGACTCCCAGATTATAATAGAGTTCCGCGTCATCGGGCAGCATAACGGAGGCTTTCTCGAAAAGTTCCACGGCTTTTTTCAGATCGCCCCTTTGTGCGGCTTCATAGGCTTCATCTTTTATTCTCTTTGCGTCTTGGTTCATATCGACCTCCTTCCCTTTATCTTATCATCCCTCCCCCTTTTCGTCAATCGGATACCGCCTGCAGCTTCTTGACTTTTCGGGTTTTCGGAGTATGCTTCTGGTATGCCATTGATTCTCTTTTTCATTCTGCTCATGGAAACGGCCCACCCGGTCTGGACGATCCCCGCATCGGTGGAAGAATCCATACGACGCGAAAGTTCCTACGGAGAAAGCCTCAGCATCGTCACCCTCTTTCCGGCTCAACCTGTCAAAGAGATCATAAGAAAAGAGAAGGACCATATGGCCTATGTGGCCGTGACCGGAGAACGGGCCTATGTCTTCTGGAAGGATAAAGAGAGCCGCCCCCGGGGGGTCCGTTTGTCACTTCCGTCTCCTGCACCCTTCACTCTCGACTACTCCCGCTTCCGTCTTTTGAAGGAGGGAATGCATCGTCCGGAGCTGGCCTTTCTCTACCTTTTCCACCGTCAGGCCCTGGAGGAATCTAAAGAAAAGGCTCCACAGCTTCTCTATGCTGCCCTCTTTCCGGACCGCCCCCATCCTGCGATACCCTACCCCTCCCTGGACAAGGAGAGACTCGCAGAACTCTCCCGTTCGGCTGATTTTATCAAACGCTATGATCAGCCTTTTTTCCTGTTACTTCAGGGAGAGATCAAAGCTTATATCGACGAAACGGCCCCCGCCTATGATTGAAAAAAATTTCTCCCTTCAGTGTTTGAACAGCTATTGCCTTCCTGGGACAGCAGAATATTTTTACCGGTATCATTCGGAAGATGAGCTCTCAGACATCCTTCGCTGGGCCCGGCGTAAAGACATTCCGCTCCATATCCTGGGAGGCGGGTCCAATATCCTCATCAGCCGCCCCTTCATCGAAGGGCTCGTCATCCACATGGGCCCCCTCTTTCTTAACCGGAAAGGGGAGACCCTCCTGGCCGGAAGCGGGGTGGACACCTCTCTGGCTGTCCTGCACGCGTGGCATCACGGCCTGAGTGGAGCCGAGTTTCTCTACGGACTTCCGGGAAACCTCGGCGGAGCCCTGTTCATGAATGCCCGGGCTTACGACCGCTCGATGTCAGATATCATCCTCTCGGCAAAAGTCATGGATGAAACAGGTGAAGTTTTCTGGGTAGACAAAAGCGATATGGCCTTCGGATACAAGGATTCTGTTTTTCAACACCGCCCCTGGGCCATCCTGGCGATGTTGTTCCAGCTTCAGAAGGGAGATAAAGAATCGATCCGCAAAGAGATGACCCGTTGCATTGATATCAGGCGCACCAAGGGCCATTACGATTTCCCCTCCTGCGGCTCTGTTTTCAAGAACCCCTATGAAGCAGGGATCCCGGCAGGAAAGCTTGTGGAAGAGCTCTCCCTTAAAGGGAAACGGGCCGGCGGGGCTGAGATCTTTTCCAAACACGGCAACTTCATCGTCAACAGGGATTCTGCCTGCGCAGAAGATATCCTTAAGCTTCTCGAGATCATCCGTCAAGAAGCGCGCGAAAAAAGGGGGATCCTCCTCACTCCCGAAGTGGACATCTGGTAATTCTCACAATTTTAACACTCTCCTCACGTTATCTTCATCCTGCCGCCTTATTGTAATGGAAACGACATAAGGAGGTTGTGTTATGAAAAAAGGTTTGATTGTTATCTTGATGGCCCTGATCCCCTTTTGGGCCGGAGCAACGGAGTTTTCGTTCAAGGGTGAGATGAGGACAAGGATGAGCGCCTTTACGGATACTGAAGAGGCCGGCCTGGAAGAGGCCGCTGAGATCAGTAAGATCGACTCCCGGATCCGCTTTTATACCAAGGCTCTCTACAGCGATGCCGCCGCTTTCACCCTCGGGATCGAGATCGGTGATTTCGACTGGGGAAGAGAGGGGCATAATAAAGATGAGAAGATCGTCGAAGTCAAACATGCCTATATGGACCTGACGCCTGATTTTTCTGCCTCTATGAAATTCCGATTAGGGCTGCAGGGCTATAAAGACCTTTTCGGCCAGGCCGTCTTTGACGAAGACGCCGCAGGCCTTCTCTTCATGCCGGAGATGGAAAATGTGGATCTCCGTACAGGATTCTTCATCCTTTCCGATGACGAAGCAAAAGGAAATGCCGATAATTCCAGGACCCTGGCTTTGATGGATGCCGCTCTTAAAAGCGGTTCTTCCACATGGAAAGGAGCTCTCTATTACGACTATTACCGCCATGAAGCTGCGACTCTTTATCTCGCCGGGGGCGGAGATTTCCAGCTTGATTCACTGGGTTTCGGAGCTCAGGCCGTTTATATGACCCGGAGTTTCCATGAGGAGGGCCTGGACAATATCAGCGGCCTTTTCGCCCATCTCTATACCCGGTTCAAAAAGGATAAGTTCACTGTGCAGGCTCAGCTCGGATATTC
>ERZ795053.2357-NODE-2357-length-23079-cov-14.922342_pt1 | contig 23079 bp, 35 predicted proteins | sample MGYA00375137_ERZ795053 | MGnify/ENA primary metagenome ERZ795053 (study PRJEB30182, sample SAMN05720284) | activated sludge metagenome | isolation source: Anaerobic digester | place: Hong Kong | collected 2014-12-17 ...
AACGACCTGCCGTCATCCCGTGAAACGACCTGCCGTCATCCCGTGAAATACGCAGAGCGGGGCGGACCATTCCATTAGTCTCTTAGTCGGCCCATTCATCTCTAACCTCAACACAAGCGAGCCAACCAAATTGAATGCGGCAATCGCTGCTTTGCAGGAACTTAACAAGGCGTCAAAAGCGGCGCACGAGGATGAACAGAGTTCACCCATTTTCGAAGCTATTCTAGCAACTATCACTGTTATTAAGGCTGAGGCACAGCCGCGAACATCTATAGATACCTCAAATATCCCTAGTCCGACATCATCATTTGGGGCTTCATCTTCTCCACCAAATTCTGAGGACATTTTTGAAAGGCTGAGAAATGCAGTCATTTATATTCAAATAACAAGCAAAAGCGACGAACAAATGAAAAATGCTACGAACCTTCTCAAGACACTGCGATCAAAGTCATTGATAGCACCTGGAATAGAAGAGATCGAGCCAAGAAAGATGCCAAATAGAATTCAAGTTCGTTACTTCAATCAGTCAGACGAAGCTGGAGCTGAAGTTTTGGCCAAGGTTGTTTCTGAAAATACACGAGCAGATGTTGACACTGTAAAGCCAGCGATTGACGCTAAGCCTGGCACCCTTGAGGTGTGGTTTAACAAAGCCTCCAATTGATGAAGAGAGGAATTGGGAAATAGGGAGCAGACCACATTTTTTCAGAGATATATCAGTCCTTTACAGGTTGTGGAATATTAAAAATACATTATCATTTTAGTAAAAATTTTTATGAGATGTTATCATGTTAACACTAGATGACATTATCGATTCGAAAGAAAATCTGGAAATGAAAAGAGCATTAGCGGTCAGGATGGTGCTCCTTGGGTTCAAAACAAAGGATATTTGTAAACTGTTAGGCGTTTCAGATGCTTTTGTAAGCAAATGGAAAATCATTTACGAAAACGAAGGTCCAGAAGCCCTACGAATTCAATATAAAGGGGGTAAAGGGTTTTTAACAGAGGATGAGCGTTATGAAATTATCTATCATTTAAGAAACCTTCTCATTGTACAGTTGAAGAATTGAAAGATTATATTGAGCGCCATTACGGTGTGGTTTATCAATCTCGGCAATCTTACTATGATTTTCTAAAAGAAGCGGGATTCAGTTGGCATCGAAGCCAAGCCATGAATCCGAAGCATAACGAAACGGAAGTGCTTTTAAAGCGGGAAGAGATCAAGACTCAACTTGAGGTGTGTCAGGCTGAGATTGTATCCGGTGAAGTTATTGTTCTTATTGAAGACGAATGTCACTTAGTTTGGGGAGATACGCTGGGTTATATTTGGGGTTGGTGTAATGAAAGAACGGAGGCACCGATACAAAATGTGAAACAAAGACAGACCTATTATGTGGTATTAAATCTGTATGATCAGAAATTTATTCTTAATCCTTATGCTTCTGGAAACGGGAAGAATACGATTGAATTTATCAAGTATTTACAGAGGCTCTACCCTGATAAGAAGTTGATTATTATTTGGGATGGAGCCACCTACCATCATAGTAAAGAAATGCGGGCTTATCTGAATCAAGTCAATCAAGGTCTTGAAGAAAAAGACTGGAAAATAACTTGTATTATTTTAGCTCCCAATGCACCGGAACAAAATCCGGTTGAAGATGTCTGGTTAGCGGGCAAAAATTTTCTAAGAAAGCACTTTTATGAGAACAACACTTTCTATAAAGTTAAAATGAGTTTTTTAAATTTTCTTAATAATAAAGTTTTCAATCTTGGAAAGCGTGGTTGGTATATGAATATTCCACAACCTGTATAGGACTGCTATAGTTATAAGATTATCTGTCGAACTTGGGTGATCGCGCCTTCTCTTCTGCGTCAAGACGCTCTAGCCTGCTTCTGGCCCCATAAACATGCAGATCAAGCACCGCGCGGGCGTATTCGCCAACCGCTCGACTCTCCAGCATGGCCAGGTCTTGTAGGTCGCGTTTCAAGGATTCACCGGTGTGGATGTGGATGGATTCCAGGCATTTCTCTTTGTTGGGCATGTTCTCGACTCCATAGAGTTAAGCCGCATTTTCAAGCGGTGCGGGTGGGGTGACGGGTTGATTCGCCAGTAGCTTTTGCAGCTCGCAGGCGGTTGATTCGCGTGGATCGCTTTTGCCGTTACGAATCCGCGTGATGGTGGGTTGGCTGCAACCGACAGCCCGGGCAATAGCGGCGTCACTCCAGCCGGCTCCTCTAAGTTTTTTAATGGTGTGTTGGGCGTTCATGCCTGAAAGGCTAATTCATTTATGCATTAAAATCAATACTTTTATGTTTTAGCGTTGACTTATGCGTTTTTGCATAATGCGAGGCAGGTTCTCAGGTCGCTTTAGTACACACTTGGGAGGTTAAATATGCCTACAGTGTCACAAATATTATCGACGCTGATGGATCGTGCGGGGCTGACGGATAACGAATTGTCAGATCGTGTAGGTGTTCCTCAACCTACGATCTCGCGGATTCGGAATGGAGCCATCCGGGATCCTCGGGATAGCACGTTGCGCCCTCTAGCTCAGTATTTCGGTCTATCCGTCTCACAGTTGCGGGGTGATATGCCGTTACCAGCGGATCGGATGAAGGTGGCGGCGAATGAAGAGGTGACGGAAGTGAGCGCGGATGCCCTTCGCCTGGCGATGGCGATTGAAGCGCTTACTTCTGAGGAACGGGGCGCGTTGCAGACGCTTGTTGATGCGCTTTCTCAGCCGAAAGGTTGTGAAACTCGATTGCATGTCGGTAGTCGTTGATGGGTCAATGGCGCGTAATAGGGCTAATGCTGTCCGTGATGTTAATTCCCGCAATGGCGGATACTCTCACGGGCCGCGTGGTCGGCGTCCATGACGGCGATACCTTGACGCTGCGGGTCGGAACTCGGCAAGTCAAGGTGCGCCTGGCCGAGACTGATGCGCCGGAACTCAAGCAACCTTATGGCCAGAAGGCCAAACAGGCGCTGTCTGATTGGACGTATGAGTAAAGATGCGCGGCTACGATACCTTTGCTCGTGAAACTTATTGCGCAGGCGAGTACGCCAGTGAGGCTGAGGCAAAGGCGGAACTGGAACGGCAACGCCGATTGCTGGCGGCTACTCAGGATGAAGCCCTGCGCGATGAGGTATGGCTGTCGCCGCCGCCCGAGGTCGGGGAATCGACGGACGGTTAAGAGCGTGGCGGCTCCCGAAGCAGCGCACCGCTGCCGTAAGAACGCAGGCGGTTTGCCCTTGAAGGATGTACCGACCCCGATAGGCGCTATCGATTCATCCTATGGGACCCAATCAGCGCCAAACCGTCATAAAGAACCGTGACACTATAAAGCGAAGTAACGGACGTGGAATTGAAGACGCAGATCGACGACAGACCCCGATATGGAGTAGGCGATGCCTCCTATCAAGTCGCCGGCGGTGAAGCGGGGATTAGAAAGCTGGTGGACGCTTTTTACGATGCGATGGAACGCTTGCCCGAAGCGGAAAAGATTCGAAAAATGCACCCTGCTGACCTGACCGTTTCCCGCGACAAGTTGACGCTGTTTTTATGTGGCTGGTTGAATGGTCCCGCTCTATATACCCAAAAATATGGGCCGATCCGCATTCCTCAAGCGCATCGCCATTTGGAAATCGGACGAAGTGAGCGGGACGCCTGGTTGCGATGTATGCAGGAAGCCCTGAAAACCCAGCCCTACGCGGCGGCCTTCAAAGAATATCTGCTGGAGCAGCTCTATGTGCCTGCCGAGCGAAGCCGAAACCAGGAGTAACCGGCTCACCGCTGGCGAATCGCCTGCCAACGGGCGTCTGACCACCAAAAACTGGACACAGCAAAGAGCATGGCGTGAGCGTCTTGCAAGACGACAACAGCGTCTTGAGTGAAATTGTATCCGACGACAACCAATGGCGTGGGAGCATCGTCGAGCCGAGCTAACAGCCGCCGTGCTGCGCTGGCGGAAACGACAGCAGTGGAAGTAGCCGGGAAAACGGCGAGCGTCACCGGCGAAGCGCCGAGCCGCTTGGGGTCAATCAGCGGTCGGAAGATGGGCGGCAGGCGATCAGGAACCGCCGCCGGTAGGACAGCGTGATGAAGAATGGCCTTCATGGTGATCCAAACAGCGATTTTAAACAGTCGTAGGCCGCATCGTACATCCCTGGCCGTTTACTCTCGCGCGGGCCGGCGACGTTCAGCACAGTGATGGAGTTGGCTACCAGCCAGTCCTGGAACGTTGCTGGTTCGATCCCTTCCTCCAACGCCACGATCAGACACGGCTTGCCGATTTGCCGGGCCAAGTCAGCGGTTAATGCCGTACCGCCTTCCATCTTACCCCGATTGAGAATGAGCGTCCCATCCGAATCTTCGATGTTGCGCCGGGTGCGGGTTTCATAGTCCATCTCCGCCGTTTCCGTCAGGGGGTAGCGGTCGGGAATCCGCCCGTCCTCGGCTCGCCGTCCTTTCGGGCACCAGCCGCCGACATCCAAGCCCAGGGCCAAGGCGACATCAAGCGCCGCCCGGTCGACGCCGGTCTGGCCACCACTGATGATTTTCTGCACCTTGAGACAAAAACTGCTTCTATTCCACATCCGGACAACCCTGCGTCGACAGGCGATCATGGCGCTTGCTGTCGGGTTCACGGCGTTCCAGCAAGCGCAACCCCTGCTGAGCAAGCGTCGGTCGCCAGCGCTGCGCCAACCGTTGCCCAGCCGCTGAATAGCTCCAGTAGTAGAACGTCGGCTGCGGGTGTTCATGTGCAATAAACGCTTGCAGCGCCGCATTCAGGCTGGCTAATCCCAACCCGCGCCGCCGGTGTGCCTCCATCACCGACGTTCCCGCCCAGTACCCACAGTCCGCCGGGTGTGGGCATGTCTGGCGAGCGGACGCAAACAGCCCCGCCTCGGTGAGCGCGCCGGCCAGGAAAGCCGTCATGACCGCCGAGGAAGTGGGCATCAGCAGGGTGCTACCGATGACCTTTCCCTGATGCTGGATCAAGTGCCAATGAGCTGGAATCGTCGCCCGAATCCAGCCAATCGTGCCTTCCTCAATCGGCATTTGAAAGGCGTCCTGGGCGCTCTGAAAACAGCGCTCGGCAATGATCATCGCCTGCCGGAAATCGTCCTCATCGAGGCCCGGACGCGCCGCCGAGACGATGGCGTACCCCCCAAGGTCGCAAGCACTCATGGCGCGGTGGCCGTTGCCGAAGCAGGCCCGTAAAAGGCGCTTCGCTTCGCTTCAGGAGCGGCGTCCGAGGGGCAACCGGGATCGTCAGCTAACGCCCATTCCGCCACAGAACGGGCATGAAGGTACGTGGTGTCAAACAGCGGAACCGGTGCATCCGTCGGCTTGACCAGTAAGCCGATCTCGGTACAGCCCAGAATGATCCCTTCGGCCCCAGCCACCATGCAGCGCTGTAGGATCGCGCGGTACTGCGCCCGTGAATCCTCGCGGACTTCACCCCGACACAACTCTTCGTAGATGATGCGATGGACCGTCTCTCGATCCGCGAGGTCGGGAATGATCACCGTCAGACCATGCCGCTCCATCAACCGGCCCCGGTAGAAGTCCTGTTCCATGGTGAACCGGGTGCCGAGCAACCCCACGGTGTGGAATCCGGCCTGTTTCACCGCCGCTGCCGTGGGATCGGCGATGTGCAACAGCGGAAGGGACACCGCCGCCTCAATCGTCGGCGCAACCTTATGCATGGTGTTCGTACACAGCGCCAGTCCCTCGGCTCCAGCGGCTTCCAGAGCGCGGGCCGTGTCCGCCAGAAGGGTCCCGGCTTCATCCCACGCCCCGGCCTGTTGCCGCCGTTCGATGTCGGCAAAATCCACGCTGTACAGGATCAGCCGGGCGGAATGCATTCCGCCCAGGCGTTCCCGAACCGTTTCGTTGATGATCCGGTAATACGGCACGGTGGATTCCCAACTCATGCCGCCGATCAGGCCGATGGTTTTCATCGCGGTACTCCATCCGGGCGATCCCGCCGCTGTTCGGACACCGCCAGGAGGGCCGGGGCCGGTTCTGATAACGCGCGCTGCCAGTACACCACGCCCGGCAACGGGTTAGCGTAATAGGGCGCGCACCGCTGGAAGCCCAGGGTTTCATAAATCCGCATCGCGCGCTCCAGCGTATCCAGGCGCATCACGGTATAACCCACCGTGACGGCTTCATGGATAATCTGCTGGGCCAGCTGCCTATCCGGCAGTGAATATTTTTCCAAGAATGCTGCTGGCTTCGTCCTTTTTCTGAGCTGCCTATCCGGCAGTGAATGTACATCGCTATCTCCTTCCCCTGAACCCCGATTTCTGAGCTGCCTATCCGGCAGTGAATTGCAAGCACCCTCCCTGGCGCGTCCCTTTTGATTTCTGAGCTGCCTATCCGGCAGTGAATGTTGGAGAGGGCATAACCATCAAAGGAGGATTTTTCTGAGCTGCCTATCCGGCAATGAATAATTGCTGATACCTCCCGGTGTCAGGTATCCAGTTTCTGAGCTGCCTATCCGGCAGTGAATATTATCGATTCTTTTTTTTAATCCAGCCATCATTTCTGAGCTGCCTATCCGGCAGTGAATATTCCCGCCAGCATCCATTCACGCGCCAGGGTTTTCTGAGCTGCCTATCCGGCAGTGAATGCCACCGGCGCCACGGCTTGCGCAGCCTGTACTTTCTGAGCTGCCTATCCGGCAGTGAACGCTTGCCGGGGAGCCTGAACATCGCCGTGAGCTTTCTGAGCTGCCTATCCGGCAGTGAATGGGGCGATGTCGGGACGCCAACTATCGTCACTTTTCTGAGCTGCCTATCCGGCAGTGAATGCAGATTCTGAGTGACCTTGGCCTTGCCTTCTTTTCTGAGCTGCCTATCCGGCAGTGAATCGTATTGATTACGATCCCCAGCGCTTGCTCGGTTTCTGAGCTGCCTATCCGGCAGTGAATCTGTGGCGCTCTCGCCTTTGCGGGCGTTGCCCTTTCTGAGCTGCCTATCCGGCAGTGAATATGCGTTCCTGTTCATCGCTTATCGCTACCAATTTCTGAGCTGCCTATCCGGCAGTGAATCAGGAGGGAGCGCGGCTTGAGATTGACCGTGTTTTCTGAGCTGCCTATCCGGCAGTGAATAAGAATTGATTCCTAATAATAGATTAATTATTAAAGAAAAAATTCGCAACTACTTCCAAAACCCAAATTAAGACGATTTATCCAAGTAATTGATTTAAAAAGCTGGATTAGGCCGTCAAAAAATTAGGGTTCAAAACCACGGAATCGTTGCTATCGAACTTAAGCCATAGGCACCAAACTCTCCCTTCACCGCTTGTTCTTGGATAGCCAGATGCTCCACGAACAAACGAAACTGCTGGCCAGTGCTCTGGCTGGTCAAAATCAGATAGGGCAGATTCAACTTTTCCGCCGCACCGTCTGGAATAGACTGCATGGCCTGCTCAGTGGTGATGCCCTTCCGGGCGATCAATCGCCGTCGTTGCCGCTCCGGGCTGCTTTTCGCCTGAACACGCCTCACCATGCGCTGTTTGGCGCAAGCAGGAACCTCGGTAATCTCGCTCACGGTTGCATGATCCCGCATTCCCACCAACCAGTTAGAGGTCATCAGCTTTTCCAGCTCGGCCCTGCTACCGTGCAAGCGCAAGCGTTCACCCAAGGATCGGCCATTCTTTCCGACATCCGGGAAACTCACGCCGATATTGCGCCCGCCATGCGCCACCAGTCCACGGTGCAATTTGCTGAAAAGAGCGTTCATCAACGTGGTCGGCGGGAATTCCGGGTCAGGCAGGAGCCGGATTTCAAGGTAGGCGTCCATTCGTCAATCCTTCTCGCCAAAGACACCGCCACGAATCAGCGTCGCCATCACATAATGCTGGTTGCCGATATCTGGCGCCTTATCCTTGAGCACCCAGCTATCCAGCAGGTTATAGAAGTCTGCTTTATCCTTGGGTTGGCGGTAGGCTTTGCCTTGCGAAGTCACGGAACCATAAGGCTCGATGGCGATGGGGCCAATTTCGATACCCTCTTCGTTGGGATACCAGGTATCGATGGTACGCAAGGCGTTGCCGATTTTCTGACTATGGATGGCGGCCACACCGCCCACGCTGTAAAGCGTTTTGCTCTTCTGGCCCTTCTTGTCGCCCCGGTCGAGGATCAACTCCTGTGAAGGATAGACTTCCTGCCCATCGCCGACGCGAGCATAGGCGACCACTTCCAGCAACACATAGTCCTTGCCCGCCAAACCCTGCTCGATGACGGTGGCCAAGGATTGCAGATCGGTCTGAGCGTGAGGGGTGACATCGAAATTCCGCAGGGAAAAGTCCTGCGCGTCAAAGATCCAGGCTTGATTGGTTTCGCCTTGGGTCAGATGATGAATCCGAACCTCCACCTGTTCCGCTCCAACTCGATTGCGCCACAGGAAGCGACCATCGGCCAAATTGCAAGCGTAGCGACGGGCCAACTCAGAAAACCCTACCTGTTTCGCGTATTCCTGCACGGTGCGTTGCAATTTCTCTTGATAGTCGGCGTTGTTGCAAGCCGATGGCGTGCCAGCACCGCCGAGCACGCGCAGGGTAAACCGGATGCGCAAGGTATCCGCATCATTGGGCAGGGTCGCGACATCCACAGTTTGCAGGTTGGGCGACTGGATCGAAGCATCCAGCTTAGCGGGGTCCTGGTCCTTAGTGGCCAGGCGGTTGGAAATGGTGCCGCGCACGGATTTTTCGCGCACACCAAATGTGCTCCACCGTTCACCATTGTTCCGGTCCTCCCAACGACCGGCGCTGAAGAGTGCATCGGACGGGTCCAGTTTGCGTTCAAAAGCGAGGACAGAGGCGGTTTTCAGTTCGGTTTTAGCCATGAGAGGGTTTCCTTATACGAGGTCAGCGCGGGCGTTGGAAGTGGCTTCGGAGTAGTGATTGACGCAGCGGTAAATACCGTTTTCGGCGTCGTCTTCGGTGTTCCAGAGCAGTTGGCGTAAGTGTTCGAGATGGTGAGGGCCGATCCACTGGCCTAGCGAATACAGACTTTCCACGAAGCGGAAGGGCGTGTGGTCATCGCGGGCATTCTCGACCTCGCCTGGCCGGTAAAGGGGCGAAATACCCGCGTAGCCAATCGGTAGCGGAACCAACCAGCCTGGCCGTTTACGGACTTGCCAGAGTGTTTCTTGCGGTTTGGTGGGGTCAGGGCCGACCGGCTCGATGTTGAGCCGGGAGAGATCCAGCAAGGTATCCAAGGCGGTGGCGTCAGGCCGGGTCACGCGGATTTCGGCCAACCGCTCGACCAGCAGGTCTTGCCGCTGTACTAGGGCGTAACCGGGTAGCAAGCGGCGGCGCAATTTGCTAAAGAGATCCTTTTGCCCGTCCAAATCATCGGGCAAGACCTGCCATTGCGCTGCATAGCGCTCGCCTGACCGGGCCGGAAGAAGGCTGCCGCCGGCCAACCGCATCCCCAGCGTGATATGGTGAGCCATTCTGGCGAATTCATCGCCATCGTATTCGCCAAAACCATCCTTCACGACGATGATCAGCGTGATTTCCAGGTGAATGCGGCCTTCCTCGATCAAGGCGGTAGGCATACCATCCTTGCCGACCGGGTTGCGGGTCAGATTGAAAACTTGAGTGCGTCGTCCAGCAGGCTGGGTAATCTGAGGTTGAAACCCGTGGCAAACGATACCGACCCCGTCAAAGCCTTCCCGCACCTCGCCAAAATCATAGGGCGAACCTTCGGACAAACGCCGTTCCAAGGCGTGAGCGAAGCCGATAAACGCAGTCGGCGCGGGGAAGCCCCAGGTCAACGGGCCAGAAATCGCGTTGGCGTTCTGGATTTGAAGGCGCGGCAGGATGAGCAAGCCGCCCCCATCGATCAATGGGCTAATCATGGTCGGTCAACTCCAGGCGGATCATGCGCAATTCATCGTCCAGCACGGCTTGCCAGGCTTCGGCTTCCGCTTGACCCATCGGTGTTTTCTTGTCGTCACTGATGGCGGCGTTAAGCCAGTTTCCAAAACGCTGGCAAATTTCGTCTTGCCAATCGCCGCGCCGCCAACGAGCAGCAAACGCTTCGTCGCCGCTGGCGCGCTTCGGGTCAAGCCAGCATTGTTCCGCCGCGTTCAAGCGGCAGCGTTCGTCCTGACTCCAACCCCCGTCGATTTCGTGGATCTCGGCAGCGAATTGCAGCAATTCATCGCGGATATAACCCACCAGTTCCGCGCGTTTGTTACGAATGCGGATATTGTTGAAATCGGGTTTCGCCACACTGCGCAGGAAATCCCGCAAGATTCGGGTCAGTTCCTTCACGTCGCGGCGATTGCCGAAACGGCGGGAAAAGACGCTTTCGGTGAAAAACGGCGAACGGATCGGGTCGGATTGCCAGTTGGGGGGCAACGAGGGCAACAGCCAGTTTTCGCCGTGGCGCTCGCTATTCAACTGGCTGATATTTTGTGGTTTCGTGCCGCCGAACTTCTGGATTGCGAGATTCCGATACTCGCAATAGCCGTTTGGATGAGCGCGCTTCTCGCGCTGCGCTTCTCGCGCTGCCTTGGCCTCGTCGGAAAAGCGATCCTTGCGGATGCCCGCCCATACCACCTGCGCCAGCGAGGTCGGGAACAAGGGCGCGAGCAGGTGATAGCGTCCTTCGCCCAGTGGCCAGTAAAGTTGCTTGGCTAATTTATGGGTGGCCGGTTGGCCGTTGGGTTCGGGCAAGGTGGCAAAGGCAGCCATCCACTGAGCGGCCAAGTCGGCATCGTCCGACAGGGCAGACGCCAACGCTGGATCGCCCGCAATGGCGCGATCCAGCAGCGATTGACCGTCCACTTCGAGGCGCAGGAATTTATACACATCAAGCGCTGCCGCATTACCGACGATATCGGGCGGCAGTGAGTCTGCAAGAGTATGAGAACCGATTAGAAACTCGCCAGCTTGCACATTGCCGGGAGCGCTAAGGCTCGAACCCTTGGCGTCAGGATGGGTAAATTTAAGCGCATGAGTCACTTGTTGAATTTGACTCACGCGCCGCGCTGCATCGGCAATCCAGGCTTGCGGCTCGTGCTCGGCCAGCAGCTTTCGACGCGCCTCATCATCGCCATCTTTGAGCTTATCAAGCTTGGGCTGGAAACGGTCTTGCGTGAATGCAATTATGGCTTGCCGAATTTGCTCGGTATCGCCTGTTACATGAGTTGAAGAGGCCATACAAGGTATCTCCTGATTGCTTCTGAAGCTCTAAATCTTTAATCCTAAGCTGCCTGTGCGGCAGTGAAGTTGTCCAGCTTGGCTGGAGACGGTCTTGCATTTCTAAGCTACCTGTGCGGCAGTGACCGGAATGCTTCGTCCCGGCATCTTTCCTACCCTCGATACCGGCTAAACCCCAGCGCCCAGTGATAGCGCCAGCATTCCAGCTCCCTTCGCGATGATCCACTTTTAAAGGGTAACTCCAACGTTCCGTACTTCAGCGCGCAATCCGGCAGTTCCATCCCCTGGACATCAGCCAGCTCCTGCAACGCATCCAGATAGCGCGGCACGGCCCATGCCTCGATTCCCGGTCCTCTGGGCAGATCGCCTTCCGCCATTACCAGCCATAGATTCCCAACCGGAACCGGATTGCTCCCCTCCGGCAGGTGATAGAAGTCGATCCGATCATCCTCGTCCGGTAGCAAGGCATAGTGTGATCGGCCCAGAGGATCGTTGCGGAATGGGTCACGGCGCTGAAGCGTACCACTCAGGTGAGCGCCGGTCGTCCACCACCGATGGACAAGTCGTTGGCGTTGGACCTGCCCCGCATCAGCGCCCAGCATCAAATCCCTCAGTCGGTCATGTTCCAGATCGGCTAGATTATCGTGGGGCGCCGGCGATTCACGTTCCTTGATGCGGGCAGCAGCGTTGATGACTTGCCATTGCTCCGGTTCGAGTAGCTCGGTCAAGCGATGGCTGTTCAATCTGAAGTTGGCGCTCTCAAAACCCGGTCGCAGAAAAGCCAAGCCGTTGGCGCTTCCGACAAGATGGCGGATATTGGTGTCCAGCAAATAGAGATTGGGCTGGTTTTCCGGGCAAACCCAGGCGCGATGGCGGCGCACGCGACCGGCGAGCTGAATAAACGAGCGCATGGAAGACGGCTCGACAATCGCCCAATCGTGATCGTGATCGCGCCCCACTTCCGCGACCGCCGTAGCCAGCACCACGAAGATATGATCGGTTTCGGGCACGTTGTCGAGACGCTGGCGGATGCTAGGCTGCTGGAAAACGGCCTCGGGATCGCTACGTTTGAGCACGGTATCCAATTCCCGCTCGATGGCAGCCCGCACCAGCATCGGATGGCGCGAATGGTAAACGCACAGATGAATGCGGCAGTTCGCCTCCGCTCCCAGCCGGAACAGTTCCCGCGCCACGTCGAACAGCGGATCGATGTTGGCCATACGGATCAGGCCGAAGCTGACCCGCTTGCCGGTTTGCAGGTCGGTGCCGTGATGTTGGCGGTGCAGCGCGTGCAAGTGTTCGCGCATCTGCCCGGCCAACTCGATACAGATAGCGTCGCGTGATTGTCCGGCGGCGATAGGCAACGGCTTGATCGCCGCGCGGCGGCGCACGTCCACCTTTGCCAACCGGACCAAGCGCTGATCGACGAAACGTCGATGCGCATGAAGATAGCCCGCTCCATCGTCGTGTTCGCTCGCTTGCGCGTCGAATTCGTCGCACCAGGCGCAGCACACCGACAAGGGTTCGCCCAGTCGACCCCGGTTGCGCTGGTGCTCCGCTCGGCCCGCCAGATAGGCCAAGAACAGACCTTGCACCAAAGCCGGCGGCAGCGTGGCTGATGACAACAAAACCCGACTGCCTAGCAATCCTGCCCAATGCACCAAGCGGCTGAGCGCGGGTAAATCCTCGATACCGAAGTCATCCGGCTCGTCCAGCACCAAATCGGAAGTCATCAGGCGCAGCATGGGCGCAATTTGATGGCCGCCGCGCAAGCCTTCGGTCGCTGGCATCAGGTGGTCGATGGTGCAGGCGAGCACGGGCGCATCCAACAGGCGTAAGGCGTCGCTGTTTTTACCCAACCATTCCTTCAGCGGCCCATTTTCCAGACTACCCTCGTAATGGACATAATTGAATTCGGGCAAGAGCGGCGCGCTGGATTCCGAACCACTGTTCCGGCGCGCTTTTTCATCTTCGCCGAGTTGGTATTCATGCAAGTCGCGGGTGGCGACACCACCCACCAACACCGCCAAATCCTCCGGGCCGAGATGCAATCGGTCGCGGTAAGCATCGCCGGTTTGGAGCGTGAGCGTCCGCAAGCCCAACGCCACAGTGAACCGCGCACCATGCTGCGGATCGGCGAGCGCGTAGAGAATCCGCCCGTTGGCCAGCGTTTTGCCGCAACCAGTGGAGGCCATATTGACACCGAAAAAGCCTTGCCGAGTGGCGCGCTCCCGCACGCTTTCCGCTAGGTCGAACGCCTGGTTCTGCCAGCGAAACGGCTCCTTGCTGCGTTCGCGAAACTTCGGGTGACGGGGAGGGATGCGCGGCAAGGTGTCTGCCAAGCGTGGCAGCGCCCGCACGATGTGGCTGGCGCTGACTTCAACGCCGATTAAATGCTCGTCCAACCGCTGCTTGAGTTCCCGCTTCCCGTTCTGGAGGCCCGTGTTGGCGTAAAGCGCCGTGCCTTTCTTGCCGGGTGGGTCGCCATACATGGTGTGACTGGGTTGTGCCGAGTAATGATGGTCGGCCAGCATCAAGGCCATGCGCGATAAGTGCAGGACGTAAGGACTGCCCAGCCATTGGGCTGCTTGGGCTTGGTCGCTCAAGCGGGGGCGTTGCAAGATGGCTTGCGCGACTTTGGCAGTGTGTTGACGCCAGTGATTGCTGTCGAACGGCAAGCCGTTCTTGAATTGCCAACAATCCTTGGCATTGGTTTCGTCAGGTCGGCTGCCGCACCAGTCGGCTCCGATCTGATCAAGTATCTTCTCAAGCAGGCGCTGGTTGAGTTGGGCATCGGCGATTGGCGTCGGCAGGCGGTGATGACTGACGATCAGCCAACCCACGATTTGCGCCAGTGGTGGTAGATTCCTAAACGGAGGGGCCAATCTCCCGTTTTGCAGGCCATCGCGCGACAAGCCACCGATGCAGCTCTCTCGCGCTGTTTCGGGCAAGTCCGTCAAGCGGGTCAGCCAGTCTTTATCATGAGTGCCGCATTGCCTGACAAAAGATTCGAACAACCGCAGCGATACCCACTCATGGCGGTAGGCATCCGCTTTCGGCGTCTTGCTGGTCAGCTTGGTTTGGAACGCATGGTTGGCCTTGCCGAAGTCGTGAAACAGCGCCGCCAAGCGCGCCAGCAAGCGAATATCTTCCGCCGTATGCCAATCGTTTTCATCGTCCGCCCGCAGCACGTCACGCGCGGTCATATTGGTCGGCATCGTCAAACCAGAAGCGAACCCAATGTTGCAGGTATTCCGTCGGGCGGTATTCGCTCTGCGGGGCGAACCAGGCGACTTCGACCTCGACCTCGTTGGCGCTGTAAAGCGGGGTGCCGCCGCCCCCACAAAAACCGACCAGCACCCCAGCTTTCCCCAGTTCGCGCATCGCGGCTTGTGTGATCGAGGTACCCGTGCCGAGCAGCAGAGACGTAGTATTGGCGATGGGGATATTCCAGTAGAGCGAGTTCTTTCCCTGATCGGTCACGTATTCCACGCGCCCACCGTTAACCAGCACGCGACAATGTTCGAGATAATAGAGATTAGCCCGCTTGGAATGCAGAATGGTTTTCAGATCAGAAGGAGAAAAATTGTCCATGAGAAATCGGCCTCATAAGTTCTGGACTCCGCCATCCAGAATCCAGTAAACCCCGATACTCGCTGTGGTTTACGGTCGCCCGGCCTGCTGCCAGTGTGAAACTCGCGCCCGGAGATCGTTGATCAGCTTGTTCTCTTCCGCCCGGTGTTGAACGCTCAAATCCAGCGCCGCCTGCTTTTGCGCCCCTTTGAGCTTGGGCTTGGCGATGGGAATGAAATAGGTACTCAACCGCCGTCCGGTCAAAATCTCGTGGGTGATGCCGTTCTCGTCAAATCGGAAATGGCGCTGCGGCTCGCCGAGCGGGGAGTTGATGACCGGGTTTTCGATCAGATCCGCCATAACAGCTTCCTCATTTGCTACAAACAACCTTTTCTCCAGACAGGTAAGCGCTGGAACAGGGGCACGATATATTGCGGGCTGTTGGATTCCAGTAATTTGCGGAGGTTGTTCTCGTGCGCCTGCATCAGACGACTCCGAACAGTAACGCCATCGGATCGTTGCTGGATGCGAGCAAGGCCAGTGGCCCGTCTCGCTTGGGGAAGATGGGTTGATTCGGCATTTTCCGTTCTCGGGTTTCCGTTGATTATGACAGATGAGAACGGAAAGATAAACGGATAACATTATGATTTATAATGTGTAATTATGGAATAACAAAAGCCGCCCTTTTCCGGCGCGCTGTGTAGCCTAACCTTGCAACACGCTTTTAGACCCAGCGCCGCAAAGGCATGACAGAATTGGCCACCGATGAGACGGCAATCCAGACGAATCCGGCGGCTTAAAAGTTCAAATCGGCTTTCAATGGCGCCATGAGTTCCGACCCGATCCTCGGGCGCGAGAATCACCGGCATCCGGTCATGAATCGAGGCGATCAGCGCATTGGCCGCAGTGACCAGAATCGTGCAGGACGCCACTGCTTGCCCGTCCCGTTCCCAGCGCTCCCATAACCCGGTAAAAGCCAGTGGCGCACCGTCCGCTGAGGCGATGCAATACGGCTATTTGCGCGAACCTTCTTTGCGCCATTCGTAGAACCCATCGGCGGGGATCAGACAGTGTCGTTGCCGGAACGCCTGGCAATAGATCAGTTTATCAACCACCGCCTCGGCGCGGGCGTTCCGGTTTGATTGACGCTTGCCCCGACTTGGATAGGTTTAACTCACTAAATCACATAAAGCGGCTGCCGCTCCGCACAGCGGTGGTCTGCGTTTGTGCGCTCGATCACCGGGCGCGCCTCTTAGCGCGGATCGATGACGCCCCCAAGGGCGTGGTCGATAGGAGCGAGATAAGGCGCGGCCACGCCCGAGCGCGAATAACTCCAGGATCACCTTTATGTGATTTAGTTGAGGCCACGCCGCCCTCAACGTGATTGCGGCGAACCCCGCTGGAGTCCGTTGCCCATGACTGAAGTCTTTACGCCCTCTGTCCTCCCCCAGCGTTCGGCGCGCGCGGCCAAATGTGACCGCGTAGTCAAGCTGCATGTCCCCGAAGCCCTTCATGACGATCTGGCGATTCTGGCCCGAATCGACCAGCGGGCGCTCAGCGAATACGTCCGCGTAGTCTTGGATCGTCATGTTTATGGCACACTCGGCGCGCGCCGTTCATGATACCCTTGGTCTGGGCCCGAGTGCGCCCCCGGTTTCCGGTGATCCTGCGCCGTTCCGGTTCTACAATGCGGTTAAATTCCGGTCTCCGTGATTCATGGCTAAACACAACCTGCAGCTCAACCGCCGTCAAGCCGCGTATCGGCAATTGTATACGGCCTTCCCCCAGGCGTTCCCGCTGGACGATGCGAACCTTCGCCCGCTGACCCGGACGGCGCGCGACGATTTGCGGATTTGGCTAGCGGCGCAGGCCGTGGAACCCCGAACTGCCCAAATTCTGCTCGGCGCGCTGCAACAGCATTGCAGCCGGCGGACCTATCAGCAGGTCGTGGCGAACGGCGGGATGCGGGTGAATCTCCACGGGGAACCGGTGGAGCCGGTGACGCCGGAAGGTCAGGCGCACGCGCAGGCGCGGGTTGACCGGATTTTGGCGGCGCGGGCGGCGAAGGTGACGCCCCCACCAAAAGTGAAGATACCGCCACCAGTGAAGATGCCGCCAGCGCCGAAAATGCCAACCGTGATCGTTAAAAAACGGCGGCGGGTGGTGTTGCCGAAGCCGTGACGGGCGTTAGCGTTGCTCCCAGCCGGCGGCGGATTCCGCAGGGGGCACGTCGTCGCGATGTCGCACGTAATGGAACAACGCACCCGCGATGATGGCCACCAGGACGGCGATAGCCAGGTATTTCATGGCGGCAGACGGCTACTGCATGCGCTGCGCGGGGCCAGACCAGGTCACATCCGCCCAGCGGTCGAAAGCTGCGTCAAGGTCGGCCTCGATCTGTAGTTCTGTCTTGCCGAAGAACGCAGCCAGCACGGCCAAGCTCCACAAGGGGCGGCCATCGTCGGCGTAGGCGTCCGGTGGGGGAATTTCGTCGGCGGCCAGCGCCGTATTGAGTAAATCATACGTTTGTTCGAGGGTCAGGTCGTTCAGATTCATGAGCATGCGTTTCCTGTCGTTTGCGCGTCAGGAAATTCCGGATGCGCCAGCCGGGCGCGGATGGCCCGCGCCCAAGGGTCCGGGCTATTTCACCATCTTCTTAGCGGCCTCCGTTGCCTGATCCTTGCCCATCTCCATCGCTTGATCCTTAGCCATGTCCGTCATATCGCCGCCCGTAGCTTTTTACAGCGTGGCCGCTCCGGCGGCGCCTTCCATTGCGCCAGTCGCGCTGCTGGGGGCGACTTTCATGGCCGCCCCGGCATCCGGCTTGGGCATCATCGCCCCGGCTTTGTCCTTGACGGCATCAGTAGCTTGTTCCTGAGCCATTTTGCCCGCTTGATCTTTAGCGGCCTCAGTCGCCATGTCTTTGACATCCGCCGCCCTGGCGGCGCTGGATAACAGCACGGTCAGGCCAGTGGCCATCAGGATCGTTTTCAAGATCATGGTGTGGTACTCCTTGGATCGGGTGTTTGCGGACGGGAAACCTGTTAGCGTCGAACCACCTGCGCTTCCACAGTCTGAGTGTAGCGGATGAACGGTTCGTGTTAGGGTAAGACTCAAGTGCTACGCTTTACGCCATCACTGACTCTGGAGAATACCCAATGACCGTGCATGTTGTCGCCCGCCTGACCGCCCGTCCGGAAACCGGGGCGGAATTGCAAACCTTGCTGCTGAGCATGATTGAACCGACCCGTCAGGAAGTGGGTTGTCTGCGCTATGAATTGTTGCAGAACGCCGCCGATCCGACCGATTTCACGTTTGTGGAGGAATGGGCCGACACCGCTGCGCTGGACGCGCATTCAGCGACGCCGCACCTGCAAGCGGTCTTGGCGCAAGCGCCGGCGTTGCTGGCCGTGGCGCCGGACATTCGCCGCTATACGGCTCTCCAATAAAGGAAGACCGACCGTGTCTTTCTTCCCGACTGAGGAGCAAGCCATCACGTTCACATCGGGCGATACCGTCCGGTTGGACGGGCGCTTGCGTCGGGCCACCGGCGCGAACGCCGTGGTGATCACCCATCCACATCCTTTGTACGGCGGTGATTCGGATCACCCGGTGGTTGCGCTGTTGACAGGACTCTATCAGCAACACGGCTATACCACCCTGCGCTTTAACTTCCGGAGTGTGGGCGCGCGTGGCGAGACGGATGACGCGGGGCGTGGTGAGCGTGCTGATCTGCGGGCGGCGGCGGACTATTTGGCCGGCTTGGGCCAGACCGTGACCGATTTGGCCGGTTATTCGTTCGGCGCCTGGATTAACCTGTCCCTCGATCCTCCCTTGGCCACGGTGCGTCGGCAGGTGTTGGTCTCGCCACCGGTGGCCTTCATACCGTTTGGCGTCATTCCGCCCGTGGCCGCCGAACTCTTGATCGTGACGGGGGATCGTGATGCATTCGCGCCGCCTGCCGACGTGCAGGAACAGGCTCAGCGTTGGCATCCTCAAGCGCGACTACAGGTCTTGCAGGGTGTCGATCATTTCTATGGGAATGCCCTGGGTTCACTGGCGGCGATGGTCAACGCCTGGCTGGTCGAAAGGCTTTGATGTGCGGTATGCCGTGGGGGCCGTGCGGAGAACACGCTATCGGAGCGAAACGGTGATTGGCCCAAATAGCGGTTCAGGTCAAAACCGGTGACCGACGTGATACCGGGCGGCGGGGTGACGGTGCAACCGGCCAGCCATAAGACCAGGAACCACAAACTTCTTTTCATGAAGGGTCGTCCAGCGCCCATTGCGCCACAGAACGGGCATGAAGGTCGGTGATGTCGAACAACGAAACCGGTGCATCCGTCCGGCCCAACCAGCAGGGCGATCTCGGTACATCCAGGATAATCCCTTGACTGAGTGTAGCCGGTCTACAGTCCAGGCATGGATTCGGGATCGATACTACGCTTTACGTGATCATTCGTGTTCGCTAAGAGGCTGAACAGTTATTGCAGCAACTCTCCGAAAGCGATCGGAATCGCGCCCGCGCCCGCCTGGAACTGTTGCAGCTGCGCTTGGCCGCTTCTCGTCGTCAACCGATGAATCTCTTGCTGGAAGATCAATACCGACAACGCTTGCTGGAGCGGTTGAGTAAATCCAACCCTTGCACTTGCTCAGTGGGACGATCTTTTGCCAAGAGAGTCGTGTTTACCAATATTATCTTTATAGCGAGGCTATCATGCGAATTCTGCATACCATGTTGCGTGTGGGCGATCTGGAGCGTTCCCTCCGTTTTTACACCGAAATCCTGGACATGAAACTACTGCGTCGCCAGGATTATCCGGCGGGTGAATTTACCCTGGCGTTTGTCGGCTATGGCGCCGAATCCGAACAGGCGGTCATCGAGCTGACCTATAACTGGGGCGTGGATCACTATGAATTGGGCACCGGGTATGGGCACATTGCCCTGGAAGTCGACGATGTGTACCAGGCCGCTGCCGACGTGAAGGCGCGGGGTGGGCGTATTCTGCGCGAAGCGGGGCCAATGAATGCCGGGACGACGATCATTGCCTTTATCGAAGACCCGGACGGTTATCCGATCGAATTGATCGGGAAAAAGGCGTAAGCACGTCATGAAACTCGATATGCGCCACATCTGGGGGTGGCAAACGGCCTCGCTCCGGATCGTTCTGCTCCTCGGGATGACCGGCCTCCTGGCTACGAGCACGTTTGCGCAGAATGTCCGGCCGCAACCGATCTTGCCCGAGACGCTGCGCTGGATCGAGCGACCCGGCGGTCTCCTTCTGCAGGCAGCTTGGGTGTTAGGGGCGGAATCCAGTCTGGAACCCTACCTCATTCGCGTCCAACTGGCGGCGGGGGGCCGGATTCCCCCGCATACCCATCCCGATGCGCGCTACACGACCGTCTTGTCCGGGACGCTGTACGTTGGGTTTGGTACGGCGTTCGATGAATCGGCCGGGGTGGCGATTCCGACCGGCGCGGTCTATGTGGCGCCAGCGGGCGTTCCACACTTTCTAGAAGCGTGGGACGGCGCCGTCGTTTATCAGGAGGCCGGTGTCGGCCCGACAGGAACGGTGTGGGTCAAGCCCTGAATGAATTTGTCTGAACCCTGCCCGTGTGGCGCGTCTGCCGCCTGCACCGCTTGTTGCGGGCGCTATCTTGACGACGGCCAATCCCCGGAAACCGCTGAAGCGCTGATGCGCTCGCGCTATGTGGCTTATGTCCGGGGTCAGACGGACTATCTGTTGCAGACTTGGCATCCTGCCACTCGACCGGTCACCCTTGATGTGGAGGGTGAACCGGTACGTTGGCTCGGGTTGCAGGTACGCCGGGTCGAGGCCGGCGGCCCCGACGATGCGGCGGGGATCGTGGAATTTGTTGCGCGTTACAAGGTCGGGGGCCGCGCGCACCGGCTGCACGAAGTCAGCCAGTTCGTGCGGGAGGCGGGCCGGTGGTTTTATCAGGGTGCGATGGAACCCTGAACCCGCCCTTGCCAGAGTGAAACCCGGAACCGCATATCCCTCTTCCAGGGGATCAATGCGAGTACAAGTCTAAATGGCGGTGTTTCTCCCAAGGAGAAGCATGGGGTAGCTCGTGGGCGTCCGGGTCATCCGGCGCTAACAGGGTCGGCCCCCAAATCATCGCCACGCTGGCGATGAGAATCAGTACGGTTTCCATGAGGTCTGTCTCCAGAGTCGATAGCTCATGGAGCTGCACCTTATCCCACGGTTTCTGAACCGGAGTTGAACAGTGTTCAAGATCGATGCGTTACCCGCTGCACGATCAGCGGCGCAAAGCGTTCATAGCGGCCCTGCTGGACGTGGCCCAAGGTCGCTTCAACCGTGTGCAGGGTTGTGGATGGTGATCATTGCACATGATCGCCCACGGTGGTCGGGTCTTCCAGCCAGCGCCATAAGCGTTCACGGGCCAGTTCCGGGAAGGCGGCCAATAAATCGTCGATGCGCGGGCCGGTGAAATCGAAGGAAATGGCATGCGCTTGGCCCTATTCCTCGGTGCTCAGGGTGAGGTTGACCATGCGCAAGGCCGGGCGAGTGAGGTGATCCACTGGCAACGCGAAGAACACCAAACGAGCTTCCGGGCGCAGGCCCTTGCGGAGCAGACAAAGACCGTAGTCGGGCAGGAAACGGTCGATCATGAGGCATCCGGATCGGCGGCATCCGGCAACCACGCCCGGAACAGCGTATTCAGTGGTTCCGGGCCGGGATGTGCAACGGGCGCCAGCGCCGGCCCGTGCGCCAACCGCGTCAATTCCGCTGCAATGCGCCCGGCGCGAAATCAGTGAAACCCGGTTTCTGCCGATTGTTCAGCGGGACGCCCCCCACGACTTGCTCAAGCTCCGCAGCCTGTTAGTGCAGCTGCGAACGCCTCTGGATTGGACGGAGTTTGGCCCGCTGCTGTGGAACTGGGGAAATCGCGCCAAGCGCGATCTGATGGAAACCTATTATTTGACGTTGTACGCGCCGAAAGGAAAACAGCGAACGCTTTGAACGCGGAGGGCAAGTTTCCCTCTGGCGCACGGGGCCACGCCACCGTACCCGCGAGGGAGACGTTCTTACCCAGTGACCGATGGCGCAACCATTCGGGCGGTTGGGTTGGAACAGCACCTCTACGGTGCATTGGGCGCGCATCGGAGCTAAACTTTGGAATGTTCAACTTGCTGGAGGCGCTGCACATGTCCCATTCTCCCTTTGAACCCTGGCCCCTCAACGAACAGACGGCCAAAATCCTGGGTTTGCCCTTGATCGCCTTAACTCCATACGCCCAACTGTGGGCCAACCGCACGGAATGGCTGTGGTTTGAACCGATGGCGCATGTCGCCATCTGGCAGGGGCCGGACGCACAACATGAATTCCATGCCGATTCGCTGGATGAAGCCCTGGAGTGTATTGAGCGACAGGCAGTGGGATAACTGAACCGCATTCGGCACCGGGACAAACCGTTGTCATGCCGTATTTTCCCTATGGCCCGCTGGAAATCGCTCACCTGAAAGACCGTGATTCGTTGCTCGGCGCGGTGATCGACCGGATCGGGCGAATTGAACGGGAAGTGCAGCCGGATATCTTCACCGGGTTGGTGCATAGCATCGTTTCTCAACAGATTTCCAACACAGCGGCGGCGACGGTCTGGCGGCGGTTAGGCGCTTTATTGGGGGAATGGACGCCGGAGCGGTTGGCAAACGTAGCCTTCATGGATCTACACGCCTGTGGATTACCCCGACGCAAAGCGGACTGGATTCAGCACCTGAGTCGTCAGGCCATGCAGGGCGATCTCGATTTGTTGGCCCTGTCGGCGTTGCCGGATGCGGCTGTAGTGCAAACGCTGTCGGCGTTGCCGGGGATTGGCGTGTGGACAGCGGAAATGCTGCTGATCTTCGCTTTGGGCCGACCCGATGTGGTCAGTCGCGGCGACCAGGCGATTCAGCGCGGGATGCGGCGGTTGTATGGCCTGGAGACGCTGAATCGAACACAGTTTATGCACTATCGGGAACGCTATCGGCCCTATGGAACGGTGGCGTCGTTCTATTTGTGGGCGTTGTCAGGTGAGCAGTGAGCGCCTTCGCCAGATAGGCGGTATCGTCCGGGGTTCGGGGCATGGCGGTCTGTGAGAGTATGAATGTACTCTTATCGCAGACCCTGTCGCTGTGCTCGTCAAGGCGGATCGACAGGGTACGACGCGCTTGATTTTGGGTCAGGTCCGGTAGGGTAAGAGGTGCGGGCCAAGAAACGATCGATGCTGAACGGATTATATGCGAATTAAGAGCTAACGGTATTGGATAAATTAGATTGCCAGTCCATTGTAT
>ERZ795053.2359-NODE-2359-length-23075-cov-9.375109_pt1 | contig 23075 bp, 21 predicted proteins | sample MGYA00375137_ERZ795053 | MGnify/ENA primary metagenome ERZ795053 (study PRJEB30182, sample SAMN05720284) | activated sludge metagenome | isolation source: Anaerobic digester | place: Hong Kong | collected 2014-12-17 ...
CCCCCGCGACCTGACGGTCGCGACTGATCGGTCATGCCTCACTTCTCAGGACTCACACCTCACTTCTCACCTCGAGCCCCAGATCCGCGCCGGCCACGCTGTGCGTCAGCGCCCCCGTGCTGACGACATCGACGCCCGCCTCCGCGTAGGCGCGCACGGTGTCGAGGGTGATCCCGCCGGTTGCCTCGAGCTGGATGTCCGGTCGCTCGGTCCGAGCCGCACGCACCCACTCCGCCACCGTCGCGGGCGACTGGTTGTCGATCAGCAGCCGCGTGGCGCCGGCGTCGCACGCCTCGCGAAGCTGCTCGAGCGACTCGACCTCGACCTGCAGGTCGGTGACCCCGGCGGCGCGCGCGGCGTCGAGCGCCGCCGCGAGGGTCCTCCCCTCGGCCCGCAGCGCTGCCCAGTGATTGTCCTTGACCATCACCGCCGTGGCGAGGTCGAGGCGGTGGAGCGCGCCGCCCCCGGCCAGGACCGCCGCGACCTCGAAGGTGCGGAGCCCGGGTGTCGTCTTGCGGGTGTGGAGGATCCGGCAGCCCGTCCCGGCCACGCGATCGACCCATGACGCGGTGGCGGTCGCGATCCCGCTCGCGCGCTGCAGCAGGTTGAGCAGCGGCCGCTCGGCGCGGAGGATCATCGCCAGGCTGCCACGGATCTCGCCGATGACGCGCGGCGACGCAAGGCGCGCCCCCGGTTCGACCTGCCAGGCGACCGGCGGCAGCCCCACCGCCTCGAGGACGGCGTCGGCGTACGGCTGCCCGGCGACGACCATCGCCGAGCGCGCCTCGATCGCCGCGACACCGCGCTGGCCCGGGGCGATCGTGCTGTCACTGGTGATGTCGCGGGGGCCGTCCTCCTCCAGCGCCAGCGCCGCCACCCGGCGCGCGTCGACGCGGAGCGCCGCGGGGTCGCGCGGGTCAGTCACCCAGCGCCACCATCCGCTCGATCGCGCCGAGGGCACGCACCCGGATCGCCTCCGGCACGTCGACCTCGTGCTGGCCAAGCCGCAGGGCGTCGCGCACGTCGACGAGCGTGATCGTCTTCATGTAGGCGCACTCGGCGGCGCGGTCGGCCGGGACGAACCGCTTCCCCGGCGCCTCCTGCCGCATCCGGTGGATGATGCCGGTCTCGGTCGCCACGATGAAGGTGTCGGCGGGGAGCTCACGGGTGAGGTGGATCATCCCCTCGGTGCTGGCGATGTGGATCCCCTCGGTGGGGAGGTCGCCGTCGGCCATCCGGTACAGGAGCCGCGAGGCGCAGCCACACTCCGGGTGCACCAGCACCTCGCTCCCGGGATTGGCCTGCCGGGCCTCCTGCAGGTTGTCGATGTCGATCCCGGCGTGGACATGGCACTCGCCCATCCACACCTCGACGTCGCGCTCGGGACGCATCCGCCGCACGTGCGCACCGAGAAACATGTCGGGGAGGAAGAGGATCCCCTTGTCGGCCGGGATCGCGTCGATGACATCGAGCACGTTGCCGCTGGTGCAGCAATAGTCGAGCTCGGCCTTCACCGCGGCCGTGGTGTTCACGTAGCCGACCGCCACGTGGTCGGGGAACTGCTGCCGCCAGCCGCGCACCTCCTCGGGGGTGATCGTGTCCGCGAGCGAGCAGCCAGCCTCGAGGTCGGGGAGGAGGACGGTCTTGTCCGGCGAGAGGACCTTCGCGGTCTCCGCCATGAAGTGCACGCCGCAGAAGACGATGATGTCCTCCTCGACGGCGGCGGCGCGACGCGACAGGCCGAGGGAGTCGCCGACGAAGTGGGCGACATCCTGGACCTCGGCGCGCTGGTAGTTGTGGGCGAGGATGATCGCGTTCCGCTCGCGGGCGAGGGTGCGGATCTCCGCCTGCAAGGCCGCCGCCTCCGCGTCGGTGTAGGGTGTCGGCTCGATCACCGGCAACTGCAGCGTCACTCCGCCCTCCTGGGCTTCGGGTTGGGGAAGTCCGCGCGGCGGTGCCCTCCCCGGGATTCACGTCGTCCGCGCGCGGCACGCGCGACCAGCGCCGCCACCCGCAACTGGTCGGCGGTGCGCCAGGCGCCCGAGGGGGCCCGCGCCAGCAGGTCGGCGAGGGCGATCTCCGCCTCGGCCAGCCCCGGCTCGGTCCGGACCACCCCGGCCTCCCGGGTCAGAATCGAGCGCATCCGGGCCAGCAATGCCAGTGCCTCGGGGAGCTGGTCCGCACCGGCATCGAGATCGGTCGCGGCCGGCGAGAGCGACGCGGGCGGCCGCGGGATCTCGGCGAGGTCGGCGACGATCTCGCGCCCGGCCCGATCGGCGAAGACCAGCCCCTCGAGCAGCGAGTTGGACGCCAGCCGGTTGGCGCCGTGCACGCCGGTATGCGCACACTCCCCCACGGCGTACAACCCCGCGACGGTAGAACGCCCGGCGAGGTCGGTTCGGATCCCTCCCATGGCGTAGTGCATCGCCGGGGCCACCGGGATCAGGTCGCGTGCGAGCGAGAGGCCGTGGCTCGCGAGCAAGGCCGTCACGCCGGGGAACGCCGCCTCGACGTCCGCGAGGTGGCGGGCGTCGAGCCACACGTCGCCCCGGAACGCCCGGATCGCGACGGCACGGGCAACGACATCGCGGGGTGCCAGCTCGCCGCGCGGGTCGAGCGCGAGCATGAACCGCTCGCCCCGCGCGTCGACCAGCCAGGCGCCCTTCCCCCGCAGCGCCTCGGTGAGGAGCGGTGCCGGATTGACGCCGGCGATCCGCAGCGCCGTCGGGTGGAACTGGAGGAATTCCAGGTGCGACAGCTCGGCGCCCACCGCATGGGCCAGGGCCCAGCCATCGCCGGTCGCCACCGGCGGGTTGGTGGTGACCTCGAAGAGCTGGCCGACCCCGCCGGTCGCGAGCACCACCGCCGGCGCACTCACGGCGAACGGCTCGCCCCCCTCGTCGAGCAGGATCGCCCCGACCACCCGTTCCCGATGACGCACCAGCCGCCGCACCTGGGTGCGCTCGAGCACCTCGATCCGCCGGTCCGCCAGGACGACCCGGGAGAGTGCCTCGACCAGCGCCGCCCCGGTCCGGTCGCCCTCGGCGTGAAGGATGCGCGGTCGCGAGTGGGCGGCCTCCAGCCCGAACCGCAACTCGCCGTCGGGGCCCCGATCGAAGGCGGCGCCGAGCTCGAGGAGCTCGCGCACCCGCGCCGGTCCCTCGGTGACGAGGACCTCCACCGCGGTCGGGTCGGCGAGTCCGTCACTGGCGGCGATGGTGTCGGCCGCATGCAAGGCGGGGGAATCGCCTGCGTCCATCGCCACGGCGATCCCCCCCTGGGCCCATGCGGTGTTCGAGTCCTGCAGCGTCGCCTTGGTCACCAGCAGGACCCGGTGACCCTCCGAGGCCAGCCGCCACGCGGTCCAGAGGCCGGCGATCCCGGTGCCGACGACGAGCGGACGGTCTGTGGCGGTCACGGAAGAAAAGTAGTGAGGGGGGAGTCTTGAGCTGTCATTGCGAGGGCCGCAGGCCCGAAGCAATCCAGTGGCCCCGGGCGGTCATTGCGAGGGCCGCAGGCCCGAAGCAATCCAGTGGCCCCGGGCCGGAGCCGAGACCGCTCCGTGCCCGGGCACCGGACTGCGTCGCCGCCTCACGGCGGCTCGCAGTGGCGCGCGCCTCTACCCCCGCGCCTTCTTCACCGCCTCCGTCAGCGCCGGCATCACCTCGAACAGGTCCCCGACGATGCCGTAGTCGGCCACCTTGAAGATCGGGGCATCCTTGTCACGGTTGATGGCGACGATCGTCTTCGCGGTGCGCATCCCGGCCAGATGCTGGATCGCGCCGGAGACGCCGATGGCGAAGTACAGCTCGGGGGCGACCGTCTTGCCGGTCTGGCCGACCTGGTGCCCGTGCCCGATCCAGCCGGCATCGACCACGGCGCGCGACGCCCCGACGGCGGCATCGCCCCCGAACACGGCCGCGAGCTCCTCGAGGAGCGCGAAGTGCTTCGGATCACCCAGCCCACGCCCGCCGGCCACCACCACGCGCGCCTCGGCGACATCGACCGTGGCCTGTTCCGGCGCGCGCACCTCGCGCACCGTCAGCCGCCGGGTGAACGCCGGCACCTCGACCGCGCTCATGGCACCGGCCTTCCCGGCGGCCGTGGCGGCGATCGCGCCCGGCCGCACGGCGATCACGGCGGTGCCCGCGAGGTCGACCGTCTGGATCGCCTTCCCGGCATACACCGGCCGCGTCACCCGGATGACATCACCCTGGAGCGCGAGCCCGGTCACGTCCATGCCGCACGGCGCACCGATGCGGGCGGCGATCCGCGGGGCGAGATCCTTCCCGGTCGCGGTCGCCGCGGTGAGGATCGCGCGGTAGCCGCCGGCGAGGGCGGCCACGGTCGCGACGATGCCATCGGGACAGTACTGGGCGAAGTCGGCATGCGTCGCGGTGAGCACCCGGTCGGCACCCGCGGCACCGAGGCCGTCGAGTCCCGCCATGTCGGCGGCGCCGAAGACGATCGCGTCAACGGTGGCACCCGCGGCATCGGCGAGCTGCCGCGCCGCGGCGAGGAGTTCCGGGGCGCCCTTGCGGAGGGCGCCGTCGCGCTGCTCGAGGATCGCAAGAATCGCGGTCATGATCAGAGCACCTTCGCTTCGGAGGTGAGCGCCTCGATGAGGGCCGGCACGGCGGCCGCCCCCTCACCGACGATCCGGCCGGCCGGCCGCTCGGGCGGCAGCGCCAGCGACACGATCGTCGCCTGCCCCGCCGCGGCCTCGACCGGGACCACCTCGAGCGGCTTCTTCTTCGCCGCCATGATCCCCTTGAGCCCCGGCAGCCGCGGGGTGTTGAGCCCCTTGTCGCAGGTGAGCACGGCCGGCAGCGGACAGGTCGCGACCTCGGTGCCGCCCTCGATCTCGCGCTCGACGGTCGCCGAGCCGTCGGCGACCTCCAGCGCGGTGATCGCGGTGGCGCACGGCAGCTCGAGCAGCTCGGCGACCATCGGCCCGACCTGCTGGCCGTAGTCGTCGACCGCGAGCTTGCCGAAGAGGATCAGGTCGTACCCGCCGCCGCGCAGGTGGTCGGCGAGCACGCGCGCGGTCGCGAGTCCGTCGGCCGAGCCGGTGCCCTGCAGGTGCACGGCGCGGTCGATGCCCATCGCCAGCGTGGTGCGGATCGTCTCCTGCACGCTGTCGTCGCCCAGGGCGATCGTGACGGTCTCCCCCGCCCCGGCCGCCTCCTTGAGCGCGATCGCGGCCTCGACCGCGAACTCGTCATAGGGATTGATGACGAACTTCACCCCGGCCGGGTCGATGGCGGTCCCGCCGCCGGCGATGGTGATCTTGGCGGTCGTGTCGGGGACACGGCGGATGCAGACGGCGATCTTCACGGTCAGATGGCTCCTTGCTGGCGAGGTGAGTCATGAGTCCTGAGACGTGGCACACCTCCGGGCGCGCCTCACGCCTCAGGACTCACCCCTCACGACTCAGTATGCCGCAATCCCGGTGATCTCCTGCCCCAGGATCAGCGAGTGCATGTCGTGGGTTCCCTCGTACGTGTACACGCTCTCGAGGTTCGCCAGGTGGCGCATCGAGTGGTACTCGATCAGGATCCCGTTGGCGCCGAGGAGGCGCCGCGCCTCGCGGGCCACCTCGCACGCCATGTTCACGTTGTTGCGCTTGGCCAGCGAGACCTGCTGCGGCGTCATCGTGCCGCGATCCTTGAGCCGGCCCAGCTGGAGCGAGAGCAGCTGCCCCTTGGTGATCTCGGTCAGCATCTCGGCGAGGCGCTCCTGCTGCAGCTGCGTCGCCGCGATCGGCCGGTCGAACATCACCCGGTTCATCGCATAGCGGCGCGCCTCGTCGTAGCACGCCATCGCCGCCCCGACCCCGCCCCAGGCGATGCCGTAGCGCGCCTGGGTCAGGCACTTCAGCGGCGACTTCATCCCGCCCGAGTGCGGCAGCAGCGCGTCCTTCGGGACATGGACATCCTGCAGGTGCAGCTCGCTCGTGTCGCTCGCGCGGAGCGAGAGCTTGCCGTGCTGGTCCTTGCCCGTGAAGCCCGGCGTGCTGGTCGGCACGATGAAGCCGCGCACGCTCTTCGGGTCGTCGATGGCGCCGGTCTTCGCCCAGACGATCGCCACCGTGGCCTGCGAGCCGTTGGTGATCCACATCTTGGTGCCATTGAGCACCCAGCCGTCGGCGGTCTCCCGCGCGGTGGTGATCATCCCGCCGGGGTTCGAGCCGAAGTCGGGCTCGGTGAGCCCGAAGCAGCCGATCTCCTCGCCGCTCGCCAGCCGCGGCAGCCAGTACTGCTTCTGCTCCTCGCTGCCGAAGGCGTGGATCGGGTACATCACCAGCGCGCCCTGGACCGAGGCGAAGGAGCGGATGCCGCTGTCGCCCCGCTCGAGCTCCTGCATGATCAGGCCGTAGGCGACGTTGTTGAGCCCGGCGCAGCCGTACTCCTCGGGGAGGTTGGCGCCGAACAGCCCCAGCTCCGCCATCCCGGCGATCAGCTCCTTCGGGAACCGGCCCTCGATGTAGGCCGGCCCGATCACCGGGATCAGCGCCTCGGTGACCCACTGCCGCACCGTGTCGCGGACCGCCCGCTCCTCCTCGGAGAGGAGGGAATCCATGTCGTAGAAGTCGACGCCGGTGTACTCCGACGAGCCTGCCATGCGGTCCCGCTCCGGTTGAGGTCGGGCGGAACTTAACAACGGGAGACGGGAGACGAGAGACGGGACGCGAGGTCCGGGTGAATTCCGACCGAATGGGCCGGTGTTGGCGGCCGGGATCCCGGGCGGCCAACGGGACAGAAATCATCCGGATTCCCAGTGTTCATGCGGGTTTGCGGGCGATCGCGCCGCCCCTATCCTTCGGCAGCCCCTGGGTGTTCCCCAACCTCGGAGTTGCACCATGCGTTCGCTCCGTTCGACCCTGATCCTGGCCGCCCTGTGCACCACCGCCACGCCCCTCATGGCCCAGCAGGCCGACGGCCCCTGGATGCTCCGCATCCGCGGCCTGGCGCTGGAACCGGCGAACCAGTCGAGCGCCATTCCGTCGCTCAGCGTCCCCGAGGACGCGATCACGGTGTCGTCGAAGATCTTCCCCGAGATCGACCTCTCCTACTTCTTCACCGCCAACATCGCCGCGGAGCTGGTCCTGACCTATCCGCAGCAGCATGACGTCGAACTGAGCGGCACCGCGATCGGGTCGTTCAAGCACCTGCCGCCGACCCTGATGCTCCAGTACCACGTCCTGCCGACGGGCAGCGTGCGCCCCTACCTCGGCGCGGGCGTCAACCTCACGCTGCTGTCCGACGTGAACCTGTCCGTGCCCGGCGTCGGCGCGCTCGACCTCGAGGACTCGTCCCTCGGCGGCGCCCTGCAGGCGGGCGCCGACATTCGGATGGGCGGCGGCTACTTCCTGAACCTCGACGCGAAGAAGGTGATCATCCGCTCAGACGTGCTCGCCGGCGACGCGGCGGTGTCGACGGTCAAGGTCGATCCGTGGCTGCTCAGCGTCGGGGTCGGCCGGAGGTTCTGACGGCGCGAGGTGTCACCCGAACCGAAGGCGAGGGGGCGGGGCCATCCGGATGGCTCCGCCCCCTCGCTGCGCTCGGGGTGACACACCTCGCGTCTCGCTTCTCGCTTCTCGCTTCTCGCTTCTCGCTTCTCGCTTCTCGCTTCTCGCTTCTCGAGCGCTACCGGAACGCCGCCTCGCCCGTCAACGCCTGCCCGATGATCAGCGTGTGCATGTCGTGGGTCCCCTCGTAGGTGTACACGCTCTCGAGGTTCGCCATGTGCCGCATGCTGTGCCAGCCACCGAGGATGCCGTTGGCACCGAGGAGGCGGCGCGCCTCGCGGGCGACCTCGCACGCCATGTCGACGTTGTGGCGCTTGGCGAGCGAGATCTGCGCCGCGCTCGCACCGGGCCCGTCCTTGAGGCGGCCGAGCTGCAGGGCGAGCAGCTGGCCGTTGGTCACCTTCGTGATCATGTCGGCGAGCCGCTCCTGCTGGAGCTGCGTGGCTGCGATCGGCTTGTCGAACATGATCCGCTGCCTCGCGTACTGCAGTGCCTCGTCGAAACAGGCCATCGCGGCGCCGAGGGTGCCCCAGACGATGCCGTAGCGCGCCTGGTTGAGGCACATCAGCGGTGACTTGACCCCGCCCGACTCCGGCAGGATGGCGTCGGCCGGCAGCCGCACCTGGTCGAAGCTCATCGCGCTCGACTCCGAGACCCGGAGCGAGTGCTTGTCGTCGATCCGGTGTACCGTCACGCCGGGCAGGTCGGTCGGCACCAGGAAGCCGCGGATGCTCCGGGGATCGTCGCTGCCGTTGGTCTTCGCCCAGACCACCGCCACGTCGGCCGACGGGCCGTTCGAGAGCCACTTCTTGCGACCGTGCAGCAGCCAGCCGCCGTCGACCTCGGTGGCGTCGGTGATCATCCCGGCCGGGTTGCTGCCGTGCTCGGGCTCGGTGAGGCCGAAGCAGCCGATCACCTCGCCGCGCGCCATCTGCGGCAGCCAGTGCCGCTTCTGCGCCTCGCTGCCGAAGGCGCGGATCGGGTACATCACGAGCGAGCTCTGCACCGAGGCGAACGATCGCACCCCGCTGTCGCAGCGCTCGAGTTCCTGCATGATCAGGCCGTACATCACGCTGCTGCGCCCGGGACCGCCATACTCGACCGGCGTCGTCGGGCCGAGGAGGCCCAGCCGGCCCAGGTCGGGGACGATGTCGGCCGGGAACTCGCCGGCGAAGTAGAGCTCGCTGATCCGCGGCATCAGCCGGGCCTCGACCCACGCACGCACGTCATCGCGCAGGGCGAGTTCCTCCGCGCTGAGGAGTCCCTCGACGCCGAGGAAATCCGGCGAGGTGAAGGCGGGCAGCGGATCGGGATGCAACGGGGCGAGCGGCTTCATGCAATCGTTCCGGGGCGGGAGGAAGCCGACAGCGTGTCGGCGCGGACGGTGGCGGCGGGGGGGATGCCGACGGCACGGGCCTTCTGGCGGAAGGCGCGGCCATGGTCGAGCGGCATCCCGTTCTCGCACTGCCACTGGTGCACCATCTCGTGCAGCAGGGTCTCGGTCGCGGCGCTCCAGCCGTCGCGATCGAGGTGGCGTCGCGACAGCGTGATCGCGACCGCGCGCCCATCGTGGGTCGCCTCGAACTCGCCGAGCCGGCGCTCCATCCGGGTCGAGAGCCGGACCGGGATGGTGCCGAGTCGGCCGCCGAAGTGGCGCTCGTTGAGGATCGCGTGGAGCCGTTCCAGTTGGGCGATCAGCGGCGCATGCTCGGCAGGTTCCGCCGGGCGGGCGCGACGCGGGCGCACCGGCGCGTGGCGCTCCACCGGGAAGGCGAGGAAGACCCGCCGGGCGCGGAGCCGCTCGGCGCGGGTCGCCCGTGGGGCCACGAAGCGGAGGATCGCCTGCAGCACGTGGTCCGGCGCCCAGGCGTAGCCGGCATGGAGCCGCAGGCCGCGCCCGGCATCGAACGAGAGCAGCACGGTGCGATTGCGGGTGAGGGTGACCGGCACCCCGGGGCGCAGCCCGAGCCGGCGCAACCGATCGGGGAGCTCCTCCTCGGGACGGGCGTCGAGCGAGAGTTCGAGCTGCTGGAAGGGGGCCGCCGCCATGGCTACCAGTCCCGGGCCGACTCGGTCGTGGCCAGCCGGGGCCGGGCGAAGGCCTGCGCGGCGCCGGTCGTGAACCGGCCGGCCGCCACGTCCCACACCCGGTGCTCGACCGTGATCGTCTCGGCGTCGGCCGTGATCAGGTTGCAGGCCGACGGGCGGCCGCCCCGCGTGCGCGAGGTGTGGGTCCCGCTGGTCGCGACCACCGCACCGTTGGGCAGCGCGCCGGCGCCCTCCTGGTGGTCATGGCCGCAGAGGACGAGGTCGACGCCGGTGGCCATCACCTGGCGCCAGGCGCGACGCCAGTGGGCCAGCCCCATCCGCTCGGAGATCTCGCCGCGCAACAGGTTCTGGTGCATCACCATCACCCGGAGCAGGTCCGGCGACTCGGCCTGGAAGCGAGCCGCCACCCGCTCGGTCTCGCTCGCCGGCAGGTGACCCTTCACCGCCATGTCGTTGGGGTTGTAGGTCATCGATCCCGCCACGACGCCGTAGCTCGTCAGCGCCCCGCAGAGCACGGCGCCATCGACCACGAGCTTGGGCGTGAGGTCCTCGCCGAAGTAGCGGCGGTACTTCTCGTACTTGGGCCCGGCGCCGACCAGGTCGAACGGCGTCGTCCACCACTGCACGTCGTGGTTGCCCGGCACGACGAGCGTGGGGGCAACCTCGCGCATCGCCTGGACGAAGAGCAGCGCGCGCTGGAACTCGCCGTGCCGGGCCCGCTGGGTCAGGTCGCCCGCGATCGCGACGACCGTGGGGCGCACCTCGCGCGCGAGCGCCTCCAGCCCGGCCACCTGGGCCAGGTCGGCGTCGCGACCGAAGTGCAGGTCGCTCATCTGCAGGATGGTGACCGGTGGGGTCACCACACCACCCGGATCCGGTAGGTCAGCGTCGCCTCGCCGCCGGCGGGGACCCGCACCGGGAACACCGTGCGGCTCGACGAGCGGCGCACCGCCGGCACCGAGCTCGAGATCACGTTCCACTCGCCGCCGCGATCCTCGCGCACCTCGACCGTGACCGCACTGTCCTTCGCGTTCTTCAGGGTGACGCTGTAGCCGACGGTGGCGACGACCCGCGTCGGGCCGGTGGCGCGCGTCGTGGCGTACTCGGTCTGGGTCCGGCGCGCGCTCACGTCGAACGCCGTGCCGGTCTGCACCTCGACCTGCTCGCCGGGGGCGGTGTGGCCGATGCTCCCCTGCCCGACGAGCTGCACCCGACCACCGGCGTCGGTGTCGAAGACGCTCACCGCGCCGGCCGGGAGCGGCAGGTCGCCGAACGGCGTCTTGAGCTCGTGCGGCAGCCGGTAGCTCACCATCACCGGCACCTCGACCTCGTCGGTCTCCTGCCCGATGCCGCCGTAGAACGGCAGCGAGCCGGGCACCGTGAGCCGCAGCTCGGGCACCACCGCGGCCGGCGCGAACAGCGGCACCACGGTCTGGGTGCCCGGCGTGAAGGAGATCGCACCGGGCAGGGTGTAGAGCTTCACCTCGCCGACGTTCCCGAATTCGGCCGCCGTCGCGCCGGTGGTGACCGATGCGTCCTCGAACCCGCGGCCGGCACGGGCCATCATCATGGGACTCGGCGCCGCCCGCCCGATATCCCCCGCCAGCAACTGCACGTTCGCGTTCTGGAGGTCGAGCGTTCCCGCGTTGACCTGCGCGGTGCCCTCGATCCGGCCCGAGGCGCCAAGGTACACGCGGTAGCCCGCCGCCCACGAGCCGCCCGGGGCGCGGTACATCACCGGCAGCACGTCGCGCGCGCGCTCGCCGACGAGGGTCACGTCGGCGATCGGCGCGAGCGGGACCAGCGATGCATCCCACATCAGGCGGCCCGGTCGCGCGAAGACCACCCCCTGCCACCGGGTCGCGCCGGCATCGACGATCTCCCAGCGCTCGGGATCGACGGCGAGGAGTCGGGCGCGCACCACGCCGCCGGCATCGCCCTGCGGGAAGGTGAACACCTGGCCGATGTTGCGACGCAGCAGCGCGTCCTCGGTGGTGGCGCCGTCGTAGCGCACCGCCGCGACCTGCACGGTGCGGTCGAGCACCGCGAACGACGCGGGGTCGAAGATCCCGAGCACCAGCGGCTGGGTCGACGTCCCCGCGGGGAGCCGCACCGGCAGCGTGCGGCGCACGAGCGCCTGTCCGGAGCTGAAGAGGGTCACCGAGGGGGCCGCCTGCTGGGCGGCGAGCGGCGCGGCGAGCAACAGGGCGGCGAGCGACAGGTATCGGGTCATGGCAGCAGCTCCATGGCGAGTCGGCCCACGATGACGCGGACCAGCAGGTACGTGGCGGGAACGGCGATGATGCCGGTCCACTGTGCCGTGGGAGACGCCGGCGGCCGGCTCAGCACCCACGCGCCGGTGGCGGCGGTCGCCACCAGCGCCGCCCGCCGGGCGATCACCGCGACGCGACGGGCCCGCTGGCGCTGGCAGTCACGGCAGCGCTCGCCGAAGTCGATCCCCTCGACGAAGCGCTCGCACGCGACGCACGGGACCTCACGCCACCCGGGCGGCGACGGCACGGCCGAATTCCTCGGTGGTCGCGGTCCCACCCAGGTCACGGGTGCGTACCTTGTCGGCCACGATCGTGGCGACGATCGCGCGACGGATCCGGTCGCCAACGGCGTCCTCGCCGACGTGATCGCACATCATCGCGGCTGCGAGGATGAGCGCCGACGGATTGGCGATCCCCTGCCCCGCGATGTCGGGCGCCGACCCGTGCACCGCCTCGAAGATCGCCGCATGCCGGCCGATGTTCCCGCCCGGGGCGAGCCCCAGGCCGCCCACCAGGCCGCTGATCTGGTCGGAGAGGATGTCGCCGAAGAGGTTGGTCGTCACGAGGACGTCGAACCGCTCCGGATACATGACGAGCTGCATCGCGCAGTTGTCGACGATCAGGTCGTTGCACTCCACCCGGCCGGCGTACTCCTCCGCCACCTCGCGGCCGACCTCCAGGAAGAGCCCGGAGGTGTTCTTCAGGATGTTCGCCTTGTGCACCAGCGTGACCTTCCGCCGACCGTGGGTCAGCGCGTACTCGAACGCGTAGCGCACCACCCGCTCGGCGCCGGTGCGCGTCACCACCGCCACCGACTCGGCGCGACCGTGCGGATCGCCGTTCACCTCGACCCACTGTTCCTGGCCGATGTAGAGCCCCTCGAGGTTCTCGCGCACCATCACGATGTCGACGCCGTCGAAGCGCCCGCCCGGGACGATCGTCTTCGCGGGCCGCACGTTGGCGAACAGCTCGAACTCCTTCCGCAGCGCGACGTTGATCGAGCGGAACCCGCCCCCCACCGGGGTGGTGAGCGGCCCCTTGAGGGCGAGCCGGGTGCGGCGGATGCTCTCGAGGGTGGCCTCGGGGAGCGGATCGCCCGCGGCGTCGACGGCCGCCATGCCGCCGAGCTGGCGGTCCCAGTTCCACTCGAGTCCCGTCGCCTCGAGCACGCGCAGGGTGGCGTCGGTGATTTCCGGGCCGATCCCGTCGCCGGGGATGAGGGTCACGTCAGGCATGGCAGGTCTGTCAGTCGAAGTCGGGAAGGACGCGCGCGATGCTGGCGGCGAAGGCCGCGGCGGGGGTGGCGCCGGTCGCGGTCGGATGGCTGCGCCAGACCACCGCCCCGTTGCGGGTGTCGACGAGGACGAGCACCACGTCGGCCCGCACCCCGCCCCCGACCGGGTCCGGCTCGAACCGCACCGCGGCCGGCGCCATCACGACGCGGGCATTGGTCACGGCCGCCAGGGCCCGCAGGTAGGCCCGGAGCGGGTCGGGGGTCCGTTCCAGCCGCTCGGCCCGGAGGATGGAGTGGCCCATCCGGTCGGGATCCGTCACCAGGTTCGGGGCGCGGGCCGCGACCCGCCGCAGTTCCGGCGGGAGGACCCATTCCACCTCGGGGCCCCGGGCCATGAGGGCATCGCCGAGCAGCGAGTCCGCCCAGGTCAACCGCGCGGCACGATCGACCGGGAGCCCTTCGTCCACCGGGGCATCGGCGATCAGGTAGGTGACCGGCAGCACCGGGATCTTCTGCCCGGCCAGCGGGGCCACCGAGAGGGCGGGCGCCGGGGCTGGACGCGGGGTCTCGGCCGCCGGGTCACCGCCCGACGAGGCGCACGCGACCGAGGCGAGGAGGGCGAACAGGATGCGATGACTGGGCACGCCCGGAAGCTATTCGAGCGAGAGGCCCCCGTCCACGACGATCGTCTGGCCGGTGATGTGCCGCGCGTCGGCCGAGCAGAGGAATCGGACCACGTGCGCGATGTCCTCGGGTTCGGCGAGCCGGCCCAGCGCGGAGCGCTTGTGGGCCCGGTCGATCACGTCGCGCGGCAGGGCGTCGAGTCGCTCGGTGTGCACGAACCCCGGCGCCACCGCATTCACGTTGACGTTGCTCGCACCGAGCTCGACGGCGGCCGCGCGCGTCAGTGCCTCGAGTGCGGCCTTGCTCGCGGCGTAGTTCGCGACGCCGAACCCGGGGCGCGCCGCCTGGTGCGCGGAGATGTTGACGACCTTGCCCCAGTGCTGCCGACGAAAGTGCGGCGCGCACGTCGCGGTGCAGTGCCAGGCGCCGGTCACGTTGGTGTCGAGCACCGCCTGCCACTGGGCCGCGGTGAGGCGCCAGAGCGCCCCGTCGTGCGCGATCCCGGCGTTGTTGACCAGCATGTGCACCGTGCCCCACCGCTCGACCACCTCGGCGATGAACGCCTCGACCTGCGCACGGTCCCGCACGTCGCAGCGACGCGAGAGCACCTCCGCGCCGCCATGCGACAGGGCGGCCTCGGTCAGCAGCGCGAACGATTCGACATCGCGACCCGGCATCGGCACCCAGCAGAACGCCACCTTGCAGCCGTGGCGTCCGAACTCGTGGACGATCCCGCGCCCGAGGCCGGTGGCGCCGCCGGTGACCACGACGACCTTCCCCGTGAGCCCCTCGTCGAGGGCCTCCGGGCGAGGTGCGGTCAGGGTGGACGGTCCGGCCGAAGACGACGAGGGAGCGGCCGCCCAGGGATCCGGGCGCCCGGGCGGCGGCGGAGTCATCCCTCGAAGCTACGGGCCGCGGATGGGGGCGGCAAGCGCGACACTGCCCCGCCCGCCGCGATTCGCCCCGGCATCCCGTGACCCGCCCCGTCGCCACCCGCCATGCGTCCCCGCTCGCCCACCCTCCGGCATCGCCGACGACCCCTCGCCCCCTCGTGGAGCTGCCGATGCCCCGCCCCATCTCCCTCCTCGCGCTGACCCTCGCCCTCGCGGCGCCCCTGCCCGCCCAGGACGGCTCGCCCACCGCGGTGCTCGATCGCGGCATCGCCCGGATGGGAGGCGACAGCCTGCTGCGCACCGTCCACGCACTGCGACTCGATGTCCTCACCCAGTGGCTCCGCACCGAGTTCGGCGAGGCGCCGTTCCAGGACGCGCCGAGTCTCGAGCGCAACGTCGAGCTCCGTGACTATGCGAGCGGTGCGTGGCGCAACAGTCGCTACTTCAGCCTGGACGCCACCGCGCCCGGGCTGGTCGTCGTGGTCGACGACACGATTGCGACGATGGGCCGGGTCATGCAGCGCGACGACCCGACCCTCACCTGGGGACCGCTCAACATCGCCTACGTCGATGAGCGACGCGAACTGTTCGCGTTCGCGCCCGAACGACTGCTGCTCACGCTGCGCGACGACCCGACGCGGCGGGCGCTGCCCGACACGATCCTCGACGGCGTGCGACATGTCCGCCTCGCCGCCGTGGTGGATGGCTGGCGGAGCGTGACGTTCCTCTCGCGACAGACCGGCTTGCCGACCCTGGTGCGCTTCCGTGCCGACGAGGTCAACGACTTCGGCCTCGCCCCCTGGGGCGAGCACGAGGTCGAATTCTGGTACACCGGGTGGCGGCCGGTGGCGCCGGGGGTGCTGCTGCCGCGCCAGCGCGACGTGCGACGCGTGGGACGGCCCTACAAGCGGATGACCGTCCTCTCCGCCGCGGTGAACCCGCCACTCGGCGCCGACTCCTTCGCGGTCGCGGATTCGGTCCGGGCCGCCTACCTCGCGACCGCGCGGGCCCCGATGTGGGACGTCCCGCTCGAGGGCGGCGCACGACTGGTGGACGGCGACTTCGCGGTCATGCCGGGGTTCACCGGGAGCGCGGGGGCGGTGCGGGTTGGTGGCGAGTGGGTCGTGTTCGAGACCGGCCAGGCAGCGGGGGCGATGGCGGCGGTGGCGGCCTGGCTGGGGCAGCAGGATGCGGCCACGCCGATCGGCGCCGGGTTCGCCACAAGTGTCCGCACCGGCAACGGCGGCGCGCCCTGGTTCGGCACGGCGCATCGCCCGGTGTATGCCGGGCCGGCCGCGGCACGCCTGCTCGACCATGTGCCCGGCGCGGCCGCGGCGGTGACGCCGATCAGAGAGGCGCGCTGGCTCCGGATCGGCAACGACTCGGTCTGGGTCGAGCCGGTGAGCGGCCCCGATCTCGACGGCGCGCTCGCCGTGTACGTGCCGACGCTGGAGTGGCTCTGGTCGCCGTTCAGCGCGAGTCCCTTCCATGGCCCGGAGCAACAGGCACTCGTCGCCCGGCTCGCGGAGCGCGGGTTCGCCGTCCGCCGGACCGGTGGCCCGGGGGCGCTGCTGACACCGGCGCGCTGACGGCCTGCGGTGCCCGGCGGCCTCGCTGTCCGCCGGGTCCCGTTCGCAGTAGCTTCTCGACATGCATCGCCTCGCGTGGATCCTCGTCGGCCTGCTCGGGGCCGCGGGCTGGGGTGCGATCGCCCTGCACCGGGGCGAGACGATCAACGCCGCCTGGCTCGTCCTCGCGGCGGTCGGCACCTACCTCGTCGCGTATCGCCTCTACGCCCGCTTCATCGCCAGCCGCGTCCTCGCGCTCGATGATGGCCGACCCACACCGGCCCATCGGCTCGCCAACGGCCGCGACTTCGTCGCCACCACCAAGTGGGTCCTCTTCGGCCACCACTTCGCCGCGATCGCCGGCGCCGGCCCGCTGGTCGGCCCCGTGCTCGCGGCGCAGTTCGGCTACCTCCCCGGCACGCTCTGGATCGTCATCGGCGTGATCCTCGGCGGCGCGGTGCAGGATTTCGTGATCCTGGCCGGCTCGATGCGTCGCGACGGCAAGTCCCTGGGCCAGATGGCGCGCGACGAGATCGGGCCCGTCACCGGCATCCTCGCCATGATCGCGATCCTCGCGATCATGGTCATCCTCCTCGCCGTGCTGGCGCTGGTGGTGGTCCGCGCGCTGGAGGACTCGCCGTGGGGCGTGTTCACCATCGCCTGCACCATCCCGATCGCGCTGGTGATGGGCTTCTGGATGAAGGTCTGGCGGCCGGGCCGCACCGGCGAGGCGACCGCCTTCGGCGTGGCGCTGCTGCTCGTCGCGCTCGTGGCCGGCCGTCACGTCGCGGAGTCGGCGACCTGGGGTCCGCTCTTCACGCTCGACGGCGAGACGATCGCCTGGGCGATCATCGGCTACGGCTTCGTCGCCTCGGTGATCCCGGTCTGGATGCTGCTCTGCCCGCGCGACTACCTGAGCACCTTCCTCAAGATCGGCACCATCGGCGCCCTCGCCGCCGGCATCCTGCTCACCCTGCCGACGATCCACCTCCCGGCGCTGACGCCGTTCATCGACGGCACCGGCCCGGTCTTCGCCGGCGCGCTCTTCCCGTTCTGCTTCATCACCATCGCCTGCGGTGCGATCTCGGGATTCCACGCCCTCGTCGCCTCGGGCACGACGCCCAAGATGCTCGACCGCGAGACCGACGCGCGGCTGATCGGCTACGGCGGCATGCTGATGGAATCCTTCGTGGCGATGATGGCGCTCATCGCCGCCGCGGCGCTCGATCCCGGCGTGTACTTCGCGATGAACGCGCCGCTCCCCGCGCTGGGCGGCAGCATCGAGACGGCGATCACCACCATCCGCGGCTGGGGCTTCACCCTGGAGCCCGGGCAGATGGAGGCGCTCGCCGCGAGCGTGGGCGAGTCGACCCTGCTCGCGCGCACCGGCGGGGCCCCCTCGCTGGCCGTCGGCATGGCCCAGATCTTCAGCGGTGTCTTCGGCGGCGGACTCACCGCGCTCTGGTACCACTTCGCGATCATGTTCGAGGCGCTGTTCATCCTCACCACCGTCGACACCGGCACCCGCGTCGGCCGCTTCATGTTCCAGGAACTCGCCGGGCAGGTGGTGAAGCCGATGGGCCGCACGTCGTGGTACCCGGCCACCGTCGTCGCGTCGGCGGCGATCGTCGCGGGATGGGGCTGGTTCCTGCTGCAGGGCGTCCGCGACCCGATGGGCGGCATCAACGCACTCTGGCCGTTGTTCGGGATCAGCAACCAGCTGCTCGCCGCGGTCGCGCTGTCGGTGGGGACCACGCTGATCATCCGCCGGGGCGCGCGGCGCCACGCGTGGATCACCCTGCTGCCGCTCGCATGGCTCCTCGTCATCACCACGACCGCGAGCTGGCAGAAGGTCTGGCACACCGACCCGCGGATCGGCTTCCTCAGCCGGGCCGCGCAGCTCCGCGACACCCTCGGCACCGCCGGCCTCGACGTCGCCACGACCGAACGGCTGATCCGCAACGCCCAGGTGAACGCCACCCTCACGGCGCTCTTCCTGCTGGTGACCTGGGCGGTGGTGCTGGCGAGTGCGCGGAGCTGGACGAGAAGCGAGACGCGAGACGCGCGAAGCGAGGACGCGCTCGTTGCCGTCGGACGTCAGGCCACCGCATGAGGCGCCTCCTCGCACGCCTCGCCACGCTGCTCCGGCGCCTCAGCGGCATGCCGGACTACGCCGCCTACCTGGCCCACTGCCGCACCGCCCACCCGGACCGGCCGGTGCTCGACGAGCGGGCGTTCTTCGAGGAGTACCTGGCCCGCCGTTACGAGGGTGGCCCCACCCGCTGCTGCTGAGGGTTGCAACCCCCGGCGCCCTGCAAGCGTCCATCTGGCATCCCCGCACCCAGAGAGCCGTGATGCCCGCGCCGCACCACCCACGTCGTGTCCTCGCCCTGCTGCTCCTCGCCACCGCCTGCGGCGGGGGAGGCGATGCCGCCCCCGATCGCGTCTCGGTCCAGGTCGATACCCTCGGTGACACCATCGTGGTGCGCACACTCGCGGGCAGCGCGTGGGGCGATACCGGCCGCCTGGTCCCCGAGCTGACGATCGGGGTCGCCGACGGTCCCGAGGAGTACCTCCTCGGCCGGATCCGCTCCCTCGCGGTCAGCCCGCAGGGCGAGATCTACCTGATGGACGCGCAGGTGCCGGCGCTCCGGAAGTACGCCGCCGACGGCAGCTACCTGAGGACGCTCGGTCGCGAGGGAAGCGGCCCCGGCGAGTACCGGCAGCCCGACGGCGGCCTCGCGGTCCTCTCCGACGGACGCGTGGTGCTGCGCGACCCCGGCAACGCCCGGTTCGCGATCTATGCGGCCGACGGCAGCTATCTCGAGCAGTGGCCGGTCACCGCGGGGTTCAACACCGGCCGCAAGCTGTACCGCTCCGACCAGGACCATGTGTACACGATGGTCCTCCTCGAGACCGATCTCCCGCCGTGGCAATGGACCTACGGGATGTCGCATTACGCCCCCGACGGCACCATCCTCGACACGCTGGTGGTGCCGAAGCTCGGCTACGAACCGCCGACGGTGCGCGGGCAGCGCGACGGCAACTCCAGCACGCAGTACGTCCCGTTCACGCCGACCGCACCGTGGGCGTTCTCGCCGCTCGGGTACGCCGTGAGCGGGATCGGTGATCGCTACCGCTTCACCCTCTTCCGCCCCGAGGGACCGCTGGTGATCGAGAAGGCGGCGGATCCCGTCGCCGTCCTCCCGGAGGAAGGCGCCGAACGACGGGCGCAGGTGACGTGGGACATGGAGCAGAACTTCCCGGGGTGGCGCTGGAACGGCGACCCGGTGCCGGACACCAAGCCGGCATTCACCGACCTGATGCCGGCCGAGGATGGTCGGATCTGGGTGCGGGTCTCGACCCGCGGGGAGCGGGTCGATGAGGTCGCGAGCGCATTGCCGCCACGCGAGGGCAGCACGCCGCGCCCGGAGTCACACTTCCTCGAGCCGGTGGCCTTCGATGTGTTCGAACCCGATGGCCGGTACCTCGGCCACGTGGTGGCGCCGGAGGGGTTCCAGACCGGGCCGACCCCGGTCATCCGCGGCGATACCGTCTGGGCCGTGACGATCGATCCCGAGCTCGGGATTCCGCAGGTCGTGCGCTACCGCATCGCACGGTAGCCGCCCGGGTCAGCTGGAGAAGTCGTCTCCCGCCTGCGCGCTGCGCCGGCGGCGCCGGGCGGCGGCAAGCCCGACCAACCCCGACCCGAGCAGGGTCATGGTGGCGGGTTCCGGAACGACAGCCGTGGGCGGCTCGTCGATGATCCGACCGACCACCGAGAACGGCTCGGCGACGAGCGGGATCTCCTGCGCGGGCGGGGTCGCCCAGGTCCCGCCCTCCTCGTCGGCCGCCACCAGCCCCGCCTCGCGCCGCAGCCGCCCGGTGAAGTCCCAGCGCGCGAGGATCCGGTGCGGGCGACCCACCTCGTAACGAAGCCGTTCCGGACTGCCCCCATCCCATGACCCCCAGACGGAGGGGTAGGACGTGGCGACATGCCCGCTCAGCCGGGCCGGATCGTCGGGCACCGGATCGCCGCAGTCGGATGATCCGACCAACGGCGGGTGGACGGCGGGGACGCAGGGGAGATCGGCCGCCTTCAGGGGGGCGGCGATCAGGGTCACCAGGGAGACGAGAAGGGTGGAGTCGTGGCGCATGGCCGGAGTATCGGCAGGATGCGGGCCGCAACTGTAACTGCTGGTCCGGCATGATCTTGGGGGCCGGCGCCGGGGCGGATCGCCCCGGCGGGCTCTGGCGGATTGCGATACGGCGGCGGCGGTGGCCTGACGGTGGCGGCGGCGACGCGACCAACACGGCGGCGCCCTGACCATCGTTGCGGCGACCTGACGGTCGCCGCTAAACGGCATCCTGCCACGCGGCCGACGCACCGCACGATGGCGGCGGCGACCTGACGGTCGCCGCCTAAACGAAATCATGACACGCGGCGGGGCCTCTCGCGACCCCCGACTCGCGACTCGTGACTCACTGCAGGAACAGCAGCTCCCGATAGGTCGGCAACGGCCACAGGTCGGCCGCGGTGTAGAGCTCCAGCGCGTCGCAGGCACCCCGCAGCCGGCGCATCTCGGGGATCAGCTTCGTGTTGATGTGTGCGGCGTGCTTGCTCGGGTCGGCATCCTCGTGCTCGAGCTGGCCCTCCAGCGCGAGCAGGGCCTGCCGCGCCTCGGCCACCAGTGCGACGAACTTGTCGAGCGCCTCGATGGTGTCGGGGCAGTCGATCCCGCTCGCCTCGGTCGCGGTCACCGTGTCGGCCAGCAGCTGCTGGTGACGCACCGCGGCGGGCAGGATCATCGTCCGGGCGATGGTCGCCATCGTGTCGGCCTCGATGCTGACCTGCTTGACCCACTTCTCCACCGTGATGTGGTGGCGCGACTCGACCTCCGGCTTGCTCAGCACGCCGTACTTCTTGAACAGGTCGACCGTCTTCTTCGCCTTCAGCACCGGGAACGCCGCCACCGAGTCCTTCAGGTTCGGCAGGCCGCGCTTCGCCGCCTCGGCGTGCCAGGCGTCCGAGTAGCCGTCGCCGTTGAAGCAGACCCGCTTGTGCTCCTTGACGAGCTTCTTGAGGATCGCGAGCGTGGCGCTCTGGAGCTTCGCCGGGGTCGGCGAGCTCCCCGCCGCCTTCTCGAGCTGCGTGGCGATCTCGTCGAGCGACTCGGCGACGATCGTGTTGAGCACCGTGTTCGGCCAGGCGATCGAGTGGGTCGAGCCGACGGCGCGGAACTCGAACTTGTTGCCGGTGAAGGCGAACGGCGAGGTCCGGTTGCGGTCACCCGAGTGCCGCGGGATCTGCGGCATCGTGCGGGCGCCGAGGTCGAGGGTGCCGCCCCGCAGCGTGCGCTTGGGGAGCCCCTTCTCGACCTGCTCGAGGATGTCGGTGAGCATGTCGCCGAGAAAGATCGAGATGATCGCCGGCGGCGCCTCGTTGGCACCGAGGCGGTGGTCGTTGCCCGCGGAGGCGACGGCGGCCCGCAGCAGCTCCGCATGCACGTCGACCGCGCGGATCACCGCGCAGAGGAAGAGCAGGAACTGCATGTTGGTGTGGGTGTCATCCTGCGGGTCGAGCAGGTTGACACCGGTGTCGGTCGCCATCGACCAGTTGTTGTGCTTGCCGCTGCCGTTCACGCCGGCGAACGGCTTCTCGTGCAGGATCGCCTTGAGGCCGTGGCGATCGGCCACCCGCCGCAGCGTCTCCATCAGCAGCATCTGGTGGTCGCTGGCCACGTGGGACGTCTCGAACAGCGGCGCGATCTCGTACTGCCCGGGGGCCACCTCGTTGTGCCGCGTCTTCACCGGCACGCCGACCCGGTAGAGCTCCTCCTCCGACTCGGCCATGAAGGCCAGCACCCGCGGCGGGATCGCGCCGAAGTAGTGATCCTCGAGCTGCTGGCCCTTGGGCGGCCGGGCGCCGAACAGCGTCCGCTCGCAGGTCACCAGGTCAGGCCGGCGGTAGAAGAGCGCCTTGTCGACCAGGAAGTACTCCTGCTCCGGGCCCACGGTGGTGAGCACCCGCGAGACCCCGGCATCGGTCCCGAACAGCTTGAGGATCCGCATCGCCTGGCGCGAGAGCGCCTCCATCGAGCGGAGCAGCGGGATCTTGGTGTCGAGCGCCTCGCCGGTCCACGACACGAAGCCGGTCGGGATGCAGAGCGTCGCCGAGCGGGCGTTGCGGAGCAGGAAGGCCGGCGAGGTCGGGTCCCACGCGGTATAGCCGCGGGCCTCGAAGGTCGCCCGCAGGCCGCCGGAGGGGAACGACGACGCGTCGGGCTCGCCCTGGACCAGGTCGGCGCCCGAGAAGTTGTAGATCACCCCGCCCGTCCCGTCGGGCGAGATCAGCGAGTCGTGCTTCTCCGCGGTCAGCCCCGTGAGCGGCTGGAACCAGTGGGTGTAGTGCGTCGCCCCCCGCTCGACCGCCCAGTCCTTCATCGTGGCGGCCACGATATCGGCCACCTGCGGATCGAGCGGCTCGCCGTGGTCCATGGTGCGGACCAGCGACTTGTAGATCGCCTTGGGGAGGCGCTTCTGCATCACCTGGCGCGAGAAGGTGTCGGCGCCGTAGAGCGCCTCGAGACGGGACGGTTCGGGGGCTTCCGGGGCGGGCACGACGAGGTCCTTTCGATGCGGGATGGGTCCGTGGAAGGGGAGTAACGTGGGGCTGCTCGGGGATCGATGCAACAATGGTTAGCCGTCTCACTGTAGCTGTTTGGGGCGGGAAAATAGGGATATTGTTGATTGGATTGCGGTTCCGTAGTTTGGTTAGCTGGCTATTTAAATCCGCCGATCATCCACCATTGATCCCGATGGGCGAGCTGACGCTCGCCCACTGAACCGGTGCCCGCGACCCGCGACCCGCGACCCCGGATCTCCATGGGCGAGCTGACGCTC
>ERZ795053.2363-NODE-2363-length-23050-cov-11.572124_pt1 | contig 23050 bp, 20 predicted proteins | sample MGYA00375137_ERZ795053 | MGnify/ENA primary metagenome ERZ795053 (study PRJEB30182, sample SAMN05720284) | activated sludge metagenome | isolation source: Anaerobic digester | place: Hong Kong | collected 2014-12-17 ...
CCATGATGACCATGATGACCATGATGACCACGAAGATACGGACCACGGGCATGTCCACGCGGGGCTTGACCCCCACGCCTGGCTTGACCCCGCCAATGGCGCGGTCTGGCTGGATGTCATCGCGGATGCGCTGGCCGCGCGCGATCCCGAAAATGGCGAAACCTATCGCGCCAATGCGGCTTCGGAAAAGGCCGGCCTCATGACCCTTGCGGGCGAAATGGGCGCCGTATTCGCGAACCTGCCGTCCGCCCCGATCGTCGTCGGCCACGATGCCTTCGGTTATTTCGCCGACCGCTTCGGGCTGAGCGTTGCCGCCAGCGTGGCCGAAGGGGACGCCGCCGCGCCAGGCGCCGCCCATCTGTCCGAGATTCGCGAGATTCTGGAAAGCGGGGGGGCGGCGTGCATCTTCCCCGAAGCGGGAAGCGATCCGAAGATCATCGCAACGCTGGCCGAGGGGACACCCGCCCGCATCGGGCGCCCGCTGGACCCCTCCGGGCGCAGCATGGAGCCGGGATCGGGCCTATACACGGCGATCCTGCGCAGTACGGCCGAAAGCATCCACGACTGCCTGTCGGCCGCACCCTGACCGCCTTTAGTCGTAGCTTGCCATCACCTCGTACATCACCGGCTCGAACCGGGAACACAGCGCGGCAATGCGGCGGTTGCGTTCCCGCATTTCGGCGGTGCGCAACATGGCCTGAAAATCCTCGCGCCGCTGCCATTGGGAATAGTTGGCGATGCGGGTCTGGGCGTCATTCATGTGCAGGCCGGCACCGATGAACCCCGGCTGGTGCGAAATGAACTTGTCGTAGGCATCGCGCAATTCGTCCATCAGGTCTTGCGCCGTGCCCGGCGTCATCTCGAAGGTGGTGATGACGGTCTGGCCGGAAAACTCGCTGGAAATCTTGGGCATGGCTTCCTCCCTGGCGCGCGTCTGTCACCGACTATCGCGCCGGGGCGGCGGTCTGTAAACGGGTTTCGCCTCAGGACGGGATGCGCCCGCCGGTCGCCTCGGTCACCGTATCGGCCGCCCGGCGCACCTGCGCCCCGATCGCCCCCGCGTTCTCAAGCGCCATGCGGAAGGCCGGACCGGAAACCGAAAGACCCGCCACCGGTTCGCCATGCGCGTTGAAGACCGGGGCGGCCACGCAGCGCATCCCCTCGGCCCGCTCCTGGTCGTCGATGGCATAGCCGCGCGCCCGAGTCGCCGCCAGGTCCGCCAGAAGCGCCCCCTCGGTCGCAAGCGACCTTGGTGTCAGCGCCTGCAAGCCCTGCGCCGCGATCTGGCGCACGCGCGCCTCTGGGTACCAGGCCAGAAGCGCCTTTCCGATACCGGAGATATGCATCGCCGAAAGGGTGCCGGGCGGAAAGAAGGCGCGGATCGCCTCGTGCGTTTCGACCTGGCTCAGAAACAGCACCCGGTCGCGATGCTCGACCCCGAGGTTCGAGGTTTCGCCGGTTTCCCGCATCAGCCGGTCCATCGGCTGGCGCGCCCGCTCGACGACCTTGGTGCGACGCAGAAATTCGGACCCGACCCTGAACGCCCCGCCGCCCACATGCCAAAGCTGGCCGGGGTCCTCGACCTCGACGAAACCGTGGGTCTGAAGCGTGGTCAGCACCCGGTAGACGGTCGGCGCCGACTGGCCGCTGCGCTGCGCAAGTTCAGAAAGGGTCAGGCCGCCGGCCTCGCTGACCACCTTCAGAATCATCAGCGCCCGGTCGAGCGACTGGATGGTGTTCTGTTCCGTCCGGTCATGAAAGCTTTTCGGTCTTCCGCGCGTGCGCTGTTCGGCCATGGTGCGTTCCCCCCCCAAATATTTCGTAGAATGAAAATTCATTCCGATCAATGAAAAAGCTAAGATCATTTAATATCAATATGTTATAATTCTTTTACGCCCTATGAAATGATTTTTCGAAAAAATTGGCACCCGCGAGGGGACGCGATATCGTGCCGGAATTCCGAATTTGGGGGGTCCCATGTCTTACCAGAACCCGGTCTTCATTCCCGGCCCGACGAACATACCGGAGGTGATCCGCAAGGCGTGCGACATGCCGACGGTCGATCACCGTTCGCCGGCCTTCGCACGGGTCTTCAAGCCGGCCGTCGCTGGCGTCAAAGCGGTCTTGGGCACCCGGGATGGCGAGGTCATCCTCTTCCCCTCCACCGGCACCGGCGGCTGGGAGGCGGCGATCACCAACACGCTGTCGCCGGGTGACACGGTTCTTGCGGCACGGTTCGGCATGTTCAGCCATCGCTGGATCGACATGTGCCAGCGCCACGGGCTGAACGTCGAGATCATCGAGACACCCTGGGGCCAGGGCGCACCCGTCACCGCGATCGAGGCCGCGCTTGCCGCCGACAGCGGGCACCGGATCAAGGCGGTCCTCGCGACCCACAACGAAACCGCCACCGGCGTGAAAAGCGACATCGCGGGCATCCGCAAGGCGATGGATCGCGCCAGCCATCCCGCGATGCTGTTCGTCGACGGCGTGTCCTCCATCGGTTCGATGCCCTTCGAGATGGATGGCTGGGGCGTCGATATCGCGGTTGCCGGCAGCCAGAAGGGCTTCATGTTGCCCGCCGGTCTTGCCATCCTGGGCCTGTCGCCCAAGGCGGTCGCCGCAATGGACACCGCGCGCCTGCCGCGAACCTTCTTCGACTTCCGCGACATGCAGAAAAGCTATGCGGCGGGCGGCTATCCCTATACGCCCGCGGTCGGGCTGATCAACGGCCTCGCGACCGCCGTCCAGATGCTTCAGGACGAAGGTCTGGCCAATGTCTATGCCCGCCACCACCGCATCGCCGAAGGCGTGCGCCGTGCCATCGCGGCCTGGGGCATGCGGCCCTGCGCCGCCTCGTCCGATCTTTATTCCGACACCGTCACCGCCGTCGTCGTCCCCGAGGGATTCAACGGCACCGATGTGGTCAAGGTCGCGGCCGAGAAATACGGCATGGCCTTTGGCGTGGGCCTGGGCGAGGTCGCAGGCAAGGTCTTCCGGATCGGCCACCTCGGCAGCCTGACCGATGCGATGATGCTGTCGGGCCTTGCGACGGCGGAAATGTGCATGGCCGACCTTGGCTATCCGATCACGCTTGGCACAGGTGTCGCGGCGGCGCAGGATTACTACCGCAAGAGCGCGGGAGAGGCCGCGAAGGCGGCGGCGTGAGATGAAGGACCAATCGATGTACATCCCGACTTACCAGGACATGCTTGAGGCGCATGAACGCATCAAGCCGCATATCCGCCGCACGCCGATCCGCACATCGGACTATCTCAACGACCTGACCGGGGCGCAGATCTTCTTCAAATGCGAAAACTTCCAGGAACCGGGCGCCTTCAAGGTGCGCGGCGCGACCAACGCGGTCTTCGGCCTTGACGAGGCGCAGGCGGCGAAGGGTGTCGCCACGCATTCCTCGGGAAACCATGCGTCCTGCCTTTCCTACGCGGCCATGCTGCGCGGCATCCCCTGCAACGTGGTGATGCCGCACAGCGCGCCGCAGGCCAAGAAGGACACGGTTCGCCGCTACGGCGGCAAGATCACCGAATGCGAACCCTCGACCAGTTCGCGAGAGGCGACATTCGCCAGGGTGCAGGCCGAAACGGGCGGCGATTTCGTCCATCCCTACAACGACCCGCGCGTGATCGCCGGTCAGGGAACCTGCGCGAAGGAGATGATCGAGGACACTGGCGGGCTTGATATTGTCGTCGCCCCGATCGGCGGCGGCGGCATGATCTCGGGCACCTGCCTGACATTGTCGACCCTGGCGCCGGAAACGAAGGTGATCGCGGCCGAGCCCGAACAGGCAGACGACGCCTACCGCAGTTTCAAGGCCGGGCACATCATCGCCGACGATGCGCCCAGGACGGTCGCCGACGGGCTTCTGGTGCCGCTCAAGGACCTGACCTGGCATTTCGTGAAGTCCCATGTCAGCGACATTCTCACCGCCTCCGACCCGGAGATCGTCGACGCGATGAAACTGACCTGGAAGCACCTGCGCGTGGTCATGGAACCCTCCAGCGCGGTGCCACTGGCCACCATCTTGAAGAACAAGGACGTTTTCAAAGGCAAGCGCGTCGGGGTGATCATCACCGGCGGCAATGTCGATCTGGACAAACTGCCCTGGATGCAGGGCTGAGGAGGCTGAAATGAACGCACATGACCGTTACGCGAACCTTGAGGTCGGTTACGATATCCCGGCGAAACCCGGCATGGACGAGGCCGACATCCAGACGCCGTGCCTGATCCTCGACCTTGATGCGCTGGAACGCAACATCACGAAGATGGGCGACTATGCCAAGGCGCACGGAATGCGCCACCGGGTGCATGGCAAGATGCACAAGTCCGTCGATGTCGCGAAGCTGCAGGAAAAGCTGGGCGGTGCGGTCGGCGTCTGCTGCCAGAAGGTCAGCGAGGCCGAGGTTTTCGTGCGCGGAGGGATCAAGGACGTGCTCGTCTCCAACCAGGTGCGCGATCCGCTGAAGATCGACCGCCTGGCGCAACTGCCGAAGCTGGGCAGCCGGATCATCGTCTGCGTCGACGACATCGCCAACGTGACCGACCTGTCGGCCGCTGCCGTCCGGCACGGGACCGAGCTTGAGGTCTTCATCGAGATCGACTGCGGCGCGGGGCGCTGCGGCGTGACGACGACCGAGGCCGTCGTCGCCATCGCAAAGGCCGTCGACGCCGCGCCGGGGCTGAAGTTCACCGGCATTCAGGCCTATCAGGGCGCGATGCAGCACATGGACAAGTACGAGGACCGCAAGGCGAAACTCGACACCGCCATAGCGATGGTGAAGGACGCGGTAGAAGGTCTTAGGGCCGCCGGGCTGGAACCCGAACTGGTGTCCGGCGGCGGCACCGGATCTTACTATTTCGAAAGCAATTCGGGCGTCTACAATGAACTTCAGTGCGGTTCCTACGCCTTCATGGATGCCGATTACGGCCGCATCCTTGACAAGGACGGGCACCGGATCGACCAGGGCGAATGGGAAAACGCCTTCTTCATCCTGACACAGGTGATGAGCCATGTGAAAGCCGACAAGGCGGTCTGCGATGCCGGCCTGAAGGCGCAGTCGGTCGACAGCGGCCTGCCGGTCGTCTACGGCCGGACGGATGTGAAATACATCAAGTGCTCGGACGAACACGGGGTGATCGAAGACCCCGCGGGCGTTCTGAAGGTCGGCGACAAGCTGAAGCTGGTGCCCGGCCATTGCGATCCGACCGCGAACGTCCATGACTGGTATGTCGGCGTCCGGGGCGGCAAGGTCGAGGTCGTCTGGCCGGTATCCGCGCGCGGCAGGGCCTACTGATCGCGCATTCCGCAAGGCGGGTGGGGGCGCTGCCCCCACACCCCCGGAGTATTTGCACCAGAATGAAAGGGAAGCCGGCATGCTGATCGTGCCTGAAAAGCTGATCGCCGATCTCGTCTCGGCCGAGGATGCATTTGCCGCGGTGGAGGCGACCTTTGCCGCCATGGCGCGGGACGAGGCCTACAACTTCCCCGTCGTGCGCGAGGCGCTGGGCGAAGGCCGGCAATACGGCTTCAAGTCCGGCCTTGACCGGGCGGGCGGCATGCTGGGGGTGAAGGCCGGGGGCTATTTCCCGGGCAACATGGCGCGCGGCATCACCAACCACCAGTCGACGGTCTATCTGTTCGATCCCGATACCGGGCGGCCGACGGCGATGGTCGGCGGCAACCTTCTGACCGCGCTGCGCACGGCGGCGGCATCCGCGATCTCGATCGACCGGCTGGCGCGGGCGAACGCGAAGATCCTCGGCATGGTGGGCGCGGGCCATCAGGCGGCGTTCCAGCTGCGCGCGGCGGCGCGGGTGCGCCGGTTCGAAAAGGTTATCGGCTGGAATTATCACCCTGACATGCTGCCCAGGCTGGGCGAGGTCGCCGCCGAACTTGGCCTGCCGTTCGAGGCCGTGCCGATCGAACGGATGGCCGAGGCGGATGTGATCGTGACCATCACCTCTTCGCCCGCCGCATCGCTGATGTCGGCGCATGTCGCGCCTGGCACCCATCTGGCCTGCATGGGCACCGACACCATCGGCAAGCAGGAGGTCGAACCGGCGCTGCTGGCGCGGGCACGGGTCTTCACCGACGAGGTCGGCCAGTCGGTCACGATCGGTGAGGCGCAGCACGCCATTGCCCAGGGCCTGATCGCCACTGCGGACATCACGCCGATCGGCGCGGTGATCGCGGGGCTGGCGCCGGGACGACAGTCCGACGGCCAGATCACCCTTTTCGACGGCACGGGCGTAGGACTGCAAGACCTCGCAGTCGCCGGCGCCGCCGTGCGGCGTGCCGAAGAACGCGGGCTGGCGGTTTCGGTCGAGGTCTGAGGCCTCTGGCAGCGATCGGATACCCGCGTATCGGGTACAAAAACGGGGGTTCCGCGCCGCGCGCCTTCGTGGTTTGACTGATGCCGAACGAGGGCGGAGGCGCAGATGGCAGTTCGGGTTGCGATCAACGGGTTTGGCCGGATCGGCCGGTCGGTCCTGCGGGCGGCACTGTCGGACCCGCACCACGCCAGCATCGAGATCGTGGCGGTCAACGACATCGCCCCCGCCGAGATGGCAGCCTATCTTTTCGAATACGACAGCACCTTCGGCCCCTGGAAGGGTGACGTGCGGCTGGATGGCGGCGCGATGGTGATCGACGGGCGCAGGGTTTCGCTGACCGGCGAACGCGACCTGTCCCGGCTGGACCTGTCGGGCATCGACGTTGTCATGGAATGCACCGGGCTTGGGGGCGAACGTTCCTTTGCGGAGGCGGGGCTGCGGGCCGGGGCGGGTCGTGTGCTTGTCTCAGGGCCGTCCGGGACAGCCGATTTCACCCTGGTGATCGGCGCCAACGACGACCGGCTTTCGCCCGATCACCGGATCGTCTCGAACGCGTCCTGCACGACCAACGCCCTGGCGCCGCTCGCGCGGCTGATCGAACGGGAATGGGGGGTCGAAACCGGCTGGATGACGACCATCCACTGCTACACCGGGTCGCAACCGACCGTCGACGCGCCCGGGGCCGATTTCGCCAGAAGCCGGGCCGCGGCCCTGTCGATGGTGCCGACGACGACCTCGGCCCAGCGGATGCTGGATGTGGTGCTGCCCGAGATCGCGGGCCGGATCGAAGGGGCTGCGGTGCGGGTGCCGACGGCCTCGGTTTCGGCGGTGGACCTTAGCGTCATGACACGGGCGCGACCCGGGAGGGAAGAGATCAACCGCGTCCTGCGCGCCGCCGGCGGCGTGATCGGCGCGACGGACCGGCCGCTGGTGTCGTCCGATCTGCGCGCGCGGCCCGAAAGCATCGTCATGGCCCTGCCCGAGACGCATGTGACCACGGGCGGGCTGGTCCGGGTGTTCGGGTGGTACGACAACGAATGGGGGTTTTCAAACCGCATGCTGGACGCCGCACGGCGGATGGCGGCGCTTTAGCCAAGCCCTTTCAGAACATCTTCAAGCCGGTCAAGGAAGACCCCCGCGTGGTCGCGCGCAAAGACAAGCGGCGGCCGGATTTTCAGCGTGTTCGCGTGGCGCCCGGTTGCAGAAATGAGAACACGCCGCGCACGCAGGTCGTTGACGATCCGGTGCGTCAGGCGGGCGTCGGCCCGACCGTCGGTCACGATATCCGCGCCGATGAACAATCCCGCCGCCCGAACATCCCCGATCTGCCTGTAGCGGTCTGCCAGGTCGCGCAAACCTTCGGCAAGATAGGCGCCGGTCGTGCGGGCGTTGTCGATCAGGCCCTCGTCCTCGATCACGTCAAGAACGGCGCCGGCTGTCGCGGCGGCCACGGCATTGCCGCCGAAGGTGTTGAAATAGCGTCCGCTGGTGCCGAAATCCGCGACGACTTCCGGGCGCAGCGCAAGGCCCGCGACGGGGTATCCATTGCCCATCGGCTTGCCCATCGACACCATGTCGGGAACGATCCCGTGGCGGGCAAAGCCCCACATGCCGGCGCCGGTCCGCCCGAAGCCGGGCTGCACCTCGTCCGCGACGAAAAGCCCGCCCGCCGCACGGATGGCGGCTACCGCCGGGGCCAGGAAACCTGCCGGGTCGGGGATCACGCCGTCAGAGGAAAACACGGTGTCCACGATCAGGATGGCGGGGCGAACGCCGTGCCGCCTGAGGTCGTCGATCGCCGCCTGTACGCCGGCGGCGAATTGCGCGCCCGCCGCCGCACCCCGGGCCGGATCGGGCGCCGGCACGGTGCGTACATGTTCGCCAAGCGCCACCCCGGGCCCCAGCGACGGCGAAAAGCCCGACACCGCGAAAGTCACCCCGTGATAGGCGTTTTCGGTGACGATCACCCCTGTGCCGCCGGTGTGTTCCCGCGCGATCCGCAGGGCAAGATCGTTTGCTTCGGACCCCGTGCAGGTGAACATCATGTGGCCGATCGCGGCGGGCAGCGTCGCCAGAAGACGTTCGCTATAGCCAAGGATGGCGTCGTGCAGATAGCGGGTATGGCTGGCGAAGGTGGCGGCCTGGTTGGCCATCGCGGCCACCACGCGGGGGTGGCCATGCCCGACCGAGGCCACGTTGTTATAGGTGTCGAGGTAGGCGTTGCCCTCTGCGTCGTAAAGCCAGACGCCTTCGCCCCGGACGAGATGCACAGGGGTTTCGTAAAACAGCCGGTAGGCCGGGCCAAGCACCCGTTCACGGCGGGCGACAAGCGCCGCATCCTCGGGCGAAAGGTTGCCTTTCCCCGCGACATAGGCGTTCGGCATGGCTTCGCGGGCGGTCATCTCAATCCTCCAGACAGCTTGCGATCCGGGCCCGGGCCGCATCCCGGCCGACTTCGCTCAGGGCTGCAAGCCCCGCGCCCGAGGCCGGGACATTGCGCAGGATATAGGGTGCGTTATCGGGGTAAAGCCCCGCACGCCAGCTTGCGATGACCACGGTCAGGACCATCCGCATCGCGACAAGATCGGCGATCAGCCGCGCCTCGTCCCCGGTCAGGGGCAAGACGGCGTGCCAGGCCGTCACGACCTCGGCCAGGGTGGCAAGCGGCCGGTCGGGATCGGCGTGATAGGACGCCGCGACCGCAAGGTCGCAGATCCGTGCCGTCCGGACCATGTCGCCGAAGTCGAGGATGCCGGTCACGGCCCGGCCGGATGGATCGGTCAGAAGGTTATGGGGGTTCAGGTCGGCATGGACGACCTGCCAGGGAAGTGTCGGCAATGCCGGGGCGATATCGCCCTCGAACCGGTCGAGCCAGAGCGTGGCGAGCGACCGCAGGTCCGGGTCGGAGACCGTCGGCAGAAACGGGCGCAGCCGCGCGGCATTTCGGATATCCCAAAGCAGTTCGTGCCCCGCTTCGGGGTGATCGAAGCCATCGAGCGCGCGCGTCAGCCGTGCCGCGATGGCACCAAGGCTGGCGCGCAGGCCCGGGCCGGACGCGGCCCGGTGCATCGGCTGCCCGTCGAGCCAGCTGAGGAGCCGCAGCACCTCGCCCCCCGGAAGCGGCACGCAGGTGCGTCCGTCGCGTGCGGCGATGGTTCGAGGAACCGGCAGGCCGGGATCGCGCGCGGCGACATGCGCGAGCGCCGCTGTCTGAAATTCCGACACGGCGGCCGGCTCGGCGGCATTCCCGATCTTCAGGACGAAGCTTTCGCCTGACCCGGTCGTCAGCCGGAAGTTCAGATCGCGTTCCGAGGTAAGCCTTTCCAGCACCCCGGTCTTTCCGAAGTGGCGTTCGGCCAGCGCAAGCGCGGCTTCTGCCGAATGCTCCGGCGGCGGGGCTGTCAGGCTCGGGGCAGCGAGGTCGGGGGCGGTGATGTCGGCCATTTGATTTGATCAAAACCTTGCCGCCAGATGACCATGAATGCACGGGCCATGCAAGTGCCGCCGAAAAGGTCGAAGGGGGCGTGGCCGCCCCCTTCGGATCTGTCGCCGTCAGTGGTCGGCCACGCTGGCAGCCGCGCGCGCGTCATCCGCCGTGCCGCTTGCCCCGTTGAAGAAGGCGTTCAGCACCACCGCCGAGATGGTCGTCAGCAGGATACCGGAATCGATCAGCGGATGGATCGAATGCGGCATCCACATCTTGAAGTCCGGCGCGACCAGCGGGATCATCCCGAAGCCCAGCGAAACCGCCACGATGAACAGGTTGTGGCGGTTGCCGGCGAAATCGACGCCGGAGGCCAGGATACGGATCCCGGTCGCGGCAACCATGCCGAACATCACAAGCCCCGCGCCGCCAAGGACGGCGGTCGGCAGCGCCTCGACCAGGGCGCCCATCTTCGGCACAAGGCCAAGCACGATCAGGATGAGCCCGCCCGTCACGCAGATATAGCGGCTCTTGATCCCGGTGACGCCGACAAGGCCGACGTTCTGGCTGAACGAGGTATAGGGGAAGGTGTTGAAAAGCCCCCCGATGACCGTGCCCAGACCGTCCATCCGCAGGCCGGCCGCAAGCCGCCTGGGCGTAACCTTGCTGTCGGTCATGTCGCCAAGTGCAAGGAACATGCCGGTGGATTCGATCATGACGACGATCATCACCAGAACCATGGTCAGGATCATCACCGGATCGAAGATCGGCGCGCCGAAATGGAAGGGCGAGATCAGCGCGAACCAGCCTGCCCCGCCGACCTTGTCGAAATGCATCATGCCAAGCGCGGCGGCCAGGACACCGCCGACGACGATGCCCAGAAGCACCGCGATATTGGCGACGAAGCCCTTTCCGTAACGCGCGATCAGCAGGATCGCGGCCAGCACGATGAAGGACACCAGGATGTTGCCCGGCGCGGCATAGAGCGGGTTGGAGGCCGAAGGCGCAAGCGAAAGGCCCTTGGGCAGTTCGGGGATCGTCCCACCCGACGCGGCCGCCAGTTCGCCCACCTGCTTCAGCCAGTCGGCATGGGCAGGGTCAACGATCTTGGGCGCGGTCGGGCCGACCGGCAGCCCAAAGATCCAGTTGATACCGATGCGCATCAGCGTGACACCGATGACCAGGATGATCGTTCCTGTCACCACCGGCGGGAAGAAACGCAACATCTTCGACATCAGCGGCGCGATCACGATCGCGATGGCGCCCGCCGCGATGATCGCACCGAAGATCATCCGCGCGCCCTCGATCCCCGGATTGGCGAGCGCGATCGAGATCATCGGCCCGACCGAGGCGAAGGTCACGCCCATCATCACCGGAAGCTTGATGCCGAACCACTGGGTCGCGCCCAGCGATTGCAGGAGCGTCACGATTCCGCAGACGAAAAGGTCGGCGGAAATCAGGAACGCCACGTCCTGCGGTTCGAGCTTGAGCACGCGCCCGATGATCAGCGGCACCGCGATGGCGCCGGCATACATGACCAGAACGTGCTGCAGGCCAAGCGTGAAGAGCTTGGGGACCGGCAGGATCTCGTCCACCGGATGGGTCTTGTCAGTCATCACTATCCTCCTCGGGGCTGTTCTTTTTCGCGCCGTCTTCGCATCGCCCCGGGGATGCGCTCCGGTTAGGTCGCCCGTGCCGCCCCGTTCTCCTCCGGCGGGCGGCGCGGGGTATCATCCGGTCACGCGCCAGGGCGCGGAATACCGGTATTCCTCAAGGTTCGGGCCCTCGCCGATACGGTCGACGACGGCGAACAGCCCGGGCGCCGCCAGCGGTGTGAGGACACCATGCCAGGTACCACGGTGAAGATTGATCCCCTGCCCCGGCGCCGTCAGGAACGCGCGCGGCGCGCCGGGCCTTCCGGCTTCGTCGGGGGCGACGATGACGAGGAAAGGGGCCGTGGTCATCGGCAGGAACGCCTGCGATCCGTCGGGATGGCGTTCAACAAGGTCGAAGTCGTAGGGCAGGTTGCGCGGGTCGGCATCGAAGACGGAAATGCCGGCGCGGCCGGTGCCGAAGTCCATCCGCGCGCGGTCGTGATGGCGGCGGCAGAGCCCTTCGTTGATGAGCCGGAAATCGCCGGTCGCATCAAGGACATCGCCGAAGGGCGCGAAACCGGCGGCGGACAGGGGCTGGGCCGCGATCGTCCGTGTCATGTGGTCAGCCCTCGCGCCGCCCGGGGGCGCTGCCCCCGGACCCCCGGGATATTTGAGAAAAGAAGAAGGGAGGACGCCGGCGCGGTCATCGGCCGAAGGCACCCGGGCCGCGCAGTCTGGCGTGCCGGTTGACATCCTTGTAGAGAAGATAGCGGAAGGGCCCCGGCCCTGCGGCATAGCAGGCCTGTGGGCAATACGCCCGAAGCCACATGAAGTCGCCCGCCTCGACCTCGACCCAGTCCTGGTTGAGCTTGTAGACGGCCTTGCCCTCGAGGACGTAAAGACCGTGTTCCATCACATGGGTTTCCTCGAACGGGATGACCCCCCCGGGCTGGAACGTCACGATGTTGACGTGCATGTCGTGGGAGATATCGCCCGGGTCGGCAAAGCGGGTCGTCGCCCAGCGTCCCTCCGTGTCGGGCATCGCGACAGGCGTCAGCGCGCGGTCCGAGGTGACGAAGGCCTTGGGCGCGGGAACGCCGGCGGCCGGTTCGTAAAGCTTGCGGATCCAGTGGAAATGGACCGGCGCCCCGGTGTGATTGCGCAGCCGCCAGGCGGCACCGGCTGGAATATAGGCGTAGCCGCCCGTCTCCATCGCATGATCGGCGCCGTCGAGAGACAGGGTCATTCCGCCCCTGGTCACGAAGATCACCGACTGCGCGCCCGGTTCGTTTTCGGGCGTGTCGGAGCCGCCACCGGGGCCGACCTCCATCACATACTGGCTGAAGGTTTCGGAGAACCCGGTCATCGGGCGGGCGACAAGCCACATTCGGGTCTCGCTCCAGCCCGGCAGGAGGCTGGTCACGATATCGGAAAAGCAGCCGCGGGGGATCACGCAGTAGGCCTCGGTAAAGACCGCGCGGCCGGTCATCAGCGCGGTCTGGGGCGGCAGGCCGCCGGCGGGAACGAAATAGGGTGCGGTCATCGTGGCAGCATGTCCTTGAGACGGAGTTCGGCGATGCGTTCGACCTGCGCACAGGCCTCGGCGAACTCGGTTTCGGTGTCGTGGGCGATACGGCGGTGGAAGGCGTCGAGGATCGACGCCTTGGTGTTGTCGCGCACCGCGATGATGAAGGGGAAGCCGTGGCGGTCTACATAGGCGGCGTTCAGTTCGCCGAAGGTCGCGCGTTCGGCATCGGTCAGCGCGTCGAGCCCCGCGGTCGCCTGTTCGTGGGTGGATTCGGCCGTAAGCCGCCGGGCCACTGCCAGCTTGCCGGCAAGGTCTGGGTGTGCGGTCAGCACGCCCAGTCGTTCGTCGCGGGTGGCGCTGCGGAACATCCGGGTCAGCGCGCTGTGCAGGCCCGTCGCCGTGTCGTGGGCGGGGCCGAGTTCCAGGGCCCAGGCCCGTTCCGCGATCCAGGGGGAGTGTTCGAAGACGCCGCCAAAGCGCGCCACGAAGGTCTCCCTGTCCATCCGGCTTGGCCGATCGAAGCGCCGCGGCGGGTGTGTTGCGGCCCAGTGGCGGGCGATGTCGATGCGCCGGGGGAACCAGACGCCTGCGTGACCCTTCGCATATTCCAGGAAACGGCGCAGGCCCGCGATCTTGCCGGGGCGGCCGATCAGGCGGCAATGCAGGCCCACGCTCATCATCTTGGCGCGGCCCGCCTGGCCTTCGCGGTAAAGTTCGTCGAAGGCGTCCTTCAGATACTGGTAGAACTGTTCGCCCTCGATATAGCCAGGTGCGGTGGCGAACCGCATGTCGTTGGCTTCGAGCGTGTAGGGAATGACAAGCTGGTCGCGGTCACCCGCCTCGATCCAGTAGGGCAGGTCATCATCGTAGGTGTCGGAAATCCAGTCGAAGCCCTGTTCGGCGGTCAGCCGCACCGTATTGAGAGAACAACGCCCGGTATACCAGCCGGTCGGGCGGCTGCCGGTCACTTCGGTATGCAGGCGGATCGCCTCGGCGATCTGGCGCCTTTCCTCCTCCTCCGGCATGTCGCGATGTTCGACCCACTTGAGCCCGTGGCTGGCGATTTCCCAACCCGCCGACTTCATCGCCGCCACCTGTTCGGGCGACCGGGCCAGCGCCGTCGCGACGCCATAGATCGTGACCGGAACGTCCATCTCGGCGAACAGTCGATGGAGCCGCCAGAAACCCGCGCGGGCGCCGTATTCGTAGATCGATTCCATGTTCCAGTGGCGCTGGCCCTGCCAGGGCTGGGCGCCCGCAATGTCGGACAGGAACGCCTCGGACCCGGCATCGCCGTGCAGAACACAGTTTTCGCCGCCTTCCTCGTAGTTCAGGACAAGGCTGACCGCGATCTTCGCGCCGCCCGGCCAGCCGGCGTTGGGCGCATCGGGGCCGTAGCCTGACATGTCACGGGGGTATCGGTTCATCGCACGGCTCCGGCAGACTGCGTCGACCTAGGCATAAGGCCGGGGTCGCTGGAATATTATCAAAAAAAACTGGAAAGACTTTTCGATAACCGGGATGGTCGCATTTCCACCCCGCCCGGCGCATGATGCGCGCGACATTTCTGGAGGGCAAGCATGGCCGAGGGCTATCTGACGACGCATGTTCTGGACACCGCGCGCGGCATTCCGGCGGAGGGGCTGGAGATCGAGCTTTTTCGGCTGGATGGCGCGGACCGCGTGTCGCTGGCGCGGATGCGGACGAACCACGACGGCCGGACCGACGCGCCCATCCTGCCGAAAGGCGCGTTCGCGACCGGCGAATACGAACTTGTCTTCCATGCCGGCGCCTATCTGGATGCGACCGGAACCCCGCCCGAGGCGCCGCGGTTCCTGAACGTCGTTCCGATCCGCTTCGGGATTTCGGACGCGGCGGCGCACTACCATGTGCCGCTGTTGCTGTCGCCTTTCGGGTATTCAACCTATCGCGGAAGCTGATCAGACGCCCACATAGGCGGCAAACTGCGGCGCCGCGGGCGAAAGGCCCGCGGCGTCAACCGTTTCGGCCACCGTGCCGCCGGTCATGAAGGCCACGCGGTCGGCGACCGACAGGACCGCATCGACGCGCTGTTCGACAAGGATCGTCGCGACCCCCGTCGCCTTCAGCGCCACCACCGTGTCCCGGATGAGCGCGATCATCGACGGCTGCAATCCTTCCGTCGGCTCGTCCAGGAGGAGGACCTTGGGCTCAAGGCACAGCGCGCGCGCGATGGCCAGCATCTGCTGTTCGCCACCCGAGAGGGTGCCCGACACCTGGGTCAGCCGCTCGCGCAGGCGCGGGAAAAGCGTCAGCACCTCTTCGCGCGTGCGCTGGCCGCGATGGCGGGTCATCAGGCCGATCTCGATGTTTTCGGCGACCGTCAGTTCGGCGAAAAGCCGACGGCCTTGCGGGACATAGCCGATCCCGTGGCGCGGCACCTCGTGCGCGGGCAGGCCGGTGACATCGACACCGTCAAGGACGATCGCCCCCGCCGTGGCCGGGACAAGGCCCATGATGGTCTTGAGCATGGTCGACTTCCCGGCCCCGTTGCGCCCCATGACGCAAAGAACCTCGCCGGTGCGCGCCTCGATCGTCAGGCCGCGAAGAACCTGAACCGCGCCGTAGCCTGCGTCGATGCCGGTCAGCGTCAGCATTCAGCCCCCAAGATAGGCGGCCTGAACCGCCGGATTGGCCCGGATGTCCCCGGGAGTACCGGTCGCCAGAACCTCGCCGAAGTTCAGCACGGTGATGCGCTGGGCAAGGTCCATGACCACGTCCATGTTGTGTTCGATCAAGAGCACCGTCGTGTCCGGAACGACCTGGCGCACCAGCGTCTTGAAGATGTCGATCTCGGCGTTGGCAAGGCCCTGCGTCGGTTCATCGAGGATCAGCAGGCGCGGATCGAGCGCAAGGCCCATCGCGATCTCCAGCACCCGCTGGTGGCCGTAGCTGAGCGTTCCCGCGATCTGACCGGCGCGGTCGGCAAGGCCGACACGGTCAAGTGCCGCGCGGGTGTCGACATCCAGCCGCCCGCCCCGGCGTTGCACCGCCAGCGCGACGTTGTCGAAGACGCTGAGGTTGGCGAAGACCTGGGTGATCTGGAACGTATAGGCGATGCCGCGCCGGACCCGCTTGTGCGCCGGAAGCCGGGTGATGTCCGCCCCGTCGAAACGGATCGTTCCCGACTGCACCGGAATGCGCCCGCACAAAAGGCTGACGAAGGTCGTCTTGCCCGCGCCATTCGGCCCGATCAGCGCATGAATCTCGCCTTCGGCCAGTTCGAAATCGACACCGTTCACGGCCTTCAGGCCGCCGAAATGCCGGGTCAGATCCCGCGCTTCCAGAAGCGTCACGGCAGCCATTTCAGCCACCTTTCGCGGATCGTCCCCAGAATGCCCCTTGGCGCGAAGAGGACGAGAAGGACAAGTGCCACACCGACAACCAGAAGGCTCGCCGTGGTGAAGGCGCTGGAATAATCGATCAGGTAGAACATGGAAAGGGCGCCGACCAGGGGGCCAAGCACCGTGCCCGCACCACCCAGAAGCACCCAGAGTAGCGGCAGGATCGAATACTGCGTCGAAGCAAGGCTGGCGCCGACATAACCAAAGAGCAGCCCATAGGCCGCCCCCGCCGCCCCGGCATAAAGGCCGGAAACGACCAGTGCGGCAAGCTTGCGCGCATAGGGATCGTAGCCAAGCATGCGGCTGCGCTCCTCGTTCTCGCGCAGCGCGATCATCACCCGCCCGGTGGGCGAACGCACCAGCCAGAGCTTGACCACAAGCCCGGCCGCGAACAGCGCGAAGGCGGCAAGATAGCGCGGCAGGTCGGCGGAAAGATCATGGCCGAAAAGCATCCGTGCCTCGCGTGCGATGACGATCCCTTCTTCGCCGCGCGTCCATGCGGTGTTGTAAAGGATCGTCAGGTATCCAGCCTGTGCGAACATCAGCGTGACGATCATGAAGGCCACGCCCTGCGTGCGCAGCGCCAGAAGCCCGACCGCCGCCGCCATCGCACCGCCTGCCAGGATCCCCGCCAGCAGCGCCGGCCCAGCCGGCAGGCCCGCGTGCTGCACCAGCAGGCCCGCGCCGTAAAGCCCCGCCCCGAAGAACAACGCGTGGCCCAGGCTCAGAAGGCCGGTGTAGCCGAAGGCGATATTGTAGCCCATCGCATAGGTGGCCAGCACCATCACCTTGGCGACATTCGTCTGGTGATAGGCCGGCAACAGGACGGAACCCGCAAGAAGCGCCGCCAGAACGGCCAGGTGAAGGGCCCAGATCCGGGTCGAGAGGGTCACAGCGCGCGCCTCCCGAAAAGGCCCTGAGGACGGAAGACAAGGACAAGCGCGACAAGAAGGGTTGCCACGATCTTGGCCAGTGTCGGCGCGAAGAAAGTGGAGATGACACCATCAGAAAGCCCGATCAGAAGCGCCGCGATCACGGTTCCGCGCAAGGAACCAAGACCGCCGATGATGACGACGATGAAGGACAGAAGCAGCGGGTCGGTGCCCATCAGGTAATGCGCCTGCTGGATCGGCACGATCAGGACGGCGGCAAGTGCGGCAAGCCCGCCGCCCAGCGCGAAGACGCCGGCATAGACGCGATCCACGTTGATGCCGAAGGCGCGGGCGGTCTCCCGGTCGTATTGGGTGGCGCGCATGATCAGGCCGACACGGCTTTTCGCCAGAAGCCGCCACACCCCCAGAAGCACCAGCGCCGAGGCCGCGACCACGGCAATCTTGTAGCCGGAGTAGCCGAACCAGGGTAGCTGGACGCGGAAGTTGAACGGCGCCGGGACCGGCCGCGCGTCGGGGCCGTAGAACGACAAGGCCGCCTGCTGCAGGATGTAGAGAAGCCCGATTGTGGCGACGATCGTCGCCTCCGGTTCATAGTTCAGCCGCTTGAGCACCACCATGTCGGCCAACGCCGCGATGGCGCCGACGAACAGCGGGCAAAGGATCAGCGCAGCGGCAAAGGCGACCGCGGGCGGTCCGGGCACCCATTGCGAAACGAACCATGCCGAAACCGCGCCCAGCATGAAAAACTCGCCATGCGCGACGTTCACGACGCGCATGATCCCGAAGACAAGGCTGAGGCCCACGGCGGCAAGCGCAAGCACCGCCGAGGTCACCATGCCCTCCATAAGGGCCAAAAGCAGGAAAGGTCCGAAGCTCACGCAGATCTCTTGGCGTCAGTGCGTCGGGGGCGTGGACCGCCCCCGCGCATCCTTGTTCCGGTCAGAACGACTGCGAGGTGTAGTCGACCTCGTCGGGATAGTACCCGTCCTCAAGCGAGGTCTGGTGCACGCGGATCAGCTTGCCCCCCTGCACCTGGGAAATCGACTGATGCCCGAAGGCCTGGTGCGTCTTGCCGTTGAAGGTCTTTGCCCCCTGCGGGTGATCGTTGCCTTCGGCAAAGTCGGTCATCGCCTCGATCGCCTCGACAAGCTTCTGGCGGTCCGCCGGACCCTGATAGCCCGATGCCTCCATCCCGGCCTTGATGACAAAAAGCGTCTCCCAGGCAGAAAACATGTGGGCATAGGTCGCGACATCCGCCGGATCGGTTACGGAAGCACCGTTGTCGTCCACCCCGATCGCCGTGCGGTAGAAGACTTCCGCCTCCGACGCGTCGGCCTGCTTGTAGCGCGGGTGGCCTTCCCAGAAATGCGTGCCCTCAAGGAATTCGAGCCCCGGAGAGGCGATATCGACCGCTTCGAGCGAATCGATGAAGCCGAAGATCTCGGGCCGGGTGCCGGATCCGTAGAATTCGCCCAGTTCCTTCACGAAGGTCAGGACAGCGGGGCCGACCATGACGTGATAAAGCACTTCGGTCTCTGCCGGGATCTGCGGGAAGTAGCGGGTGAAAGAGGTTTCGGTGGGCGGAATCGCGATGTGCTTGATGACCTCGCCGCCCTGTGCCGCGACGGCGGCGGTAAAGAAATCGCGGTGGTCGTGGCCGAAGGCATAGTCGGGGAAGACCATGGTGATCTTCTTGCCAAGCGTCGAGGTGACCCATGGCGCCATCGACTGCACCTGGCTTTTCACATCGGTGATCCCGGGTTGAAGCGTCCAGCGGTTCAGCATCCCTGACGCAACGTGGTGCCCTTCGGAACAGACGAGATAGGGCACCCTCAGTTCCGCGGCGCGCGGCGCGGTGCCGACGACCACATGGGAAAAGAGCGCGCCGAACACCACGTCGCAGTTCGACTGGGTCGCGAGCTTGCCGAATACCTCGGCGCCGCGCGCCGGATCGGTGCCGTCATCCTCGAACAGGATTTCGACAGGGCGTCCATTGATGCCGCCGGCCTCGTTCAAGACGTTCAGCGCGGCAGTCGCGGTGCGTTCATACCAGCGGCCATAGGATGCGCCGATGCCGGTGCGATGCAGCTGGAAGCCCAGCCGGATCGGCTCCGAGCTTTGGGCCTGGCTGTAGCCGGGGAAGAAGGAGGGCAGGGCAAGGGCGCCGGCACCTGCCGCCATACCCTTGATCACCGAACGCCGGTTCGGGGTCTTTCCGATCAGTCTGGATGTCATCGGTCATCTCCGCTGCTGGGTTTGGCGCGCGGCTTTCAGCGCCCGCGCCTTGGGTCAAGGTTGTGCGTATACAAACGAAAAGTCCACGGTTTTTTTTCAGCCCGCCGCAGGTGAGGACAGAAGCCACAGGCCGAATACAGTGTATAGCACCATAAGTGCCGCGACGGGCAGCTGTGCGATCCGTCGGGTGTGTACGCCCGTCTTTCTGGCAATGTGGGCCGCCAGCAGCACCGCGAGGAGATGCGCCGACAGGATGATCGCCCAATGCGCCTGCCAGATCAGCCGGACCGAGTCGTGCTGGGTCAGGAACCCGAAGCCTACCCAATGTTCCGGCAGACCCAGAAGGGCCCATTCCAGATGGAAGGGATCGTTCAGCGCGACGAGCACATATTGCCCCGATGTCAATAGCGCGACGAGGTAGTGCGCGACGTGATAGCCGGTCGCGATGGGAAGGAAGGACAGCACATAAGGACCGGCGGCGGCGGCAAAGGCCGGGGCGGACGGACCCGACAGGGCAAGTTCGGCGCGGATCGCCGCCGCGATCAGCGCCGACATGACCGCCCAGGTCAGAAACAGCCCCGCCGTATTGACGCCGACGACCGCCGAACGGCCAGGCACGTCCAGCGGGTTGATCCCGATGCGGGCCAGCCACCAGAACGTCTCGTGCAGGCCGTCGAAACTGACGGACGCGAGAACCGCGGTGACAAAGGCGGCCTGCGACAGTGTCAGCGGCGCCATCGCGACGATCTGCGCACCCGGCCAGCCAAGGCGAAAGGTCAGGCGGCCCTCCCCGCGGTCGGCCCAAAGCGGCGCGATCTTCGAGACGAAACCGAAGTAGACGGTCAGGAATTCCCCCTGTTCGATCCAGTCCTCGCCTTCTGCCACCGCCAGCACGAAGACGGCGATCCAGTACACAAGCGCCGTTCGTGCCAGAACGGCGGGGTCCGCCGGGGCAAGCGAAACGATCTCGAACCAGGCAAAGGCCATATAGCCCGCGACGGCGGGCCAGTGGCCCAGGCGCGCGAGGCCGATGCCGCCCGTTCGTCCTAGCGCGCGGCGCACCGCGCGGACCGGCCCCGTCCAGGGATCGAGCCCGCGCCAGAGGTTGCCCAGGATCGCCACGGCAAGCGTCAGCGCCACCCAAAGGACGATCCAGACCGTCAGGGTCAAGAGGTTCCCGTAGGGATCGCGGTCGCCCAAAAAACCCACCGCGATCAGAAGCGCGAACACCGCCGCCGAACACCAGCTGCCGATGTCGCGGGGCACCACGGGCCGGGACCGAAGTACCATCGATCCTGGGGCGGGAATGCGCGGGGCAATCGCCACGAAAAGCGCCGACACCGCGACCGCGACCCCGGCGGCAAGCACATAGGGCGTGGTCGGAAGCGTATTCAGGACGGCGCGCTGCGTCGCATGGGCAAGTGCCGCGCCCGGCAATAGAATCGCGGCCAGAACTGCGGCGGCAAGTCTGAACATGGATCCCCCCCCATTCTGTGGCCCCACTATTGAGGCGGAGAGTGGCCCAAAGCCGCGCCGGAGGCAACGCCTGCCCCCTTCTCCGCGGCCTCATTCACCCGGACCGCCGGCTATTCGCCGTAGGGAACCCAGATGTTCTTGACCTGGGTCGCGCGCGTCAGGAACGACCGGCCCTGCCCCTCGGGACCCGACCAGTCGCGATGCGCGACCGACCAGGTAACCTTGAGGTTGCCCGCGCTTTCCTCCTCGACCATCCGGGTGCCGTCGGCGTCGCCCGAATACCAGATCGCCGCCACATCGTCGTGCGCCGCAAGCGTCCGCGCCAGTTCATCGCGCGGGCCGGTCACGATGTTGACCACGCCGCCGGGCAGGTCAGAGGTATCGAAGACCTGATAGAGATCGGTCGCGGCAAGCGGCATGGCCTGCGACGGGACCGCCACGACCCGGTTGCCCATGGCAATGGCGGGCAAAACGAGGCTCACGAACCCCAGAAGTGGCGCGCCGGTCGGGCAGACGATGCCCATGACGCCGAAGGGTTCGGGCATGGCAAGGGTGACATGCGCCGATTTCGTCGAATGGACCGCGCCGTCGAACTTGTCGGCCTGCGCGGCATACCAGAAGGCGCGGCGGATCGCAGCGGCGACCTCCTCGGCCGGTTTCGGACCACCGGCAGACTTCAGGCGGGCGGCGAACTCCGCCGCGCGCGCCGCAAGGTTTTCGGCCAGGTAGTACAGGACCTGGGCGCGGTTGTGGCCGGTGGCCTTGCCCCAGCCCGCGGCCTTGTGCGCGGCCTCGACGGCATTGCGGATATCCTTGCGGTTGCCAAGGCCGGCCAGGCCGATGACCCCGGCCTTGCCCCTGACCGCATAGCTGTAGCCGCTGTCGGGGCGTTTCTGGGCGCCGCCGACATAAAGTTTTGCCGTGCGGTCGATCGGGTCCGCGATACCCGGCGCCTCGCGCAGCGGCGCGGTTTCAGGTGCCGGTGGTGCCGGATCGGCCTTGGCCTTGATCTTCGCGTCCGCCAGGTATTCGCCAAGCCCCTCGCGCCCGCCTTCGCGACCGAAGCCGGATTCGCGGTATCCGCCGAACCCCGCCGCCGCGTCGAAGACATTGGTGGCGTTCACCCACACAACGCCCGCCCGGACCCGGGACGCCACATCAAGCGCGAGGTTGATGTTTTCCGACCAGATCGACGCGGCAAGGCCGTAGCGGGTGTTGTTGGCCAGTTCCACCGCCTCTTCCGGGGTGCGGAAAGTCGTGAGCGTGGCGACAGGGCCAAAGATCTCGACCTCGGAGACGATGTTGGCCGGGGCGACATCGGTAAAGAAACCAGGCGCGAAGAAGCTGCCCTTTGCGGGCAACCGGCATTCAGCCTGATGAAGGACCGCCCCTTCGGCTTCGCCCCGCGCCACCAGATCGCGGATACGCCGCAGTTGCACGGGGTCCACGATCGCGCCCATGTCGGTGGACTTGTCCAGGGGATCGCCGACGCGCAGCTTCGCCATCCGCGCGGCCAGCCGTTCGGTAAATTCGCGCGCCACGCCCTCCTGCACAAGGATACGCGACCCGGCGCAGCAGACCTGACCCTGGTTGAACCAGATCGCATCGACGACCCCTTCGACCGCGCCGTCGATATCGGCATCGGCAAAGACGACGAAGGGCGACTTGCCGCCAAGTTCCAGCGTCAGCTTCTTGCCCGACCCCGCCGTCGCCTTGCGGATCGCGCGGCCGACCTCGGTCGAACCGGTAAAGGCGATCTTGTCGACCTCGGCCGCGACCAGCGCCGCGCCCGTCGCCCCGTCGCCGGTGACGATGTTCACGACACCTTTCGGCAGGCCGACCTCGGCGCAGATCTCGGCGAAGGCAAGGGCGGTCAGCGGCGTGTATTCTGCGGGCTTGAGAACGACCGTGTTTCCGGCGGCCAGTGCCGGCGCGATCTTCCACGCCAGCATCAAGAGCGGGAAGTTCCACGGGATGATCTGGCCGCAGACGCCGACCGGGCCGCGCCCGGGGAATTCGTCTTCCAGCATTTCGGCCCAGCCGGCATGATGGTAGAAATGACGCGCGGCAAGCGGCACGTCGATGTCGCGCGTCTCGCGGATCGGCTTGCCGTTGTCGAGCGTCTCGAGGACGGCAAGGAAGCGTTCGCGTTTCTGGATGTGGCG
>ERZ795053.2364-NODE-2364-length-23034-cov-9.223944_pt1 | contig 23034 bp, 19 predicted proteins | sample MGYA00375137_ERZ795053 | MGnify/ENA primary metagenome ERZ795053 (study PRJEB30182, sample SAMN05720284) | activated sludge metagenome | isolation source: Anaerobic digester | place: Hong Kong | collected 2014-12-17 ...
CGTAGAGGCATAGCCGATACCATCGTTCATCCGCCGCGCCGGGAAAGGCCGCCGGCCCGGCGGACTCGTCGGGCTCGGCGTAATCCGGCAACGGCTCGCCCACGGCCGGCGCCATCGGATCCGGGGCGCTGAATCGCAGGTCGTTCAGGAAGCGCCTCGTCTCCTCCATCGCGAGCGGGTCCAGCGGCTCGTACGACGAGGCCATCGACGACAGCGCCTCGACGAGCCCGGCGATCGACCGCCTGACGGACGGATCGGAACCGTACGGCCCCCGGGCGGCCTCGCGAACGGCCCAGGGCAGCGCTATCAGCGCGGCGCGCGCCCGGCCGGCCGGCTCGAGGTCCTCCCGCCCGGGCGAGGCCCGCAGCGACGCGGTCGAGACGGCGACCTCGAGCTCGACGAGCCCCCGAGCGGCGCCGTCCAGGTACTCGGCCAGCGCGCGGGCCGAGCTCGGCTTCGTCGCGGCGGCGATGGCGTCGTATGCGTAGTCGAGGTCCACGCGGAACAGGGCCGACGCCGCGCCGCGCAGGTCGTCGTAGACGGCGCTGCCGAGTAGCAGGTCTATATAATCCGCCGCCGTGCCCTCGGGCTCGGCCAGGCGCAGTATATCGAGCAGGTAGATCGACTCGACGTACATGCCGCTCATCACGGCTACGAGCTCGGCGGCCGCGTTGCGCCCCGAATAGACGCCGGGCACGGCCGGCGAGGCGTCGGCGTAGTAGAGCGCGGCGGCCGCGCGGAGGAACGACGAGCGGTAGACGGCGTCCTCCGGCGACATGCTCGCCAGCTCGCCTGAATTGACGACGATGGCCCGCTTCGTAGCGCCGACGCGGGCCGGCCAGAAGCCGGGCAGCGGCGGCGCGTCGTCGACCGAGCCTATGACAAGGCGGCCCGACTCGACGGACCGTTCCACGTACTCTATCAGGTAGCGGAACTCGTCGTAGCGCCCCGCCGACGAAAAATCGGCCGCGAGGCGCCTGAGCGCCGCCCCCGGATCGATCGTCGACCGGATCGGCGCCTTACCGAGGCGCAGGTACCGCGAGCAGCCCTCCCAGACGCCGGCGCCGGCGGCGGTCAGGTCGTCGAGGGGCGAGGCGGCCCCTCCGTCGCCGAAGCCGGGCATGGCGGCCATCGCCGCCATCAGTATAAGCGCGACCCCCGCGCGTGCTCTTCCGGTCATGGGCCCTCCAGGCTATCGATAGTAGGCCGGGACGAGATCGACCACGACCGAATCCAGGAAACCGAGCTCGAGCTCGAGCGATCCCGCCGCGTCGACGGGCTCGCCGGCCAGGTCGGGCAGGCGATAGGCCGCGCCGCTCAGCTCGCCGAGCGCCTTTGCTATCGGGACGGCGATCCTGCCGGGCGCGGCGCCTTCCGCGGTCTCGAGCGACAGGGCGACGACGACGAGCCTGGAGCTGCCGCCGGCGCGTATCTGCCACCAGGCCAGGCCGCCGTCGGCGAAGCGATCGACGATGGACGCCGAGGCCAGGAACGGACGCAGGCCGGCGTAGAAGCGCTCGATCGCGGCGTAGCCGGCGGCGAAGGCCGCGTCGTCGGCCCAGTCGAGCCCGCGCAGGGACAGCCCGGCCTCGTAGAGCCCGGTCGAGCCGTCCTGGAAACCCATCGTCTCGAACATAGGCCGCCGCCCCGCCCCGACCGACAGGAAGCGGGCCGCGACGTGCCGCAGCCGCATACGCTCCGGGCCCATGACGCGGCGCAGCGGCGAGCCCCAGAGCCTCGGGGCGGACGACTCGGGCAGGTCGACCGCGAAGCATACCGAGGCTCGGCCGGCGCCCGGCTTCGCGGCCGACAGCGAATCGTACAGCGAGAACGAGTCCCGCATGAGCGGCGCGTCTACCCGGCGCAGCGCCTCGCCGCCCATCAGCAGGTCGAATCCGACGGCCGCGAAGGCCTCGGTCTCGACGCCCTTGCTCGGCGAGATGGCCCCGACGCCGGGTGCGCCGTCCCTGGACGCGTGGATGGCCTGGGCTACGACCTCGCGGGTCGGCCGATCGCAGGACGGTACAGAGCCCTCGTCGTCGGCGCTCTCCGCGAACACGCGGTCGGCGGCGTTGTACCTGACGAAATCGAAGCCGAAGGAGTCGCGCCAGTACGAGAAGACCTCGGCGTAGTATTGGATGGCCTCGTCGTTGCGGCGGACCGGCTCGGTCGGTATCGCGTTCGGCGGCATGTCGTCGTAGAACGCGAACGGCGCTACGACGCTGTAGGCGTCCTCGCTTATGTCTGCGCCGTCGGCGTCGCGGTACGAGAATATGGGGAAGTCGTCGGACGATTCGCAGCGCAGGAACGACGGGATGCCGACGCCGGCCCGCGCGTGGGCCGGCACCGGCCAGAGCCCCCTGTCCGCGCAGAGCCTGATCGCCGAATAATAGGCCTTTACCTTGGCGTCGACGATCTCCGGCGGATCGCCCTCGAGCACGCGGAAGCTGGAGATGCCGTAATCCTCCTTGGCGGCCGTCACCATGTCGGCGACCTGCTCGGCGTCGCGCAGCCTGTCCTCGGATCGGTACGGGAACGAAGGGTCGGCGTGGGCCAGGCCTTTCCTCTCGTCGTCGAGCGCGACCCAGCGGAACAGCTGGGGCCGCTCCATCGCGATGCGGCTGAACTGGGCCGCGTACGGCAGCAGCTCGTAGCCGACGCACTTGCCGAGCAGCCGGCAGGCCGACACGAAGGCCCGGAGCTGGTTCTCGGCGCTGACGCCGGCGTCTATCAGCGCCCGGTCGAACAGGGCCGGGTCGGCCATCGTCATCGTCTCGGGAGCGTAGCAGAGGTCGAACTGCGTCGGGTGGAAGGGCGCGAGCAGTATCGCGTCGGAGGCTATGGCGGGCAGGAGCTTCGCCGCGCGGACGAAGGTGCCCGGAGAGCCGCCGGACGCGCAGGCGCGCACGTTGACCCAGCAGAAGTCTGACTCGATCATCCAGGAGGAGTCGCCGCGCAGCCTGCGCGGCTCCGGGGAGGAGTTCCTGGTCTCGAGCGTCGCGTACAGCGACGCAATGGCGGCGTCGCTGGCCGCGATCAGCGCGCTCTGCGTGGTCGCGAGCGGCAAGCCGCGGTCGACGGCGGCCGCCAGTTCGGCGGCCAGCGCCTTATCGTCGCGAGAGGGCGCCAGCGCCCTCTCGATATCGCTCCATATCAGCATACGGCACTATAGCGTCCGGGGGCGGGCCCTGTGAAGCGAGTCGCCGCGGCGCTTGCCGTCATCGTCGCGGTACGGGTTCCTGGCGTTCTTGAGGTAGGCCTTGTACGCGGCGCAGGCCTCGTAGTAGCCGTCCGGGCCCCTGAACGTCGATAGCTCGTCGCAGCGGTACAGCTCGAGGAGAGTCGGGAACAGCGGGCTGTCGAGCGCCCTGCCGACGCTCGACGGCGGGATACGCGGCAGCGCCGCCGGCAGCATGTGGTAGCGCACGAGGAAGGCGACCGAGTCGACGACGTCCCCCGGGTAGCCGAGACGCCCGAGCAGCTTCCTGGCGGCCCGCTCGCCGAGCTCCGAGTGGCCGTCGAAGCGGCGGCCGCCGGCGGGGACGGCGTCGGGCTTGCCGGTATCGTGGAGCAGGAGGGCGAGCGACAGCACGAGGTCCGGCGCCTTGCGGTGCCCGAAGGTCTCCATCGTATGGCGCCACGCGTCTCCCTCGGGGTGGTAGTCCTTGGCCTGGGACACGCCCGACAGCTCGGCCAGCTCCGGCCAGTACTCCTCGACGAAGCCCGAGCGCCTGAGCAGCTCGAAGCCCTTGTCGGGGCGGGTCCCGGTGACGACGAGGTCGAGCAGGTCGCGCTGGTACTCCGCCGACAGTCCGAGCGGCGCCCGCGGCAGGAACGACGGATCGGGCTCGTAGCGGTAGCGGGCGGCCAGCGCCGCCGCCTCGAACAGGACCAGCTCGGGCGGCGCCGGGCGCGGCGCCGGCGACGGGTCGGCCAGGCTCTCGTACACGCCGCCGCGCGCGTCGAAGGAGCGCTTGGCCGGGAGCCTCGCGAGCGCGGCCTGGGGATAGGCGACGCCGGCTTCGCCGTCGGAGCAGCGGTAGAGCACGCGGGCGGACGGCGAGCCGCCTACGGCGTCGGCGTAGGGCAGGCCGGGGAAGGCCAGGCCGTCCGCCGTCCTGGCCAGGCCGACCAGATCGCCGTCGAAGCGCTCGAAGCGCGGAGGGGCGGGGCTGACGCCGAAATACTCGTCGAGCGCCGTGAACGAGCAGACCACCGAGACCTCCAGGATGTGGGTTAAGCGAACGGGCGGGCTAGCGGGCCGGCGGAGCGTCGTACAGCTCGTCGGCCGCCGGCAGCGACGAGCGGAGGTCGCGCAGGAACTCGGGGCCGTCGCCCATGTCCTCGTAGCGGGAGCAGCCCGCTATGCTGCGGTTGGCCACGGTGCAGTACTTGTAGAGCTTCTCGTCGCCGAGCTTCTTGCGCCACATGCCGGCGTCGCAGCGGACCCGCAGGTAATACCGGCCGCCGCCGGCGGGAGACGGGACGAGCTTGCAATGGATGCAGTTCGCGCAGTAGACACGGCCCTCGCGTTCAGCTTCCATCCCGATTGCCACCTTTCACCGGATCATAGTATATAATGATCACCGAGCGGTCAAGCGAGCCCGCGCTATCCATCCGTCGTCGTCTACAGTATCGGAGCGAACCATGATCGCGACAATCGTAAACGCCCTGGCCATCGTGCTAGGCACGGCCATCGGCCTATTGGCGCGCAAGGGCTTCTCCGAGAGGGCGCGCGACGCCGCATACAACGCCACCGGCATCATCTCCCTCGTCATCGGCGTCAGCATGGCTATAACGACCGAGCACGTGCTCGCGTTCGCGATAGCCGTCATAGCCGGCGGCCTCGTCGGCACCGCGCTCGACATCGAGGGCGCCGTCTACCGCCTCGGAGAATGGCTACGCTCGCGCTTCGCCCGCCGCAGCGCCGTCGAGAGCCGCGCGGATAGCCCCGAGACGGGCGCCGAGGCCCGGGACGGCGGCTTCGCGTACGGCTTCCTGAACGCGTCGGTGCTGTTCTGCGTCGGCGCGATGGCCCTGGTCGGCTCGTTCAAGGCCGGCGCCGAGGGCGACTACGACCTGATCCTGACCAAGAGCGTCATGGACGGCGTGATAGCAGTCATGTTCGCCGGCGCGATGGGCGTCGGCGTCGGCTTCTCCGCCCTGTCGGTACTGGCCTACCAGGGCGCGCTGACCGTGGCCGCCGCGTGGATCAAGCCCTACGTCACCGCGACTATGATGACCGAGCTGTCGGCGGTCGGAGGGGCCCTCGTCATCATGATAGGGATCAACCTGCTCGGGCTCAAGAAGATACGGACGGGCGACTTCCTGCCGGCCCTCGTCGTCATTGTTGCGCTATCCGCCTTATTCAAGTATATTCCAATTCTATAATGTAAATGTTAACCTGACGCTGAAAGGCTACCCATGCCAGATTCCGTGATCCTTATCGTCGAGGACGAGGCGCTCGTCGGTATGGAGCTGAAGGAGACGCTCGAGCGCTACGGCTATCGGGTGCCCGCGCTGATCAAGCAGGGCGAGGACGTCCCGGAAGCGATCATCGTGCACCGGCCCGACCTGATCCTGATGGACATCAGGCTCAAGGGCTTCCAGGACGGCATAGAGACCGCCTACATGGTCGGCGGCGAGTTCGAGGTACCGTTCGTGTTCCTGTCGGCGTATTCGGACGACGATACCCTGTCGCGCGCCCTCGGGACCAGGGCCTACGGCTACCTGGTCAAGCCGTTCGACGAGAAGACCCTGAGGACGACCATCGAGCTGGCCCTCAGGCGTTCGAAGGAGTTCTGGGAGCGCGACCACGACGACTGGTACCGCGGCGTGCTCGAGGGCTTCCCGAGGCCGGTCTTCCTGACTGACCTATACGGCCGCATCACCTTCCAGAACGCCGCCGCCAAGGAAATGTTCAAGGCGACAGAGGCGGGCAAGGTGGGCACCGCGATGCACCTGCTCCTCGCCGACCCGGCCGCGATGACCGAGACGCTGTCGGCGGCCGGCGCCATCGCCCCCGGCGCTCCGGCGGTATCGCGGTCGATACCGCTCAAGAACGGCGGCGGCTCGGTAAGCCTCGAGGCGGCCCCGATCCGGGACGAGTCGGGCCGGGCCACCGGCTTCGTCATACTGGTAGGCGGCCGATAGCCGCCGCGCGTTAAAGAAAGGCCTCCGCGTCCGCGGAGGCCTTTTCGTCATCGTCGCTACGCGGCCTTATTCGGGCAGCATCACGTAGACGAAGGACGCGTCGTCGGTCAGGAGCTCGGCGGCCAGGGCCTGGAACGCGGCCGGGTCGGCCAGGCCGGCCGTACGCTCGGCGCGGGCCAGTATCCCGAGGTCCAGCCCGCTCGCCACCGCGTTACCCAATCCGTTGGCCCAGAAATCGTTCGTGCGGCTCCTGCCGGCGAAGTCGCGCTTGGCCGAGGCCTGGACCTGGCTCGCGTAGCGCGGATCGAAGCCTCCGGCGGCGAGGCTGGCGACCTCGGCCTTGACCTCGGCTATCAGCTCCTCGACCCGGGCCGGGTCGGTATCGAACTGGACGACCAGCGAGTACTGCTCGATCGGCGCCCTGGCGAACGAGGCCCGCGTCGAGACCACGTAGGTGCCGCCGAGATCCTCGCGCAGGGCGTCGAGGAGCCGGTTATTCAGGGCCTGGGCGAGGAGGTCTAGGGTCTGCTCCTCTTCCCAGGACCAGGGGGCCTCGCCGGCCCAGACCATGCGCACGCTGGCCCGCGGCTCGTGCGACAGCCTGTAGTCGACGCGGCGGCCGCCGTCACGGGGCTCCAGGGGCTCTATCCACTCGGGGGTATCGGGCGAGCCGGCGGGTATCGCGCCGATGTGCCTGGCGACGAGGGCCTTGGCCTCGTCGAGGTCGAAGTCGCCGACGAGCACGTAGGTGAACTCGGACGCGTCGGCCAGGGCCGAGAGGACCAGCTCCCTCGTCTCGTCGAAGCCGACGGCCCGGGTAGCCGCCTCGTCGAGCGGCGCGGCCCTGGGGTTGCCGCCGAACAGGTCGTAGCTCCACGACGACTCGAAGCGGTACGACGGGTCGCGCACGTATGGGCCGATCTGGGACGCGAGGCGGTCGCGGGCGGCGTTGAAGGCCATGGCGTCTCGGCCGGGCTCGGCCGCCGTCAGGTAGACCAGGCGCAGGAAGGCCTCGAGGTCGGCGGTAGCGGTCTTGCCGGCCAGTATCTCGCCGTTCTCGCCGATGGACCACTGGAGGCCGGCGTTCATCGACGCGGTGACCTCGTCGACCCTCGTGGCGCTCATGCCGCCGAGGCCGGCGGCCGTCATCAGCGACGGCGCGAAGGCGGCGGCCGTCTGGGCCTCCACCGGCAGCGACGAGTAACCGCCGGCCGACCAGGCCAGGAAGCTGATCGAGTCCTTATCGTAGGAGGTCGGCCTGAGCAGCACGCGGGCCCCGTTGGATAGCGTCAGCTCGGTGATACCGTCCGACAGTCGCCGGTCCGATACGATAGAGCCGGGCTCGGGAAGGTCGTCGAACAGGCCCGCCTGGTCGCCCCCGGTTGCCAGCGGCTCGAGGGACGCGGTCCTGGCGTCGCGGAGCAGCCGCTCGAACGCGGCCTCGTTCAGCGCCGCGTTGCCCGGGCCGGCCTTGGCGCGCACCCCGACGAAGCCCTCGTCGGCGGCCAGGATCCCGGCGGCGGCCGCGTTCAGCTGCTCGAGGGTCAGCTCGTCGAGCGTCTTCTTGATATACACGCGCTCGTTGACGACGCCGGGCACCGGCTCGCCGTACATGAAGTTGCGCACGTACTCCTCGGCGAAGCTGAAGCTCTTCAGGTCGTCGTCCTCGACGTCGAGGGTGCCGAGCCAGCGACGGTACAGGTCGACCGTCCGGTTGAACTCGCTATCGGTGAAGCCGAAGCGGCGTATGCGCTCGACCTCGCGGGCCAGCCCTCCGAAGGCGGCGAGCTCCTCGCCGTCGGCCGCGCTCAGCGAGAAGGAGTACAGCCGGGTGCGGCCGTAGAAGTAGTCGTCGTCGAAGTAGGCGTCGCGCCACGGCGCCCCGCCCGAGCGGACCAGGTCCGATAGCCTCATGCGTATCGCCTCGGCGGCTATCCTGACCTTGAGCAGGCGCTCGTAGTCGCCTATGACCGTCTCGGGCTCGTAGGGCACGATCTTGCGGTAGGTGACGACCGAGCGCTCGATGGACGGGTCGAAGGTGGCGACGAAGCCTAGGTCGCGGGTAGGCTCGACGGCGAAGGTCGGCCTGGGCGAGACCTTCCTGTCGCCGGCGGGGAACGAGAACTCGCGCTCGATCTTCTTCGAGACCTCGCGGACGTCGATATCGCCGACGACGATGACGGCCATGCGGTCCGGCCGGTAATGCTCCTCGTAGAAGGCCCGCAGGCGCTCGGCCGTCGCCGCCTTGATCGACGCCTCGTAGCCTATCGGCTCGCGATCCTCGTGGGCGCTGCCGGCCAGGAGCCCGCGGACCTCGCGCACGCGGGCGGTCTCGTCGGGCCCGAGCGACAGCCTGAGTTCCTCGAGTATAACGCCCTTCTCCTTCTCCACCTCCACGGGGTCGAAGGTTACCGCCGTCGCCCATTCCTTGAGCACCTTGAGGCCGGTGTCGAAGTACTCCGGGTCGGAGAGCGGCATCTGCAGCGTGTACAGCGTCTCCTCGCGGGTCGTGTGGGCGTTGATCTCGGCGCCGAAGTCCATGCCTATCGAGCGCAGGTACCCGACCAGCTCGTTCTCGGGGAAGCTCTCGGTGCCGTTGAAGGCCATGTGCTCGACGAAATGGGCGTAGCCGGACTGGTCGTCCCGCTCGTTGGTCGAGCCGGAGTTGACGATCAGGAACATGACCGCGCGGCCGCCGGGGTTGCCGTTGCGGCGCACGTAGTAGGTCAGGCCGTTCGGCAGGACCCGCTTGGTCAGCTCCGGCGCCAGGGGCAGGGGGTCGGACGAGTCGTAGACGCTGCCGCCGGGCAGCGACGAGGCGTTATCGAGGGCTCCTGGGGCCGGCTCGGGGGCGCCGACGCAGGCCGACAGGGCCAGGATCGCCGACAGCACGGGGGCCAGGGCTCCGCGCATCCATTTCGTCATGGGTACTCCTTATCGTCGCGCCTGCCCCCGGACGGATCCTCGACGGCGGCGCGTCGCTTGAATATAGCGTAAAGGCCCGCCGGCGACCAATGTTACGAGACGAGGCATTTGGGGCCGCGGCCGATCAGGTCGGTCCGGCCGGCGAGCCTGAGGGCCTCGATGACCAGCTTGCGGTTCTCCGGCTTCGAGTACTGCAGCAGGGCGCGCTGGTACGAGCGCTCCTTGGCGCCGCGAGCGACGTAGACCGGCTCCATCGTCAGCGGATCGAGCCCGCTGCGGTACATGGCGGTCGCCAGCGTGCCCGGCGTCGGGTAGAAGTCCTGCACCTGGTCGGGTACGAAGCCGGTATCGCGCAGGTACTCGGCCAGCTCTATCGCGTCCGACAGCTCGGCGCCCGGGTGCGACGCGATATAGTACGGCACCAGGAACTGCTTGAGGCCGAGCTCCGCGTTGACGCGCGACCATTCGCCGGCGAACGCGTCGTAGACGCGGCGCGGCGGCTTGCCCATCAGGCGGAGTACCCGGTCCGATACGTGCTCGGGCGCCACCTTGAGCTGGCCGGACACGTGGTGGGCGGCCAGCTCGCGCAGGAAGGCGCGGTCGCGGTCGGCCATCACGTAGTCGAAGCGCACGCCGGAGCGGACGAAGGCCTTCTTGACGCCGGGCACCGCCCGGACCGCCCGCAGCACCGCTACGTAGTCACGGTGGTCGGGCTTGAGCGCCGGGCAGGGCTCGGGCGCCAGGCAGCGCCGGTCGACGCAGGCGCCGCCTCCTGCCTGCTTGTCGCACGCCGGCCCGCGGAAGTTGGCGGTCGGGCCGCCGACGTCGTGGATGTAGCCCTTGAAGCCGGGCAGCCTCGTCAGGAGCCGCGCCTCGTCGACGATAGACTCCTTGGATCGGCTCGAGACGATGCGGCCCTGGTGGAACGCCAGCGCGCAGAAGGCGCAGGCGCCGTAGCAGCCCCGGCTCGAGGCTATGCTGAAGCGCACCTCGGCCAGGGCCGGCACGCCCCCGCGCGCGTCGTAGGCCGGGTGCCAGGCCCGCTCGAAGGGGAGGCCGTACAGCTCGTCGAGCTCGGCGCGGGTAAGCGGCGGCTGGGGCGGCTCCTGCACGACGAACTGGCCGGCGGCCGCCTCGACGAGGGGCCGGGCCGATCGCGGGTCGGTATTGCGGTACTGCGCGGCGAACGACTCGGCGAAGGCCCGGCCGTCGGCGGCCGCGGCCTCGTGGTCGGGCAGCCTGACCGCCCCTTCCGGCGCGTCGCCGGGGCGCGAGCAGCGCCATACCGTGCCGCGGATGCCTCGCAGCGAGGACGGGTCGAAGGCCTCGGATCGGGAGCGCGCCTCGGCGAGGGCTCGCGCGGCCGCCGCGATCGCGCGCTCGCCCATGCCGTAGACGATCAGGTCGGCCTTGGCGTCGACGATTATAGGCTTCCGTACCGTATCGGACAGGTAGTCGTAATGCGACAGGCGGCGCAGCGACGCCTCGAGGCCGCCGGCTATTACCGGCACCCCCTTGAAGGCCTCGCGGCACTTGCCGGCGTAGGCGATCACCGCCCGGTCGGGCCTGGCGCTCGCCGGCTTGCCGTTGACCGTGAACGATCGTATCGATCCGTCGGCGCCGCGGCAGAGGCAGGGGTCGCCTCCGGGGGCGTACTCGTCGGTCGAGCGCGGCTTGCGGTTGGCCGTGTACTTGCAGACCATCGAGTCTATCGCGCCGCCGGCGACGAGGAAGGCGAGCGACGGGCGGCCGAGGGCGCGGAAGGCCTCGACGTCCGTCGGGTCCGGCCTGGCGATGACGCCGACCGAGTAGCCGAGGCTCTCCAGCCTGCGGCCTATCAAGGCGACGCCGAAGGACGGATGGTCGACGTAGGCGTCGGCCGTGACGATGACGAAGTCGAGGCTGTCGACGCGCCTGGCGGCAAGCTCCGCGCGCGTGGTCGGAAGGAAGGGCATACCCCTAGTATACCCGCGCGGGCGTTCTTGGTCGCGTGGTCCCGGCCTTGACCCGCCCTCTCGGCGTGATTATATTTAGCAACGCTAATTTTTAGCATTTCTAACTTTATCGCATAGATAATGCAAGGACGAACATGATCGACGATGTACAGGACGAGCGGCCGATCGCCGAGCGCCTATTCGAGGCGTTCAGGGCCATCGGCCCGTTCAAGCGCCGGCCCACCCTCGGGCACGCCCAGCGGCCCGGCGAATTCCAGGTCATGCACCGGCTGTCGCACGAGCCGCCCGGGTCCGGCATGCGCGTCGGCGACCTGGCGGCCTGGCTGTCGGTCAAGCCGCCGACGGTGACCAAGGCGGTCGACGCCCTGGCCGCCCGCGGCCTGGTCGAGCGCTACGCCGACGAGGCCGATAGGAGGGCCATCAGGGTCCGCCTGTCTCCCGAGGGCCGGAAGCTGGCCGGGTCGTTCCGCGAGCAGGCGCTCGGCGAGATACGGGGCCTCGTCGAGTACCTGGGCGACGAGGAGAGCGCGACCCTGGCGCGGCTCCTGACCCGGGCGGCGGACTTCATGAACGAACGGTACGGGCGCGTCTGCCGCGGCCCCTGCCCCCATGCCGACGAACAAGGAGCGGATTAGGATATGCTCAGACTATTCAAGTACCTGAAGCCGTACGCGCCGATGGTCGCGCTGGCCCTGCTGATGGAGTTCGCCAGCTCCATGGCGGAGCTGAGCCTGCCGGCGCTGATGTCCGTCATCGTGGACAAGGGCGTTGCGGCCGGCGACATAGCGGTGATATGGCGCACCGGCGCCCAGATGCTCGCGATCGCCTTCGTCGGCGTCGCGGCCAACCTGACCGGCGGATTCTTCGCCTCCAAGTCGGCGATGGGCTTCGGCAAGACGCTTCGGTCCAGGGTCTTCTCGCGCGTCTCGTCGTTCTCGCTGCGCGAGCTCGACCGCTTCGGCACCTCGTCGCTGATCACCAGGTCGACGAACGACATCACCCAGGTCCAGCAGATCACCTTCATGATGCAGCGGATGATGGCCAAGGCGCCGATCATGGCCGTCGGCGGCATCGTGATGGCGCTGGCGACCGAGCCGCGCCTGGCGTGGATACTGATAGTCGTCATACCGATACTCGGGGCGGCCATCGTCCTCGTCGCGATGAAGGGCCTGCCGCTGTTCAAGTCGATCCAGGCCAAGATCGACGCGCTCAACCGCGTGATGCGCGAGAACCTCTCCGGCATCCGGGTGGTGCGCGCCTTCGACCGGGTCGAGCACGAGCGGGACCGCTTCGACGGCGTCAACGCAGACCTGACCGCGACGACGCTCAAGGTCAACCGCATCATGGCCTTCGTCCCGGCCTTCATCACGGTCATGATGAACCTGACCTCGGTGATGATAGTCTGGTTCGGCGGGCGCGAGGTGGGCTCGGGCGCGATCCAGATCGGCTCGCTGATGGCCTTCATCCAGTACGCGGCCCACATCATGTTCTCGGTCGTCATGGTCTCGGTCATCTTCATCATGGTGCCGAGGGCCCAGGTCTCCGCCGAGCGCATCAACGAGGTGCTCGACGTGGAGCCCGAGATCGACGACCCTGCCGATCCGGTCAGCCCCGCGGAGCCCAGGGGCCGCGTCGAGTTCAGGAACGTCGGCTTCGGCTACGACGGGGCCTCCGAGCCGGCGCTCAAGGACGTGTCCTTCGTCGCCGAGCCCGGCACGACCACCGCCATCATAGGCGGCACCGGCTCGGGCAAGTCGACGCTGATCAACCTGCTCGCCCGCTTCTACGACGTCAAGGACGGTGCGGTCCTCGTCGACGGCGTCGACGTGCGCGACATGAGGCAGGAGGAGCTGCGCTCCTACCTGGGCCTAGCGCCGCAGAAGGCCACCCTGTTCTCCGGCACCATCGCCGAGAACCTGCGCTTCGGCAGGGACGAGGCGACGGACGGCGAGCTGGCCGAGGCCGCGGCGATAGCCCAGGCCTCCGACTTCATAGCGGAGAAGGAAGGCGGCCTTGGCGCGGCCCTGTCCCAGGGCGGCGTGAACGTATCGGGCGGCCAGAAGCAGCGCCTGTCCATAGCGAGAGCCCTGGCGCGCAGGCCCAGGATCTACCTGTTCGACGACAGCTTCTCGGCCCTCGACTTCAAGACCGACGCGCGGCTGCGCTCGGCGCTGCGGAAGAAGACCGGCGACGCGACGGTCATCATCGTCGCTCAGCGCGTCGGCACCATACGCGACGCCGACCAGATCGTCGTGCTCGACGAGGGGCGGGTCGTGGGCAAGGGCAGGCACGCCGAGCTGATGGCGACCTGCGCCGTATACAAGGAAATCGTAGCGTCGCAGCTGTCGGCGGAGGAGGCGGTATGAGCGCCGCGGAGACGAGGAGGGGCGAGCGGGCCGCGCCCGACATCAAGCCGGCCCAGGTCCTGGGCCGCGGCCCGGGCGGACGCGGACCCGGCGGACACGGGCCGGGGGGCTTCGGCATGCCCGGGGAGAAGGCCAAGGACTTCAAGGGAACGATGCGGCGGCTGGTATCGTACCTGCGGCCGTACCGCGGGGCCATCCTGTTCGTGCTGGTCATGGCCGTCCTCAGCACCGCGTTCTCGATCGCCGGCCCCAAGATACTCGGGCGGGCCATCACGCTGCTGTTCGAGGGCGTCATCGGGTCGGCCGTCGACTTCGGGGGCATAGGCCGGATACTGGCGCTGCTCCTGGGGCTGTACCTGGTCTCGGCGGGCTTCACCTACCTGACCCAGTACTCGATAGCCGGAGTCTCGCAGAAGACCGTCTACTCCTTCCGCAAGGCGATCGACGAGAAGCTGGCGCGCCTGCCGCTCAGGTACTTCGACGGGCGCACCCACGGCGAGATACTGTCGCGCGTCACCAACGACGTCGACACCATCGCCAACACCCTGCAGCAGAGCCTGGTGCAGATCATCACCTCGGCCGTGACCCTGGTCGGCAGCGTCGTCATGATGCTGACCATTAGCTGGAAGCTCACGCTCGTCGCGATGGCCACGCTGCCCTTCTACGTGCTCGCGACGACGGCCATCGCCAAGCGCTCGCAGAAGTACTACAAGAGCCAGCAGAAATTCCTAGGCGAGCTGAACGGCCACGTCGAGGAGATGTACTCGGGCCACCAGGTCGTCAAGGCCTTCGGCTACGAGAAGCGCTCGGTGGCGCGCTTCGAGGAGGTCAACGATCGGCTGTTCGACGTGGCGTGGAAGGCGCAGTTCGTCTCCGGCATCATCATGCCGACGATGAACTTCATCAACAACGTCGGCTACGTACTGATCGCCGCGATAGGCGGCGTCATGGCCGCCGCCAGGACCATCAACCTGGGCGACGTGCAGGCCTTCATCCAGTACGCCAAGCAGTTCACCCAGCCGATCATCCAGACGGCCAACATAGCCAACATACTGCAGTCGACGATGGCGGCCAGCGAGCGCGTCTTCGAGCTGCTCGACGAGGAGGAGGAGTCGCCCGACGCCCCGGCCGACTCGCCCGCGGCGACCGCGTTCGCCGCCGCCGGCGACGTGTCGTTCGAGGCTATCTCGTTCGGCTACTCCGACGACAAGCCGCTGATGGACGGCCTGTCGCTCGAGGCGCCGCGCGGCGAGGCCGTCGCTATCGTCGGGCCGACGGGCGCCGGCAAGACGACCCTCGTCAACCTGCTGATGCGCTTCTACGAGCTCAAGGGCGGACGCATTACGGTCGACGGCGTCGACGTCAGGGACGTGCCTCGCGGCCGGCTCAGGCGCGCCTTCGGCATGGTGCTGCAGGACGCCTGGCTGTTCGGCGGCACCATTCGCGACAATATCGCCTACGGCCGCGAAGGCGCGACCGAGGACGAGATAGTCGCGGCTGCCGTAGCGGCCCACGCCGACCACTTCATACGCGTGCTGCCCGACGGCTACGACACCGTGCTGACCGAGGACGCGACCAACCTGTCCCAGGGCCAGCGGCAGCTCCTGACCATAGCGCGCGCCTTCCTGGCCGACCCCAGGATACTCATCCTGGACGAGGCTACCAGCTCGGTGGATACCCGCACCGAGCTGGTCGTGCGCAAGGCGATGGAGCGCCTGATGAAGGGCCGCACCAGCTTCGTGATAGCGCACCGCCTCTCGACGATACGCGACGCGCATACGATCCTGGTGATGAACGAGGGCCGCATCGTCGAGAAGGGCTCGCATACGGAGCTCCTGGCCGCGGACGGCTTCTACGCCGACCTGTACCGCAGCCAGTTCCTAGGGATAGACGACGAGGCGGCGCCGGCCTGAGGGCCCCGAGAGTAACGGCCGCGGAGAGCCTATAGCGCCCTCCGCGGCTGCTCCGCGGCCGCTCCGCTACGGCTCCAGCGCGGAGACGCGGCGCTCGGCGAAGCGCAGGTAGGGGCCGAGCAGCGCGGCCGACGCCGCGAACGGCAGCGCCCCGAACCACAGCGCCAGCTCGCCCGTCCCCATCGAGAACTTGAAGACCAGGAACCCGGCCCCGACGAGCAGGCCCATGCAGCCTAGTATCGCTATCACCGAATTCGGGTTCTGCTTCATCGCGGCGATCGGGTTGTCCCAGGACAGGCGGGGGTTGGCGGTATCGAGCCACAGCGCCGCCAGGTTCAGCAGTATCGACAGGGCGAGCGCCGCCGCCGCCGCCGCTAGGGCGTCGACCACGCCGAGGCGCAGTACGAAGGCCATCAGGCCGACCCCGACGACCACGCCGAACGCGGCGAAGACGAGCGCGTGGCACAGCTTGGCCAGCATATAGGCCCTCGGGGAGACCGGCAGGCTCTTGATGAACGGCAGGGCCTTGGCGTCGCGCGACAGCGCCGTGCAGGCTATGCTCGTGCTCGTGCCCATGAAGGCGCCGACCAGCCCGGCTATAGCCGCCCCTTGGCCGGAGCCGAGCATCGCGAGCACGCCGGCCATGTCGGGGTCGGACAGGAACGCGTCCTTCTGCACCGCGAGCATGACGCCGATGATCGCCGGCATGAGCACGACGACGAAGGGGCCGTTGAGCAGGTACATAGGCTCGCGGTTCATCATGTTGATCTCGCGCGCCACGAGGCCGGCGAACGGGCTACCCGCCCGGATGCGCCTGGCGATGAACGCGTCGGCGCCGGCGCGCGTCAGCTTCTTGACGTGGGCCTCGTTGAAGCCGACGAGGCTCCGTACGTAAGCCCCGGACAGCAGCAGCAGGGCCAGGGCCGGCAGGGCTACGCAGCTGCCGATCAGGCCGAGCATCGACAGGACCGCCCTGCCGCTCGCGGGCTCGGACATGGCCCGCCACGCGAACGCCGCGGGGGGATAGGCCGAGCCTATCCTGGCGACCATGGAGTCGGCGCCGCCGACCATGGCCGCGAGGGCGGCCGGGTCGCCGAGCTTGACCATCATCCGCTGGTAATACACGTTGAAGCCGAGCGCGAACACGAGGCCGAGCACGCCGCCGAGCGTCACGATGACGCGCTTGTTCTTGAGGAAGCGAGCTACCGACATCAGCGGTATCTGGACGATATACGCCGCCGCGAGCGGGGGCAGGGGCAGGAGTAGCGCCGCCGCGACGCCCCAGAGGTAGAACAGCGGCCCGGGCCCCTCCTTCACGCCGAAGATCGCCATCGCGATCCCCATGAAGAACAGCGAGAACAGCGCCTCGGACGCGTAGACCGACAGGAACTTGGCGCCGAACATCGCCCGCGGAGCTATCGGCATTGACAGGAGCTGCAGCTCCATGTCGTTCACGTAGTAGGTCGACAGCGCCGTCATGAAGCCGACGACCAGGGTCATCATCGTCGCGATGACCACGGCGTTCAGGATCAGCATGCCCTGCATGCCCGCCGCGGCCAGGCCCTCGTACATGCCCAGGTTGAGCATGACGAAGATGAAGCCGAATTCGCCGAGCACGAAGACGACCAGCGCGGCTATGCCGACGGTCTTAAGCACGGCCTTCGGGTCGCGCCTGGCTCCGGGCGCCTTCTTGGCCGGCAGGTTATAGAAGCTCTGGAGGTAGAGCCGGGCCAGGCTCAGGAAGGCTTTCATGCCCCCGCCCCCTCGCCGTCGTCGACCAGCTCCAGGAACAGGCTCTCGAGCGAGCCGTCGGCGCCGCGGCTCGACTTGAGCTCGGCCAGCGTGCCGACGAACACTATCCTGCCCTTGCTGATGATGGCCAGCCTGTCGCACAGGCGCTCTGCCACCTCCATCACGTGCGTGGAGAAGAACACCGTCTTGCCGGCGCTCGCGCGGGTCCTCATCACCTCCTTGAGGGCGAAGGCCGCCTTCGGGTCCAGGCCGACCATCGGCTCGTCGAGTACCCAGTTCTGCGGGTCCGGCAGGAGGCTCGCCGTGACGATGAGCTTCTGCTTCATGCCGTGCGAGAAGCTGCCGATGCTGCCGCCGAGCGCGTCGCGGATGCCGAACAGGCCGGCGTACTCCGCCACCCTGGCCCGGCGCGTCCCGGAGTCGACGCCGTAGACGTCCCCGACGAAATTGAGGTACTCGGCGGCCTTGAGCCTGGCGAACAGCTCCGGGTTGTCGGTGACGTAGCCGATCCGCCGCTTGGCCTCGAGCGGGTCGGCCGCGATGTCGATCCCGTCGACCGAGGCGCTGCCCGAGTCGGGGCGCAGCACGCCGGTCAGCATCTTGATCGTCGTCGTCTTGCCGGCGCCGTTCGGGCCTAGGAAGCCGAATATCTCGCCGTCCTTCACGGTCAGCGACAGGTCCTCGACCGCCTTGACCGCGCTCTTGGCGTAGGTCTTTGAAATTCCCCGCAGTTCTATCATGGTATCTCCCTACCGGCCGCTACTCGCCGCGGCCATCGTCCCCGGTATCCGCCGCCGCGCCCTTGCGCCGACGGCGGACGCTCTCGGTCAGCAGGAACTCGATCTGGCCGTTGATCGACCTAAAGTCGTCCTCGGCCCAGGCGGCGAGCTCCCGCCACAACGACGGCGACAGCCGCAAGAGGATCTGCTTCTTGTCCTTTTCCTTGTCGCCGCTCATGAGCCCCTACGCCTAATAGATCGAGCCCGAATTCACGATCGGCGACACGTCCTTGTTCGAGCAGAGCACGACGAGCAGGTTGCTGACCATCGCGGCCTTCCGCTCCTCGTCCAGGTCGACGATATTGTTCGCCTTGAGCTTGTCCAGGGCCAGCTCCACCATGCCGACCGCGCCGTCCACTATCATCTGCCTGGCGGCGATGACCGCCGAAGCCTGCTGGCGCTGCAGCATCGCGGCCGCGATCTCCGGCGCGTACGACAGGTGCGTGATGCGCGCCTCGAGTATCTCGATGCCTGCCGCCACGACCTTAGCCTGGATCTCGTCCTTGAGCCTGTCGGCTATCTCCTGGCTGCTACCGCGCAGCGAGGTCTCGCCCTCGGAGTCGCTGGCGTCGTACGGATACAGGCGCACGATGTTGCGCAGGGCCGAGTCGCACTGGATGGACAGGTACTCGGCGTAGTTATCGACGTTGAACACCGCCTTGGTCGGGTTGACCACCTTCCAGACCACCACGATGCCGATGATGATCGGGTTGCCGAGCGCGTCGTTTATCTTCTGCTTGTCGTTGGAGAGCGTCATGGCCTTGAGCGACAGGGTCTTGGATGCGGTCTTGACCGTCGTTCCCGCCCCGCGGGCGGCCCCGGCGCCCTTGTCGGTCGTCGAGGCGGTGGACAGCTCGACGGTCGAGGCGGGGCGCACCGCCGACGCGAACGGGTTGACGAAGAAGATGCCAGGCTCCCTGAGCACCCCGAAGTACTTGCCGAACAGCGTGAGGACCATCGCCTCGTTCGGCTTGAGCACCTTGACGCCCCCGAACAGGATCGGGCCGACGACGCAGAGCCAGACCAGGGAGCCGATCGCACCCGCTATCCTGAGGGGAGTCTCGCCGCCGTTATCCATCGCTATCACGCTGACGATGAACAGCACGACCGAGCCGATCATCAGGAGGATATTCAGCGCCAGTATGGCCAGCCCGTTCGCATGCCTGGGCGTCCGTTCTGTCTCGCCGAAGGCTCCGGAAGAAACCGTCGTTTCGTTACCCATGGATGTCTCCTTATAACGATACCCATTCGATATCATATTGATATCATATGTATACTAATACCAAGATTTGGGAAATTCAAGGGCCCCGATGCGAATTCGCGGCTAGCCAGGCTTGCGGCGAGCCCCGCATCGATAGTAGAACAAGCCGTGACACGAACCATAGAGCAGGCGGTCGACGGCCTCGTCGTCAAGGCGCTCAAGACCTGGGACATGATACGACCGGGCGAGCGCGTCCTTATCGGCGCCTCGGGCGGCAAGGACTCGGCCGTCATGGCGCGGGACCTGGCGCTCAAGAAGCGCCGGGGCCGCCTAGACGCCGAGCTGGTCGGCCTCCATATACGCAACGACTTCTCGCCGGACGCCCTGTCGGAGCGCCTCCGGGCCGAGTACGCCGATTGGGGGATCCCGCTCGTCACGATCGACGTGGCGGTCGAGGGCCGGCTCAAGCCGGGCCGGAAGATGAACTGCTACTGGTGCTCGACTCAGCGCCGCACCGAGCTGATACGCTACGCGATGGCCGAGGGCTTCACCGCGGTGGCGCTCGGCCACCACCTCGACGACGCGCTCGAGACGCTGTTCATGAACATGATGGGCAAGGGCGAGCTTTCGACGATGCCGCCGGTGGTGAGCTATCGCAAGTACCCGCTCAGGGTGATACGGCCGCTGTACCTGGTAGAGGAACGGCAGATCGTCGAGCTGGCGGAGTCGCTCGGCCTGACCGCCTCGACCTGCACCTGCGGCTACAACGACCGCTCGGAGCGGGACCGGATACGCGACCGGGTCGAGGCGCTGACCGGCGGCTCATCGAGGGCCAAGCGCAACCTGCTCGAGTCGCTCAGGCACGTCAACGCCGAGTACCTGCCGTCCTGATATCCTCGAAGGCCGCCTCGATGAGCCGACGCGACAGGCTGCCGCGCATCGGCAGCGGCGGATGGTCGTCCGGGCCGAACCAGCCCGCCGCGGCTATCTCCACGCCGTCGGGCTCCAGCTCTCCGGATACCCACTCCGCCGATAGGCCGACCATCAGCTGGTCCGGGAAGGGCCAGGGCTGGGAGCCCATGTAGCCGGTCGCGCGCGCGGCGATACCGACCTCCTCCATCACCTCGCGGCTCATGCAATCCTCGAGGGTCTCGCCCGGCTCGACGAAGCCGGCCAGGATGCTCCACGCGCCGGTCCTGAACGAGGCGTTACGCGCCAGGAGCAGGCGGTCGCCTCGGCGGACGACGGCCAGTACGGCGGGGGAGATGCGCGGGAACGACAAGGCGCCGCAGGACGGGCATAATCTGGCTATCTCGTCGGGCTTGTCGCCGTTCGGCGAGCCGCAGCGGCCGCAGAACCGGCTCGAGGCCCTCCAGTTGGCGTAGGCCATCGCCCGGGCGGCCGGCAGCCAGAGCCGCTCGGGCAGGGCGCTGATCACGGTGCGGAACGGCTTCCACTCCCAGCCGTCCGGCGCTTCGGTTCCGGCGGGATAGGACGCGGCCAGGGCGCCGCCGACTAGGGCCAGGCAATCCGCCGGCTCGGGCAGCGGCGCGGCCGAGCTGTCCAGCGCGGAGGCGAGCGCCTCGCCTCCGGGCGCTTCCCACGGCGGCGCGCCGGCGGCCGTTTCGGTATCCGGCGCCGGGTAGCCGTCGAACGCGGAGGCCCGTACCAGCGCTTCGGCGCCGCGGAACGCGAAGCGCTTCGCGCAGGCGGCCGCGTTCATCGTATCGTCCCGCGCGCTCATTCCGACGACGACTCCTCGCCGTAGAAGCGGATATGGGTCCGCTTCTTGCCCGCGTGCCTGCGGCACAGCGCGACGAGGCGCTCTAGTTCCGCCCTCTCAGCCGTCCCGAGCGCGGCGGCGTCGATCGACTCGAGCTCGGCCGCGAGGAGAGGGGTCTGCGCCGCGTTGAACGACGCGTCGTCGCCCTCACCCACGAAACGCAGGCAGCAACCGGGCACCGACGCGAAACGCCCGAACAGGCTCTCGAGCTCGAAGACCCCGGCGAGGGGCTCGCCCTCGGGATCCTCTACCGATACGAATACGCTCATGATCGCTCCTTGTACGCGCGGGCCAGCGCCTCGAGAGCCAGCAGGTAGCTCGTCGAGCCGAAGCCGGATATCTGGCCGACGCATACCGGCGCGATGACCGATAGCCGCCTGAAATCCTCGCGGGCGTGGACGTTGGACAGGTGCACCTCGACGACCGGCGGCCTGATGGCGGCGATCGCGTCCCGTATGGCTATCGAGTAGTGGGTGTACGCGCCGGCGTTCAGGATGACCCCGTCGCACCGCCCGGAGCAGGCGTGCAGGCGGTCGATTATCGCCCCCTCCGAATTGGACTGGAAGCACTCCAGGTCGACGCCGAGTTCGCGGGCGGCGTCGCCCAGGGCGCTATCGATGTCGTCGAGGGTCTCGGAACCGTACACCTCCGGTTCGCGCTCGCCGAGTAGATTCAAATTGGGCCCGTGAATGACGGATATCAGTCTTCTATCCATACGACGGCCTCCACCGCGGGTCAACTCTATCCGCGGCGGGCGCCGCTGTCAAACCGTGGATCTCAGCACCCACGGCTATAAACGCGAGCTGAGCGATAGCACGAACCGGGAAACGAATCGGCGCTATCCAGCGCTATTCGGCGTTCATCGCAGTTGATGAGCGCTTGACAGCGAACGCTCTTAGTGGTATTACAATACCATAATGCCAATGAACGGGATAATACATCTTTCAGACGCCAGTCTCATCGCGATCCACGCCCTCGTCGGTCTAGCCGACGCCGAGGGGCGGCTCGTCCAGGGCCGCGACCTCGCGGCCATCATCGACGCGAGCGAGAACCACCTGGCCAAGGTGATGCAGAGGCTCGTCCGAACCGGCATCGTCCGTTCGGTCAAGGGGCCGAACGGCGGTTTCGCCCTTGCCAGGCGCCCCGAGGACATCTCGTTCAAGGAGGCCATCGAGGCCGTCGACGGACCGCTATCGAGCGAGTTCTGCCCGTTCAGGACCGAACGCTGCACTCCGGACAACTGTATCTTCGGCAAGGAAATATCTAGGCACGCCAGCGAGCTCGTCGCGTACCTGAGTAAAAGGACCATCGCGGACATAGCGAAGGAACGAGGCACAGCCTCGACCCCTGCCTATCGCGTGATCATGAGCGACGTTAAGAAAGCAACACCATGAAGCGGACCACGATGGTTATGCCCAAAGCCCGATTCGATACGAGGTTTCGGCGTTCCGGTGTTTCAATTCCTTTTAATTGGTTTATTATAGTATTCAGGTTCCACATTGCTCTTTGACTCGAGCAAAGCACGATTATTAGACCCTGCGACACGTAGGCGAACGAAGGCGGAGACAGAAACATGGCGACACGAACGGTCATAGAGATAGACGAGGAAAAGTGCGACGGCTGCGGGCTCTGCGCCAACGGCTGTCATGAGGGCGCGCTCAGGATCATCGAAGGCAAGGCGCGTCTCGTGGGCGAGAGCCTCTGCGACGGTCTCGGGGCCTGCATCGGCGAGTGCCCGCGCGGCGCGCTCACGACCGTCGAGCGCGAGGTCGAGGCATACGACGAGCGCCGCGTCATCGAGCATATCCTGCCCAAGGGCATGGCGACGATAGCCGCCCACCTCGACCACCTGGCGAGCCACGGACAGGACACCTGGTACGCCCAGGCCCTCGAGGTACTGGCCGAGAAAGGCATCGCCGCGCCGAAAGCCGAGCCCGCCTCGGCCATAGCTTCCGCAGCCCCGGTTCCGGCACCGCGCTTCGGCGTGCTCAGGCAGGTGCCGGCCGACAGGCCGACCCCGCGCGTAGTCGACAACGGCATGTCCGGCGGCTGTCCCGGCTCGGCCGCCCGCTCCTTCGGGCCGGCCCCAGCTGTCGGGCCGGCCACTGGAAGCATGGCCTCGAGACTCGACCATTGGCCTATACAGCTACACCTCGTCAACCCGCGCGCCCCGCATTTCGCGGGCGCCCACCTGCTCATCGCGGCGG
>ERZ795053.2366-NODE-2366-length-23028-cov-8.224002_pt1 | contig 23028 bp, 20 predicted proteins | sample MGYA00375137_ERZ795053 | MGnify/ENA primary metagenome ERZ795053 (study PRJEB30182, sample SAMN05720284) | activated sludge metagenome | isolation source: Anaerobic digester | place: Hong Kong | collected 2014-12-17 ...
TCACCCCTTCGGCTCACCCTCCGCTGGGACCGGACCGGGATCGGCGTCCCCATGATGCCCGCCAACGAGCATTCCTGAGCGGGCCGGTCGCCTGCCCCCGAGCGCGCACCCGCGTATCTTTGCCGGCCCATGCAGTTCACCGCCGCCCAGATCGCCGAGCTCCTTCGCGGGGAAGTGGATGGTGATCCCCAGGTGCTGGTGAACGACCTGGCCAAGATCGAGGAGGCCCGCAGCGGCACCCTCACCTTCCTGGCCAATCCCAAGTACACCGAGCACCTGTACACCACGGGGGCCAGCATCGCCATCGTGGAGAGCGGGTTCTCCGCCTTGCAGCCCCTGCCCAAGCGCCTCACGCTCATCCGCGTGAAGGACCCCCGCGCCGCCTTCAGCGAGCTGCTGGAACGCTACGACCGCCTGCGCTACGACCGCAAGGGCATCGAGCAGCCCAGCTACGTGAGCCCCAAGGCCACCCTGGGCCGCGACGTGTACATCGGCACCTTCTGCCACATCGGCGACGGCGTGGTGCTGGAGGATGGCGTGAAGGTGTTCCCCGGTTGCATGATCGGCGACGGCGTTCGCATCGGCAAGGGGACGGTCCTGAACTCCGGGGTGAAGGTGTACCACAACTCCGTGATCGGCGCGGGCTGCGTGCTGCACAGCGGCGTGGTGATCGGCGCGGACGGATTCGGCTTCACCGTGGACGAGGATGGCCAGTCCGTGAAGATGCCGCAGGTGGGCAACGTGGTGCTGGAGGACCACGTGGAGGTGGGCGCCAACACCACCATCGACCGGGCCACCCTGGGCAGCACCATCATCCGCACCGGGGTGAAGCTGGACAACCTGATCCAGGTGGGCCACAACGCGGAGATCGGCGCGCACACCGTGATCGCTGCACAGACCGGCATCGCCGGCAGCAGCAAGGTGGGCGCCCATTGCCTGATCGGCGGACAGGTGGGCATCGCCGGGCACCTGGTGATCGGCGACCGGGTGCGCATCGCCGCCCAGAGCGGCATCGCCAACAACATCCCGGAGGGCACCACCATCCAGGGGTCCCCGGCCATCCCCATCGGGGAGTTCAAGCGCAGCTACGTGGGCTTCCGCAGGCTTCCCGACCTGGCCCGCCGGCTGGACCGCCTGGAGAAGGGCCCGGACACGGAGTAGACCGGGCCGCTATCCGGCGGCGCGCTACCTTCGCCGGACCCGGCGGCCCGAGGCCTCCCGGTCCCTGTCATGAGCGACTTCCAGCATACCCTGAAGGCCGAGGCCACCCTCAAGGGCGTGGGCCTGCACTCCGGCGTTCCCGTGACGCTGACCCTCTGCCCCGCCGCAGTGGGCCATGGCTACAAGTTCCAACGCACCGACCTGCCCGGCGAACCCGTGATCGAGGCCGACGCCGACCTGGTCGTGAGCACCGCGCGCGGCACCACCCTGGGCAAGGGCGAGGTGATGGTGAACACCACCGAACACGTGCTCAGCGCGCTCTACGCCCTAGGTGTGGACAACTGCCTGCTGAAGCTGAGCGGCCCCGAGGTGCCCATCATGGACGGCAGCGCCCTGCCCTTCGTCGAGGCCATCGAGGCCGTGGGCCTGGAACGGCAGAACGCGGCGCGCAACTGGTGGGTGCTGAAGGAGCCCATCTGGTTCGAGACCGAGGAGCGCGGCACCGAGATGCTCGGCGTGCCGGCGCCCGGTGGCGAGTTCCGCATCACCGTGATGGTGGACTACAACAGCCCGGTGCTCGGCACCCAGCATGCCAGCATGTACCGGGTGGAGGAGTTCAAGGACGAGATCGCCCCCTGCCGCACCTTCGTGTTCCTGCGTGAACTGGAGCAGCTGGCCAAGGCCGGACTGATCAAGGGCGGCGACCTGGACAACGCCATCGTGCTGGAGGACCGGGAAGGCACCACCCAGGAGGACCTGAAGGCCGTGGCCAAGGCCCTGAACAAGCCCTACCAGGAAGTGGAGATCCGCCGCAACGGCGTGCTGAACACCACCGACCTGAAGTACTTCAACGAACCCGCGCGCCACAAGCTCATGGACATCGTGGGCGACCTGGCCCTGGTGGGGCGGCCGATCAAGGGCCACATCCTGGCCGCACGGCCCGGCCACTTCGGCAACACCAGCTTCGCCAAGCGGATCAAGGAGGCCATGCGCGAGGAGGAGAAGAACCCCGTGGCGCACCTGGACCTGACCAAGGAGCCCCTCTACGACATCATGCAGATCGAGAAGATGCTGCCCCACCGGTACCCCTTCCTGCTGGTGGACAAGGTGCTGGAGATGGACGAGACCAGCATCATCGGCATCAAGAACGTGACCATGAACGAGCCGCACTTCACCGGCCATTTCCCGGGGAACCCCGTGATGCCCGGCGTGCTGCAGGTGGAGGCCATGGCGCAGGTGGGCGGCATCTTCGCCCTGAGCCAGGTGCCCGACCCGGAGAACTACACCACCTACTTCCTGAAGACCGACGGCATCCGCTACCGGCGCAAGGTGATCCCCGGCGACACGCTCGTGTTCCGCCTGGAGCTGCTCACCCCCATCCGCCGCGGGCTGGTGCACATGGCCGGCAGGGGCTACGTGAACGGACAACTGGCCGTGGAGGCCGAGATGATGGCACAGATCGTGAAGGACAAGGCCACCGCCAATCCGGCCGAAAAGGCCAACGCCTGAACCCATGAGCATCAGCAAGCTGGCCTCCGTGCATCCCGACGCCAAGTTGGGCGCCAACGTCACCGTGGAGCCCTTCGCCACCATCCAGGCCGATGTGCAGGTGGGCGACGGCACCTGGATCGGCCCCAACGCCGTGCTCATGAACGGCGCCCGGGTCGGCAACGACTGCCGCATCTTCCCCGGGGCGGTGATCGCCGCCATCCCGCAGGACCTCAAGTTCGCCGGTGAATACACCACCGCCGAGGTGGGCGACGGCACCACCGTGCGCGAGTGCGTCACCATCAACCGCGGCACCGCCGACCGGCTGAAGACCACCGTGGGTGCCAACTGCCTGCTGATGGCCTACGTGCACCTGGCGCACGACTGCGCGGTGGGCGACAACGTCGTGATCGCGAACAGCGTGAACCTCGCCGGCCACGTCACCATCGACGACTGGGCCATCCTGGAAGGCAACGTGGCCGTGCAGCAGTTCATCCACATCGGGGCGCACAGCTTCATCGCCGGGGCCAGCCTGGTGCGCAAGAACGTGCCCCCCTTCGTGAAGGCCGCCCGCGAACCCCTGAGCTACGTGGGCGTGAACGTCGTGGGCCTGCGCCGGCGCGGGTTCAGCGATGAGCAGGTGACCCGCATCGAGGACATCTACCGCGAGATCTTCGTGCGCAACAACAACGTGGAACGCGCCGTGCAGAACGTGGAGCAGACCCTGAAGCCCAGTCCCGAGCGCGGCCTCATCCTCGACTTCATCCGCAACAGCCCCAAGGGCATCATGCGCGGGCTGGTGGAATGACCCGCTTGAGCACCTGACCCGATGCAGGTGACCCTTCAACAGGCAGGCAAGGTCTTCGGACGCGAGATCGTGTTCCGGGGTCTGGACCACGTCTTCGCGCCGGGCAGCCGCACCGTGGTGCTGGGCCCCAACGGAAGCGGCAAGAGCACCCTGCTCCAGGTGGTGGCGGGAGCCATCACGCCGAGCACGGGCAGGGTGGAGCACCTGTTGCACGGCTCCGTGGTGGACCCCGATCAGGTCTACCGGCACGTCTCCATCGCAGCCCCCTACCTGGGCCTGTACGAGGACCTGAGCCTGGCGGAGACCGTGGAGACGCACCAACGGTTCAAGCCCCTGCGGATGGGACTGGGCGTCCGCGACCTCGCGCGCATCGCCTATCTGGACCAGGCCCTGGACAAGCCCGTGCGCAACTTCTCCAGCGGCATGAAGCAGCGGCTGAAACTGGCGCTGGCCATCCTGAGCGACACCTCCCTGCTCCTGCTGGACGAACCGGCAAGCAACCTGGACGCCGAGGCCGTGAACTGGTACCGGCGGCTGCTGGACGACCACCTGGACGCCCGCACCCTGCTGGTCTGCAGCAACCGGCAACCGGCGGAGCACGATCGCTGCGACAGGGAGCTGGACATCGCCCACTGGAAGGGCTGAACCGCTCTCCGGCAAGTCCTATCTTCGCGCCGCTCCAACGAAACCTTCCCGACCATGGCCAGCACCGCCGACGTCAACGTAGGCTCCTTCATCCGGTTCAACGGCGACATCTGCCAGATCATGGAATGGCAGCACCGCACCCCCGGCAACCTGCGGGCCTTCTACCAGGCCAAGATGCGCAACCTGCGCAACGGCAAGCTCGCCGAGAACCGCTTCCGCAGCGGAGAGACCATCGAGGTGCTGCGCGTGGAAGTACGCGACCTGCAGTACCTCTACCGGGACGGGGACAACCTGGTGCTGATGCACCCGGAAACGTTCGAGCAGGTGTTCGTGGAGGCCGCCCTGTTCGGCGACGCCATGAAGTTCATGAAGGAGAACGACACCGTGCAGGTGGGCTTCGAGAGCGAGGTGGCCATCTTCGCCCGGGCCCCCAAGACCGTGGAACTGGAGGTGACCTACACCGAACCCGCCGTGAAGGGCGACACCGCCAACAAGGTGCTGAAGCCCGCCACCCTGGAGACCGGCGCCGAGGTGCAGGTCCCCATCTTCATCGAGGCAGGCACGATCATCCGGGTGGATACGGAGTCCGGCGCCTATATGGACCGGGTGAAGAAGTAGTTCCCCGACCGCACCGCTTCAGGCCCCGTTCCAAGCCTCCCGGCCGAACGGGGCTTTTTCCTGCACGTACCTTTGGGCGAAGCTCCCTTCCCGTGGACCTGCAGCATCCCCTGACCTCCGCCGAGGTGGCCCGCCACCTGGAGGCACGCATCATCGGCAACGCCGATCGGCTCGTCACCGGCATCAACGAGATCAACCGGGTGCGCGAAGGCGACCTGGTGTACGTGGACCATCCGAAGTGGTACGACAAGGCCCTGGCCAGCGCCGCCACCACCATCCTGATCGACAAGGAGGTGGAGGCCCCCGTGGGCAAGGCGCTGATCGTGACCGACGACCCCTGCCGCGACTACAACCGCCTGGTGCGCGAACACGCCGCCCCCGACCGGTGGGACCTGGTACCCGAGGTGGGCGAAGGCTCGCAGCTGCACCCCAGCGTATCGGTGGGCAGCAACGTGCGCATCGGGCGTGGATGCCGCATCCTGCCGGGCGTGGTGATCTACCCCAACACCGTGATCGGCGACCGGGTCATCATCCACGCCAACACCGTGATCGGCGGCGACCCCTTCTACTACAAGAAGCGACCGGCCGGTTATGAGAAGATGGCCCCGGGCGGCAACGTGGTGATCGAGGACGACGTGGAGATCGGCGCGCTCTGCACCATCGACCGGGGGGTGAGCGCCGACACCCGGATCGGACGGGGGACCAAGATCGACAACCATGTCCAGGTGGGGCACGACACCCTGATCGGCGCCGATTGCCTGATCGCCGCGCACGTGGGCATCTCCGGCGCCGTGGTGATCGAGGACGGGGTCACCCTCTGGGGCCAGGTGGGCGTGCCCAGCAAGCTGCGGATCGGCAAGGGCGCCGTGGTGCTCGGCCAGAGCGGACTGATCGATTCCGTGGAAGGCGGCCGCACCTACTTCGGCTCGCCGGCCGGCGAATGGAAGCAGAAGATGCGCGAACAGGCCCTGTTGGCGCGATTGCCGGAACTGGTTCGCAAACTCGACGGGCGCGGATGACCAGGCTGGACCGGTTGATCGGGAGGTTGGAGCTGAAGGAGTTCCAGCTAAAGGCCCTGCTGGACGTCACCAAGGCGATCAACACCAACGTGGGGCGTGCCTCCTTGCTGGCGCTCTACCGCGACATCGTCCGTGATGAACTGGGCATCACCCGGCTCATGCTGTTCGAGAAGACGGCCCGGTGGGAGTGCATACTCGCCTACGGGACCAGCGGCCGGGACACGGACGTGGACGTGGAGCATGCCTTCGGCACCTTCAAGGAGATCCAGGGCATTCCCGGCGGGGCGGCGGGCGACCTCGGCGCCTTCGATGTGGCCGTGCCCGTGTACCACGAGGAACGACCGCTGGCCTTCCTCCTGATCGGCGACATCGACGAGGACGAACAGCGCATGAGCCCCACGGTGAAGCACCTCAACTTCATCCAGACGCTCACCAACCTGATCGTGGTGGCCATGGAGAACGAGCGTCTGGCCCTGGAGGCGCTGCAGCGCGAACGCCTGGCCCGTGAACTGGAACTGGCCGCCGAGGTGCAGGGCATGCTCATCCCCACCAAGCTGCCGTCGGACGAGCGCTTCGAGGCCGCTGCCTGGTACCTGCCCCACCGGCTGGTGGGCGGGGACTACTACGACGTGATCCGTCGTGGCCCCGATGAGGTGGTGATCGTGATGGGCGATGTGTCCGGAAAGGGCATGGCCGCCGCGCTGCTCATGAGCAACTTCCAGGCCACGCTGCACACCCTGCTGGACGGGGACGAGCTGCCCCTGGACCGCCTGGTGCACCTGCTGAACCGCAAGGTCTTCCAGCGCGCGCAGGGCGACCGGTTCATCACCTTCTTCATTGCGCGATGCGACCTGTCGACGGGCGTCGTACGGTACGTGAACGCAGGGCATAATCCCGTGCTGCACTGGAACGGCCGCGAGATCGCCGACCTGCATACCGGCAGCATCGCCCTGGGCATGATGCCGGAGCTCCCGTTCCTGCAGGTGGGCGAGGCCAAGGTGCGGTCCGGAGACACCCTGCTCTGCTATACCGACGGGCTGGTGGAACAGGAGGACGCGCATGAGAACGACCTCGGCACGACTCCCCTCATGAAGGCCGTGGAGGACTTCTCCGCATCAGGACCCCAGGCGGTGAACACGGCCGTGGTCGGGGCCTTCGAGGCCCATCGGGATGGCGAACCCTACCTGGACGACATCGCGCTGCTGACCTGCCGCTTCCGCTGAGGCGCAGGGTTCTTCAGGTCCAGCATCACCACCATGGCGGTGAAGCCCCAGAAGGGCACCGAGGCCTTGTCCAGGTCCAGGAAGTTGTTCAGGACACCGTGCAGGTAGTAGGTGACCAACCCCAGGAAGGCGGCCATCAGCAGGCGGCGGTCCTCCCCCTCGGGCAGGCGCTGGAAAAGCCGCATGGTGCGCACGATGGTGACCGCCACCAACGCCACCATCAGGAGCATGCCCAGCACGCCCTGCTCGGAAAGCGGACCGAGGAACTCGCTGTGCGCGTTGCCCCCCCGACCGAAGTTGGTGCTGATGATCGTCCGGTCCTCGCTGGCCTGGAACGGGGCGTACTGGAACATGTAGGTCCCGGGCCCCCATCCGAACAACGGCCGTTCCTGCCACATGCGCAGGGCCGAGTTCCAGCGGTTGATCCGTTCCAGGTTGCTGGCGTCCGAGGAGATGTTGGAGATCGAGCTCACGTGCTCGGCCAGGTCGTCCGAGCTCTCGTCCCGGTTGCGCTCCAAGGCGATGGTGATCTGGTCCCGTTCCACCAGGTAGGCCGCCCCACCGGCGAGCGCCAGCAGCAGCAGGACCCACGTCGGCACGCGCAGCTTCATCACCAGGAACATGCCCAACGCACCGGCCAGGCTCACCCAGGCGGCACGCGTGTAGGAGAACACCAGGCCCACCGTCAACAGCAGGAGGAACATCATCGCCACGCCCTTCCGGGTCCGGGAGTACCCCGGCATGCCCAGGGCCGCCACGGTGAACGGTAGGAAGAACGCGATGATGGCGCCGTAGGACGTGTGGTCCTTGAAGAAGGGGGTCATCACCCAATGCGCCGGATCATGCTCGAAATGGTATTGTGCGTGGTTGATCAGCGTATAGGCGATCACGATGGCCAACCCGGGCAGGTACACCCAGAAGAAGGTGTGCATGTGCCGCCGCTCGGTGAACAGGCGCGTCATCAGGAAGAACATGCACGTCACGAACCACATGCGCGCCGCCAGGTACTTCACGCTCACGACCGGCATCTCGCTGGGCAGGATGCAGACGGCCATCCAGATCAACTGGGCGACGATGATCATCGTGATCGGATGCCGCCACACGGCCTTCGGCACCACGTCCTTTTCCAGACCGAGCTTCAGCAGGAACAGCAGCATCACGCCCACCATCAAGGGTTCCGTGGGCAGCGACACACCGACCCCCCCCAGGTCCAGCTGCTCCAGGTTGATGCTCAACGGGGTGGCGAACACGATGAAGAACAGCAGGCGGTCCAGCGAACCCACCAGGGCCCAGATCACGAGCAGCACGGCGGGCAGCGCCGTGAACCAGTAGAACTCGTTCGCCACCAGCACCGCGTTCACCAGCACGAACAGCGTGCAGGTGATCGGGATCCAGTGCCGCTTCAGCAGGGCGGTCATCTCAACTGCGTTGATCGCGCCACACCAGCAGCACGAACGCAAGGAACAGGGCGGACACGGTGGTGATCAGCACGATGAGCCAGCGGATCGGGTACACCTTCTTGTCCGGCACTTCGGGGTACACCATCACATTGGTGTACGTGAGCTCCTTGGTCACATCGTTCACCACGCGCTCATACTCGGTGAGCAGCCTGTCGTAGTTGGCACGGAAGCGGTCGCTCATCGAGGTCAGGTGCCGGAACTCACCACCGCTCTCCTGCAGCTGATGGAACATCTCCCGGACCTCCTCCAACCGGGATGAGGGCACGTTGGGATTGGAGAGCAGCAACAGGTAACCGCGGGTGAGTTCCTCGGTCTGTCCCTCGTACACCAGCAGTCCGGTGGCCTGACGGAGGGAATCGAGCAGCGCTTCCACCGAGTCCAGCTTGGTCCGCTCGTTGGTGAGGGCCCGCTCGGCGATCAGCAGGACCTCCTCGGATTTCTCCCGTTGCAGGCGCCGGGCCAGCAGGTCGGCCTGGTGCAGCATGGCGTTCACCATGTCGCGGGCACGCACGGGATCCTCGTCCAGCACCTCGATCTGCACGGACTCGTAGCGGGTCTTGCTGATCTCCACCCGATCATTGAACTCGTTGTAGAGCCGGAAATACCCCCCGGCGCTCTGCGTGTCCACCCGGTAATGCCGGGCCAGATCGAACCGGGTGATCAGGCTGTCCCGGATGCTGTTGCTCTCCAGCAACTGCAGGAGCTGGTCGGTACGGGTCTCGACCGAATAGCTGTTGAGGTTCACCGGGTAGACGATGGCCGTGCTCAGGTACCGCGGAGTGATGATGGAGGGCCCGCTGAGCACCGCGGACAGGACGATGGCCACCACCCCCACCACGAGGAAGGTCTTCCTGCGGTCCCGGACCACCTGGAAGAAACCACGAAAGGAGAGTTCCTCAGCCATGGGTGGTCCGGATCTTCTTGATGTTCTCCTGGACCACGATCAGCAGCAGGGCCAGCAGCAGGGCGGCCACCGTGCTCACGGCCACCACCAGCCAACGCACCGGATAGGCCTTCTTGTCCGACGGCTGGGCACGGTCCACGACGAACTTGTGGGGCAGCTCGCTCTGCAGGTCGGCCTCGGCCTGCTCCAGTTTCATGCGCAGCATGCTCAGGCGTTTGGTCTCGCTGTACAGCCGGTCCTGGATGGTCACGTAGGCGCCCCCATATTCCGCCAGCACGGCGAAGCGGTCCTCGAAGGCCTTGATGGCCCGCTGGTCACCCTTCACGATGGCAGCACCCAGGTATTCGTTGTAGCGTTCCGCCTGGGAATGATAGTCCTGCACGCCCAGGCGACGCAGGACCCGCAGGCTGTCGTCCCAGATGCCGATCTGTTCCTCGAGCTCGGCCACGCGCTGGCGGACCAGTTCCACGCCCTTTTCCGCACGCTCATGGGCCATGTCCTTCCAGACCGAATCCAACTGGGCCGCGATGTCGTTGGCGATGTTCGCCGCGCGTTCCGGATCCTCGTCCAGCACTTCCACCCGCACGCTGCTGAACTTCGTGTACTCGAACTTGATGTGGTCGTCGAACGCCTCGCGCAGTTCCGTGCGCCGGTGCCGGCTGTCCGGCTTGATCCGGTACACCTGCATCAGGTCGTACTTCTCGCTGATCCGGTCGCGGATGGCGTCCGAGTGCAGCATCTGCAGCAACTGCTCGGAGTCCTCCTCATCACCCAGCGCCAGGATGTCGTCCCGGCCGGTGCTCTGTTCGTTCAGCAGGGCCTTCGAGGCCGAGTTGGTGATGGCCGGGAACATGATCACCTCGCTCATGTACAGCGGGCGGATCACGAAGGCGGCCACCACGCCGGCCACCAGGCCGAACAGGGTGACCCCGAGGATGAGCTTTCTCCGGGCCCACAGGAAAAGCACCAGATCAAAGGAGTCCAGGTTCGAGCGCGGGTCCGTTCCGGTCATGCAGGCTGGGCAAAAGGAGGCGCAAAATACGCCTTCCCCAGGCGTCAACGCGCTTCGCGGTCGCGTAGTACCACGGCGATGCCCTTCGGAGAGATGAGGCCGGAACCAACGGCGAACACCAGCCCCCCGGCGAGCCCGAGCGCCAGGCGTAACGGAGCACCGGCATGGGCCATTCCCAGCAGGACCACCAGACCGGCGGTGCTGCCGGCGACCAGCAGTGCCCGCACCCACAGGTGCCAAGGCAGGGCCACCCGATGGCGCCGGGCCGCGAACACCAGCTGGACGAGCGCGGTGAGCCCCTGCGTGATCAGGCTCGCCCAGGCGGCGCCCAAGGCCTGGTACTGCGGGATCAGCACCAGGTTCAGCACGATGTTCAACACCATGCCCCCGGCCGCCATCGTGTTCAGCAGGCGCAGATCGCCCGCCGCCGTGAGGAGGGTGCCGAAGATGTAGGTGGTGCCCACCGCCACGAAGCAGCCCATGAGCACCGCAAAGGCCGGGGCCGACAGCTCCGTGGCCTCCGAATAGCGCAGGTCCATCACCGCCTGCGCCTCCAGTCCGGCCACCACCGCCACCACCAGGGCACCGCCCAGCATCAGGCGGAAGGCCAGGCCGGCCAACGGGCCCACATCGTTGCCTTCCTTCAGCATGCGGCTGAACATGGGCAGCAGCAACCCGGCAAAGAGGTAGCCCAGCATGTTCAGCGCCTCGAAGAAGCGGAAGCCCTGCGCGTACACGCCCGCATGGAAGGCCCCGTCCGGGAGCATCCGCTCCAACATCACGCTGTCCGTGCGGTAGTAGAAGGTCATCAACAGCACCAGCAGGGCGTAGGGAAAGCTCTGGCGCACGATGCTCCAGATGAACACGGGCCGCCATACCGGACGCACCGGACCGGCCATGCGAAGCACCAACGCCAGCGCCGTGATCAGGGTGATCCCATACGCCGCGGTCTGCGCCCACACGAACCACTCGATGCGGAACGGGGTGCCCGTGGTCCTTCCCCAGAGGAGGCCGCCCACGATGACGATCAGCAGCAGCCGGTCCAGCACGCTCAGCAGGCTGTCCTGCCGGTACCGTTGGGCACCCGCGATGTGCCCGCGGAGGTACAGGATCGTGGCCACCAGGGCCTGGTTCAGCACCAGCCAGGCCAGCAACGTGAGCTCTCCGCCCCGATAGCCGAGCACCCAGGCCGCCGAGAAGGTGACCGCGCCGTACAGGACCACGAGCAGCCCCCGCGCGGCCAGCACCCCGCTCAGGTGCTTGCGCATCAGCTGGGTGTGCTGCGCGATGTGGCGCGCGCTGAAATTGGTGATGCCCGCGTCCAGCAGGATGTTCAGCAGGAAGCTCAGGCTCAGCAGCGCGGCGTAGCCTCCATAGGTGGCCGTTCCCACGGCGTCCTGCACACCGGCATCGATGCCCAGGATGTAGAAGGGCTTCACCAGCAGGTTCAGCACCAGCACCAGGGCCAGGTTGGTCAGAAAACGGCGTTGCACGACGGAGTGGGGCAAATTAGCCGGACCCCGCCCCCCAACGGCACCCGGTGCCGGTTATTTTCGCCGACGGCGCGGTGAACAGCGCCTTCCCCGGTGCGCATCGCCGTCAACACCCGCCTGCTGCTGCCCGGCCGCCTGGAAGGCATCGGCTGGTTCGCCCACGAGACCCTCTCGCGGATCGTCACGGCCCATCCCGAGCACCAGTTCATCTTCCTGTTCGACCGGCCCTGGAACGCGCAGTTCATCTATGCGCCGAACGTGGTCCCGGTGGCGGCCGGACCGCCCACCCGGCACCCGATCCTCTACCGCATCTGGTTCGATGCCGTGGTGCCCGGGCTCCTGCGGAAGCACAAGGCCGATCTCTTCCTCTCGCCCGACGGCTACCTGAGCCTGCGCACCAGCGTTCCCCAGGTGCCCGTGATGCACGACCTGAACTTCGAGCACCACCCCGACGACCTGCCCCCCGCCTATCGCAGGTTCTATCGGAAGTTCTTCCCCCGCTTCGCCCGCAAGGCCGCCCGCATCGTCACCGTGTCCGGCTTCAGCAAGCAGGACATCATGGACCGTTATGGCGTTCCGGCGGAAAAGATCGATGTGGTGCACAACGGCGTGGGCACCGTGTTCGGTCCTGCCACGGACGAGGAGAAGGTCGCGGCGCGAAGGAAGCTCACCAATGGCCATCCGTACGTGATCTGTGTGGGTTCCCTGCACCCGCGGAAGAACATCGCCCGGCTGTTGCAGGCCTTCGACCGGGTGGCCGCCGGGCAGCCCGACCTGCGCCTGGTGATCGTCGGCGAGGATTTCTGGTGGGACCAACGGATGAAGGAGGCCTGGAAGGGTCTGGCGCATGCCGACCGGGTGGTGTTCACCGGCAGGCTGGGGCAGCATGACCTGCGGAAGGCCCTGGGCGGGGCCATGGCGCTGGCCTACGTGTCCTACTTCGAAGGCTTCGGCATTCCCGTGGCGGAGGCCATGCGCTGCGGCGTGCCCGTGCTGGCGGCCAAGGCCACGAGCCTGCCCGAGGTGGCCGGCGAGGCCGCCCTCTACTGCGACCCGTTCGATGTGGACGACATCGCCAACGGTCTGCGTACGCTGGCCAACGACCCCGGGCTCCGGGACCGCCTGGCGCGCGAAGGGCTGGTCCGATCGGAACGCTACACCTGGGATGCCACCGCCCGTGGCCTCTGGGAGAGCATCGCCAAGGTGCTGGCCTGAGCGCCGTTACTTCGCACCATGCGTTTGGCCACACACCACACCAAAGGGCTGGTGGAGGCCGGCTGCGACGAGGCCGGACGCGGCTGTCTGGCGGGCCCCGTGGTGGCCGCCGCGGTGGTGTTGCCGCCACGGGTGCGCATCCCCGGGCTCAACGACTCCAAGAAACTGAACGCCGCCCGCCGCGAGGAGCTCCGCCCCCTGATCGAGGAGAAGGCCCTGGCCTGGGCCGTGGCCGCCTGCAGCCCCGCCGAGGTGGACGCGCTCAACATCCTGCGCGCCTCCTTCGTGGCCATGCACCGGGCCATCGCCGCGCTCGCCACACGGCCCGAACTGCTGCTGATCGACGGGAACCGCTTCGCCCCCTACCCCGGGATCCCGCACGTGTGCCTGGTGAAGGGCGACGGCCGTTTCCGCAGCATCGCCGCGGCCTCCATCCTGGCCAAAACGCACCGGGACGAGCTCATGGCCGGGCTGCACGAAGGGCACCCGGCGTACAACTGGGCGGTGAACAAGGGCTACCCCACCCCGGACCACCGGGAGGCCATTCGGCTGATCGGTCCCTGCGAGCACCACCGGCGCACCTTCCGCCTGCTGCCCGAGCAACTGGAGCTCGACCTCTGACCTGTCCACACGCAGGTGTGCACACGGTCGCTCCCGCGTGCACGAGGCGCTGCACGGGCCCGGTAGCTTTGACCTCCGCATGCGCCGCATCCCCTCGCTGATCGTGGTGGCCGCCATCCTCGTGGGCGCCGTCTGGAGCATCTGGCAATGGGCAAGACCCCGACCTGCGGCCACGGATCCGTGGACCGCGGTGCCCGAAGCCGCCGCGCTGGTGATCGAACTGCCCGGACTCCCTGGTGACTGGGAACGGATCACCGGCACTTCGCAGCTCTGGCATGCCATGGACGATGCCCCTGCCGTGCCGGCGCTGGACAGCCTCGTGGTGCGTCTGGCCGATGCCGTGAAGCTGGACGGCCGCTTGCGCTCAGCCCTCGAGGACACCCCTCCGCTGGTCGTGCTGATCCGCACCGGGGGAGGGTTCGGCACCCTGGCGGTGCTGCCCTTCCCCGACAAGGTCGATCCCGCGGTCTTCGGGGCGGTCGGCCAGGCGCTCGGCGCAGGACCGGTGGCCGGCGAACGGGCCACGGGACGTCCGCACCCCGCACTTCCCGACCTCCACATCGCCACGCGCAAGGGGCTTCTGCTGGTCGCCGATCACGCGGATGCCCTGGAGGAGAGCCTCCTTCACCTGGACGCAGGGGGTGCGCCCGACGGCGGGATGCAGCAGGCACGCGCGACCTGGGGCGCGGGTTCGGACGCACACCTCCTCATCCATGCGCAACGCGGTGCGCGCCTGCTGGACCGTTGGCTGCTTCCTGACGCCATGGGCACGATCGATGCGCCCGACGCATGGATCGCGCTCGATCTGCGGTCCCGTCCCGAACAGGTGCTGCTCGGAGGATCCATGCCGGCGATCGACGGGGTGGACCATGCGGACGCCCAGGCCTTGCGCGACGTGCTCCATGTGCTGCCCGAGGATGCGGTGGCCTTCCAGGCCTGCGCCGTGGAAGGAGCGGATGACCTGCATCCCGTCGCCACGGCTCCGGACTCCCTCCAGGATGCCCTGCTCAGCTGGGTGCATGGCCTGGTGACCCGCGCCATCACTGACCAAGGCGACGGCCTGTTGCTGATGGGCGCCGCGGATCCCGGCGAGGCCGTTCGCCGGATCGGAGCGCTCTGCCCCAGCGGCTGCGACACCGCCAGCCATCGCGGGGTGCTGCAACTGCAGCTTCCCGTGGCCGGACTGCATGAAGCCGTGCTTGGTCCGGACCGGGAATGGCCCGCCCGGCCGTGGTGCGCGGTGCTGGACGAGCAGGTGGTGTTCAGCGATCGACGCGAGGTGTTGGAGCGGACCATCGACGCCTGGCGGGACGGCCGGGTGTTGGCGCGAAGCGAACGCGCTCGGCACACCGTGGACGGCCTCAGCGGTGATGCCGTTCGCACGATGTGGTGCGATGTGGCCCGTTCCAGACCTTGGTTGAAGGGACTGCTGCGTGCCGAGGCCGCCGCTCGAATGGACAGCGCCGCCGGGATCTGGGACCGCTTCGGGGCCTTCAGCCTGCAACTGCTGCCCACCCGCCACGGAGATCGGCTGGTGAGCCTGGTCCTGGAACACGACCCGCTCGGGCGCCCACTGGACCGTGCGCTCTGGACGGCCGGGCTGGGCGACGCTCCGGAGGCCGGTCCCTGGCTGGTGAAGGACCACACCACGGGCGCCCTGCAGGTGCTGGTGCAGGACGCACAACACCGCCTTCATCTGTTCGGGAGCACGGGGAAGGCCCTGTGGACGCACCCGCTGGACGGTCCCGTCATGGGCGGTGTGCATCAGGTGGACCGCTATCGCAACGGCAAACTGCAACTGCTCTTCAACACCGCCGGTCAGGTGCACCTGATCGATCGGCTCGGAAGGGACGTGGAGGACTTCCCGGTGAAGCTGAAGGAACCCGCTTCCGCGCCCATCGCGCTGTTCGACTACGACGGCCGGCGAGACTACCGGATCCTGGTGCCGACCACGAACGGATCCCTGCTGAACCTCGGCATCGACGGGCGGCCGGTGAAAGGATGGGAGGCGAAGGCGGGAGCTCCCGCCGTGGCCGCTCCGGCGCATGTGCGCATCAAGTCCAAGGACTACCTGGTGGTGGTGCGTCAGGACGGCGGCGTGCAGGCCCTGGACCGGCAGGGCGGCGAGCGGCACACCGTGGAACTGCGCACACCGGGTGTGATCGACGTGCTCCGCGTACGCCCCGGACTGGGCATCGGCACCACCCGGGTGATCTGGCGCGACTCGTTGAACACTGTCTTCAGCGGCACGTTGGACGGCGTCGTGGATACGCTCGCTGTCGGCGGCAAGGCCTGGCTGACGGACGTGGATGCCGATGGCGAACGGGACCTGTTGTTCCTCGAGCATGGCAGGCTCTCCGCCCGGCAGGGGAACGAGCATCTTTGGGAGATCTCGTTGGAAGGGTCCTGCGAGATCGGACCTGTCCCGAACGGAGGGGCACTGGTGTCCGAGGTGGACCGGGACCGCGTGCGGTGGATACGCACGGACGGCAGCGAACCCCTGCCCCCGATGGAAGGAGGACACGGCGCAGCAGCGGGCGACCTGAACCTGGACGGTCGGGTGGAGGTGGTCACCGTGTCCCGCAGTGGCAACGTGCAGTGCCTGCCCCTGGAGCCGCGCTGAGATGGGCGCCGAAGGAACGGACCCGGCCGCTGGGCTACCGGACATCCGGACGGACGCTGACGTGCACCGCTTGGTGGAACGCTTCTATGAAAAGGCACCCGCCGATCCCCTGATCGGGCACTTCTTCGCCGGCCTGGACCTGTCCGCCCATGTTCCGCGCATCGCGGCGTTCTGGCAACGGCTCCTGCTCGGCTCAGGTGACTACCAGGGAGAACCCATGAGCGTGCACCGCCGCCTGCATGAACGGCTGCCCATGCAAGCGGAGCATTTCGAACGGTGGCTGGCGTTGTGGAGCGCCACGGTCAGGGAGCATTTCCAAGGTACCAAGGCGGACGAGGCCATCGACCGGGCCGGCTCCATCGCCCGTGTGATGATGCATCACGTGCTGGGCAGACTGCCTTAGGGCTTCCGCAGGTGGATCCGCTGGCCTTCCTGCAGGATGGCGTCGGGCGGCAGGTCGTTGTACTTCACCAGGCGGTCCAGCTTCACCCCGTACAGGTGGCCCACTCCCCAGAGCGATTCGCCCTGCCTGGCCACGTGCACCGAAGTGCTCTTCGACTTGTTGCGCTTGGGTTGGATGTACACCCGCTGACCCGCGCCCAGGGCGGAGTTCCGTTGCAGGTCGTTCCAGCGGGCCAGCATGCCGGGCGTCAGTTCCAGCTCGCGGGCCAGGCCATCGAACGTATCGCCGGCGCGTGCCCGGATGAACTTGATGCGGCCTTCGAACTTCTCCACTTCGCGACCGCCTCCGATCGTGATCACATCACCTCCGTCCTTGGAAGAAGGCGCCGGGCGCTGCGACGGATGCTCGGGCTTGCGCACGACCAGATCCCCGCCCCGGTCCAGCTCGTTCAACCGGTACCGCTCGATCAGGTCGATGAGCTTCTGCGGGTAGCGCGGGTCCGTGGCATAGCCCGCCTTCCGCAGGCCATGGGCCCAGCCCTTGTAGTCGGTGACGCGCAGTTCGAACAGGCCCGCGTAGCGCGGCTTCATCAGGAACTTCGAATGGTCCTCGAAGCTCTCGGCGGCATCGCGGTACTTGCGGAAACACTCGCCCCGCCGGTCGTCGTCGTGGTACACCTTGGCACCCGTCCAGTCGCTGTGGCATTTGATGCCGAAGTGGTTGTTCGCCTTGCGGGCCAGCTCGCTGTTCCCGTTGCCGCTCTCCAGCAAGCCCTGCGCCAGCGTGATGCTGGCCGGGATGCCGTGCTCCTGCATCTTCTGCACCGCCACGTCCTTCCACAGCGCGATGTACTCCTCCGCGCTCAGCCGCTCGCCCGGGGGCTGGGCCATGGCGCCGAGCGTCAACACACCCGCCACGAACACTGCGAACTTTCTGTTCATGTCCATTTCGTTCAGGCCATGGTGGCCCAAGCAGCGAAACTATCCGGGCACCGATGCGATCTCCACGATCCATCCACGATCGATCCCACAGGTCCGTGTGAAAAGAACGTGCCAGATGCGCCCGCTCGTATCGTTTTGTCCGATCTTTGCAGAACGCCCTTGAACAGAATGGGGGCCAGGGGCGTTGCAGGATCAAATGGACGACCGGGGAGGCCGCAACGAGCGGTCCGAACGCATGCAGCGTCTGGGCTTGGAGCCGGGGGACTACTACTACTCCCCGGAAGGCTACCTGGTGTTCACCGAGCAGTACCACCTGAAGCGCGGCCATTGCTGCCAGAGCGGCTGCCGGCACTGTCCCTACGGCTTCCACGACCAGAAGGGCAAGGGGAAGGTGGGGTGATCGAGCGTTCCTGACCGCTCCCCGTCCTTCGCTTTCCGCAGGCAGTGCCGAACTTCGTGGACCCGTGCGCGTACGGCGCATGGACGCATCCTGTCATGAGCACCGCGACGACCTCCGACCTCCAGGCCTTCCAACGGACCATCCGTGAAGGCATTCCCGATGTCCTGCCTCCCGTCCGCCCGCTCGACCCGAGCGTGAGCCATGCACCCAAGCGCAAGGACATCCTGACGGCCGAGGAGAAGAAGCTGGCCCTGCGCAATGCCCTGCGCTACTTCCACCCGAAGCACCACGCCACGCTGGCGCCGGAGTTCGCGCAGGAGCTGAAGGACCTCGGACGCATCTACATGCATCGCCTGCGCCCGGAGCACCCGATGCACGCACGGCCCATCGATCACTACCCGGCAAAGAGCCGGCAGGCCGCGGCCATCATGCTCATGATCCAGAACAACCTGGATCCCGCCGTGGCCCAGCACCCGCACGAGCTGATCACGTACGGCGGCAACGGCGCGGTGTTCCAGAACTGGGCCCAGTACCGCCTCACCATGCGCTACCTGTCGGAGATGACCGACGAGCAGACCCTGGTGATGTACAGCGGTCACCCGCTCGGCCTCTTCCCCAGCCACCCCGACGCCCCGCGCGTGGTGGTGACCAACGGGATGATGATCCCCAACTACAGCAAGCCGGACGATTGGGAGCGCTTCAACGCCTTGGGCGTGACGCAGTACGGCCAGATGACCGCCGGCAGCTACATGTACATCGGCCCGCAGGGCATCGTGCATGGCACCACCATCACCGTGCTCAATGCCTCACGGATGCTGAAGGACGGCAGGGGCACCCAGGGCCGCCTGTTCGTGACCGCGGGTCTCGGCGGCATGAGCGGTGCCCAGCCCAAGGCCGGCAACATCGCGGGGGTGGTCACCATCTGCGCGGAGATCAATCCGGCGGCCGCCTACAAGCGCCACGAGCAGGGCTGGGTGGACGAGGTGATCGAGGACGCTGACGCCTGCATCGACGCAGCCCTGGAAAAGCAGCAGAAAGGCGAGGCCCACAGCATCGCCTACCTCGGCAACGTGGTGGACCTGTGGGAGCACCTCGCCGCGCGCAATGTGAAGGTGGACCTCGGCAGCGACCAGACCAGCCTGCACAACCCCTGGGCGGGTGGCTACTACCCCGTGGGCCTCAGCTACGAGGAGAGCAACGCGCTCATGGTGCAGGACCCGGCCGCGTTCAAGGAGCGGGTGCAGGAGACCCTGCGCCGCCACGTGGCCGCCGTGAACAGCCTGGCGGAACAGGGCATGTACTTCTTCGACTACGGCAACGCCTTCCTGCTGGAAAGCAAGCGCGCGGGGGCCGAAATCGCCGGCAAGAACGGAGAGGAGTTCAGGTACCCCAGCTACGTGGAGGACATCATGGGGCCGCTGTGCTTCGACCACGGCTTCGGTCCGTTCCGGTGGGTGTGCACCAGCGGCGATCCGAAGGACCTGGCCACCAGCGACCGCATCGCCGGTGACGTGCTCGAGGTCATGCTGAAGGAGGCCCCCGCCGAGATCGGCCAGCAGATCGCGGACAACCTGCACTGGATCCGCAGCGCGCAGGAGAACAAGCTCGTGGTGGGCAGCCAGGCGCGCATCCTGTACGCCGACAGCGAGGGCCGCATCCGCATCGCGCAGGCCTTCAACGAAGCGATCAAGCGCGGTGAGATCGGCGCGCCCATCGTGCTGGGCCGCGACCACCACGACGTGAGCGGCACCGACAGTCCCTACCGCGAGACGGCCAACATCCGCGACGGCAGCCGCTTCACCGCAGACATGGCCGTGCAGAACTTCGTGGGCGATGCCTTCCGCGGCGCCACGTGGATCAGCCTGCACAACGGCGGAGGCGTGGGCTGGGGCGAGGTGATCAATGGAGGCTTCGGCATGGTGCTGGACGGCAGTGCGGACAGCGACCGTCGCTTGAAGAGCATGCTGCTCTGGGACGTGAACAACGGCATCGCCCGCCGTGCCTGGGCCCGCAACCCGAACGCGGTGTGGAGCATCGAGCAGGAGATGAAGCGCACGCCCCTGCTGCAGGTGACCCTGCCGAACGAGGCGGAGGACGGACTGATCGATCGGGTGATCGGATGATCGGATCATGCCCCCGGCCGAAGGGGGGTGTGTTCTGCAGCATTCGTTCACCTCTCACCCCATGGGCATTTCCATTCTCTGATCATCTGATCGACCGATCATCTAATTTTCTCATCGTCCGACCCAACCCGGGGGCAGTTCGCTGCGTGTATGGGGTTGAACGGCAACCTGAACTTCAAACCCCTCATCATGCGATCGATCCTACGTTCCCTTGCGCTCAGCGCCGCCACGCTCCTGGGCATGGCCTCCATGGCGCAACCCATCTACACCTGGGTGATCTCCGGTACGGTACCCAACTGCAACCCCAACCAGGTGGTCACCCTGCAGACCATCCAGGGCACCATCCCGCAGCAGACGCTCACGGTGGCCCTGGACAGCAACTGCATGTATTGGGCAGAACTGTTCGTGTCCAGCTCGCCTGCCTGGATCCAGGCCTCCACCCCTTGCAACGGTCAGATGATCAACGCCTGGGATTCGGCCTCGTTCAACCTGTGGGGTGACACGGCCTATTCCGTGATCGACCTGAACTGCGGCGGCGGACCGGTCGACTGCCTGGGCGTTCCCAACGGCACCGCCCTGCCCGGCACCCCCTGCGATGATGGTGACCCCATGACCTACAGCGACACCTGGGACGCCAACTGCAACTGCGTCGGTGTGCAGATGCAGAACTGCCAGGCGGATTTCACCGTCCAGCAGAACGCTCCCTGGCAGATCACCACCGTGAACAACAGCACGGGTGTTCCACCGATCGACTACGTCTGGTGGCTGCCGGACGGCTCCCTGAGCAATGCCATGAACCCGTCGTACACCTTCACCCAGGCCGGGGTCTATGGGATCTGCCTGACCATCACCGCCGACAGCGGTTACTGCACCTCGGTGATGTGCGACACGTTGGTGGTGGACAGCTCCGGCATGATCAGCAACAACCCGGTCTGGTATGACTGCCTGGGCGTCCTTTGGGGACCCGCCATGCCCGGCACGCCTTGCGACGATGGCGACCCGAACACCTTCGGCGATGCCTGGACCAACAACTGCAACTGCGTGGGCATGGGGCAGGTGGACTGCCTCGGGATCCCCGGAGGGCCAAACCAGCCCGGCACGGCCTGCACAGATACTATTCCAGGTGGCGGCGTGATCGTCGGTATTTGGAACGCCAACTGCGTGTGCATGCCGAACGGCCTAACGGATTGCCTGGGCATCCCCGGCGGTCCGAACATGCCCGGCACCCCCTGCGACGATGGCAACCCGGCCACCACGAACGACATGTGGGACGCCAACTGCACCTGCGCGGGCACGAGCAATGCGCCCTGCCAGGCCGACTTCTGGGTGATCCAGGCCTACACGACCGACAGCCTGCTCGGCCCCCAGCCGATCCCCAACGAGCTCTGGCTCTGGAACCTGAGCAGCGGAGGCAGCGGCACGTACACCTACCTGTGGGACTTCGGTGACGGCAACACCAGCACCGACCCCTTCCCCACGCACACTTACGCCGGCAATGGCCCGTACATGCTGTGCCTCACCATCGATGACGGCTTGAACTGCATCTCCACCCATTGCGACACGGTGGCCATCGACAGCAGCGGCCTGTACACCGGCATGATCGTGATGGGGAACACGGAACGTTCCTCCACCGGCTTCACGCTGAACGTGCAGAACCCCGGCGCCAACGGCATGGACGAGGCCCTGTTGAACGGCGAACCCACGGTCTGGCCGAACCCGGTCCAGGACCAGCTGAACGTGGCCTTTGAGCTGCAGCAGGCCGGACGTACGGAGATCATGGTGCTGGACATGCAGGGCCGCGTCCTGCTGCACGAGGCCGGCCAGTTCGGAAGCGGACCCAGCCTGCTCCGCCTGCCCAGCAGCACCTTGAGCCCGGGCATGTACACCCTGCGCCTGAGCAGCGGAAAGGCTTCCACGGCCGTCCGCTTCGTGAAGGTGGACTGAACCCGATGATGGTCCAGGGACCCGGCCGGCACCATGCCGTGCCGGGTCCCTGTCATCCTCATGGTGACCGAAGCGCTCATACAAGGATGCATCCAACGCGATGAACGCGCGGAATACGCGCTGTACAAGGCGCTTTATCCCATGCTGATGGGCATCTGTGCCCGCTACGAACGGAACACCCAGGACGCAGCGGCCACGCTCAATGCCGGATTCCTGAAGATCCTCACCGGCCTGAGCGCCCGGCCGTCCGGCGCACCGTTCGAGGCCTGGGCCCGAAGGATCGTGATCAACACCGTGATCGACCGCTACCGCCGCGAAAGGCCGCGTCGCGAACACGAGCAACTCGTGGACGATCCACCGACGGAGGTCGCCGTCGCGAACGACTACTTGAAAGAGGTGGAGGCCGAGGAACTGAGACGGGCGATCGCATCGCTTCCTCCCATGTCCCGCAATGTCTTCAACCTCTTCGCCATCGACGGCTACCCGCATGCCGAGATCGCCGAGCTCCTGCAGATCAGCGAAGGCACCTCCAAATGGCATGTGAACCATGCCCGCACCCTGCTGAAACGCGCCCTGGCGGAGCGCGGCCGGGAGACGACCCCAACACCGAAGCACCATGAACAGCCCGAACGCGTTCGATGAGCTCCTGCGCTCGCGCCTGAGCGAACTGCACGATCCCATGCAGGAGGCCCACTGGCAGGACATGCGCAGCCTGCTGTCCCGTCAGCGCCGACGCCGGCGTGGCTTGGTCCTGCTCCTGTTCGGTCTGTTCGCCGGTGCCGGAGCGGCCTACCTCATGCTTCGCCCAAGCGGGGAGACCGCTTCCGTGGCCAACGTACAGGAGGTCGCTCCCCGCAATGCATCCCCCTCCGCGGGATCGACTCCCACGTCCACCGAAAGGCGCGTGGATGTTGCCACGGACCATCC
>ERZ795053.2367-NODE-2367-length-23022-cov-6.483302_pt1 | contig 23022 bp, 19 predicted proteins | sample MGYA00375137_ERZ795053 | MGnify/ENA primary metagenome ERZ795053 (study PRJEB30182, sample SAMN05720284) | activated sludge metagenome | isolation source: Anaerobic digester | place: Hong Kong | collected 2014-12-17 ...
CCGACAGGGCACGCCCAAGGCCGCATTGTTACCCCATCGTTAGTCCGGAGAAGCCGGTAGCCGAGGAGGTAGGGGACGGCGGCGACCAGGTCGGGTGAGTCGCTGATCCGGATGGGCGGCTCGTCGGGGAGCTCGGTGAAGGGTGTCATGCGAGGAGCCTGACGACGCGACAGGGCCGCGGGAAGTCCTCCCCGCGGCCCTGTGGACAACCCTCCGTCGCCGGAGGGGGTTGTGGATCAGCGCGTCGCGTGCGACCGGGCCGACTGGGCCGACTGAGGCGGAACGGTGTGCGACTGGACGGTCTGCGCCTGCCAGCCGGCCGAGCCGGACGGGGGCGGCGCGTCCTGGGGCCCGGCGGTCCGGGCCCCGACGGCCCGCTCCCACTGCAGGAAGGTCTCGGTGTCGTTGATCAGGGAGGTGGCCAGCCAGCCGACGAGCATGGCATCGTCGGCCAGGCCGAAGACCGAGAAGAGCCCTTCGGGCACCAGGTCGACCGGCGACACGACGTAGAGCAGCGCCGCGAGCATGCCGAGCAGTCGGCCCTTGCTCACCCCTGAGAAGTCACCACGCAGCGCGGCCCGCGCCATGCGAGGCACGGCAGCGAGCCGATCGGCGATGCTCGGCCCGCCCGGTCGCATCGCCGCGCGCAGGGCCAGGCCCAGCGATCGCAGCATCCCCCACCGGGCCGTGGGCCCGTATCCACCGCGTCCAGCAGCCATCTGCCGTGTCTCCTCGAGTCGATCGCGCGCAGGCCGTGCGCCCGCCGGATGGTCAACGACCGACACCGGGTGACGATTCCCGACCGCCTCAGCCGACCGTCGGTGAGCGGGGGCGTCGGTCGTCGTCAGCCGCGCCGCGGGAACTCGGCCTTGGCGTTGTCGCCGATCCGCTTGATGAGGTAGCCGTCCAGGCCGGCACCGATGATCCCGCCAGCGAAGGGCACGCCCTTGCCCAGGCGCGAGAGCACCCCCCGCCCGGCGCGGGAGACCAGGCGGAAGCCGATGGCCTTGTTGATGACCATGAGGGCCGGACCCGGCAGCCGCTGGACAGCCAGATTCGTGATCCGGCCGCCGGCCCCGAGCCCACCCACGACCCCGGCCTTCTTGAGCAGGTCGTCGGCGTCGGCGCCGACGAGGGTGAGCAGCACTGCGGTGCGGATCTGCGGCTGGGCCAGGTCGTAGCCCCGGAGCTGAGCGATCGCAGCGACCATCCTGGTCGCGACGAGGTAGAACTCGACGACGTTGACCGGCAAGGCGATCGGCATCGTGATGAAGCCGCCCAGCCCTGTGACGAATCCACCGGCAGCGGCCGTGGCCAGGTGCTTGCGCACGATCGCGTCGATCGCCGCCTCATCGCTCGAGGACCCGTCGCGGGCTTTGCGCGCCACGTCGGCCGCCGAGTCGAAGGGCCCGCGACCGTCGATGCCGGCGTCGAGGAGCCTCTCGACGAGGTCGGTGGCCATCCCGGCCAGCCCACCCTCCTGCTGCTGCTCGCCCGCCTGCTCCAGCGCGCTGCGCCGCCGCGCGACCGCACCGTCCTTGGCCGGTTGGTCGTCGAAGCCGAAGATCCCCACGGGTCACCCTCCCGGTCGATTGCCGCCCGGTCGGCGGCATCCTGCTCGTGCCCCATCCTGAGGCGCTTCGCACGGTACCCGCAAACCCGCCTGGCAACGCGGTGCAGACGTCGCGAGGCCGGTCGCCGACGGACGCGAGGGGTGGGCGCACCGCTCCTGGGATTGGATGGACCCGTGAGCGCCGACGACCTGGTCCCGGTGGTCGTCGTCGACGACCGGGTCGCCGTCGTCCCGCCGGACGGCGCCGCATCCGGTATGCCGCGCACCGGCCGGCTCGCGGACGTGCTGCCCGCGCTGGTCGCCCTCGAGCGGGCCGGGCGCCCACGCTGGGCCGTGCTCAGTGCCGGGTCGGGGCTGGCCGCGCTCGTCTCGGCCGGCGTGCCGGTGGCGCGGGTCTGGGACCTCGCCGAGTCCCACCGGCTGCTGCACGGCGGCTGGCGGGCCGACGCGGCATACCTCTGGGCCGTGCATGAGCGCCTCGACCCGGACCGGCTGCCCCGGCCGAGCGGGGCCGACCTGTTCGACTTCGCCGACCCGCACCCGGAGCCGGTCGACGCCGACCCGGACTCCCCGGTCGGTCCCGACGGCTACCTTCGCATCGACGCGCTCGAGCCGTCGTGGGCCAGCACCCCGCAGCGGCTGACCGGGTTGGCCGACCTCGTGGCCCGACTCGCCCGCGAGCAGCGCGAGCGGCTGGCGGCGCTGGCCCCCAGGGCGGTCACCACCGCGCACAGCGAGTCGGCGGCCGCCGTGCTGTGCCTCGAGCTGTCCCGCGACGGCCTGCCGATCGACCGGGCGGTTGCCGAGCGGCTGGTCGCCGAGGCAGCCGGGCCCCGTCCGCGCGACGAGGCCGACGCGCTGCGCATCCGGCGAGACCGGGACGAGCAGGTGCTGCGGCACGTGCCTGGCCGGCGAGCCGATCTGCGCAATCCCGCCCAGGTCAAGGAGCTGCTCGCGGCCGCCGGCGTCGACGTCCCCACCACCCGCAAGTGGGTCCTTGAGCCTTACCGGGCGACCCACCCGGTCGTCGACGCGCTGTTGCGCTGGCGCAAGGACGAGCGGGTCGCGACGACCTACGGCTACCGCTGGCTCGACGAGCACGTCGGACCCGACGGTCGGCTACGCGGGTCGTGGAGCGCCTGTGACGGCGCTGCGGGTAGAATGACCGCCCAGGCGGGGCTGCACAACCTGCCGGTCGAGATGCGTCCGGCGGTGGTCGCCGAGCCGGGCTGGGTCTTCGTGCGCGCCGACCTCGGCCAGATCGAGCCGCGGGTGCTCGCCGCGGTGTCCGGTGACCCGGCCTTCGCCGAGGCGAGCCGGTCCGACGACCTCTATGCCCCGGTCGCCCGACGGCTCGGCGTCGAGCGACCGGTCGCCAAGGTGGCCGTCCTCGCTGCGATGTACGGCCAGCGCAGCGGCGTCGCCGGACAGGCGCTCTCGGGGTTGCAGCGGGCCTACCCGGTCGCCATGCGCCTGCTCGACGAGGCGTATGCCGCGGGGCTGGCCCGCCGGCCGGTGCGCACCTTCGGCGGCCGACTGATCCGGCTGGACACCGCCCTGGACCTGCACGCGCCGGACCTCGCCGCCGTGGCCTCCCCCGCCCTCGACGCGGCGCGGGGACGGTTCTCCCGCAACGCGATCATCCAAGGGGCGGCGGCCGAGCTCTTCAAGGCCTGGGCGGCGACCGTGCGTCACCTCGTGCGACCGCTTGGCGGGCAGATCGTGCTGTGTCTGCACGACGAGCTGCTCGTCCACGTGCCGGCCGAACACGCCGCTGCCGCAACGGATCTGGTGCGACAGGGTCTTGACGATGCGGCCCGTCGGTGGCTCGGGTCCGAGGCGGTGCGCTTCGTCGCGGACGTGTCGGTCGTGCGCTGCTGGGCCGACGCGAAGGGCTGACGCCAGTCTCCGCGTGGCTCGCTAGTGCTCCGCGAGCGCGCGCCCGCGCCACTCCGGCAGCCCGAGGGCGCCCAGGGTGGCGAGCGCGAAGGCTGCGGCGAAGACCGCGAAGAGCAGCCCGTTGCCGCCACCGCCGGCGTCCCGCAGCCACGGCACCGACAAGGGAGCGAGGATCGAGGCGATCCGGCCGAAGGCGGCCGCTCCCCCGGCGCCGGCGCCGCGCACGCCGGTGGGGTAGACCTCCGGGGTCACGGCGTAGAGCGCGCCCCACGCGCCGAGGTTGAAGAAGGACAGCGCGCACCCCCAGGCGAGCACCGCTCCGTCGCTGCCGGCGGTCCCGAAGCCGAAGGCCGCTACTGCCGAGCCGGCGAGGAAGATCGCCAGGGTGGAGCGCCGGCCGAGTCGCTCGACGAGGACGGCGGAGACGGCATACCCGGGCAGTTGGGCCAGCGTGATGAGCAGCGTGTACTCGAAGGACTTGACGAGCGGGAAGCCCTGCGCCACGAGCAGGGTCGGGATCCAGATGAAGGCGCCGTAGTAGGCGAAGTTCACGCCAAACCACACCACCCACAGCGCCACGGTGCGGCCACGCAGCTCACGCGACCAGATGCCCAATGGCGAATCGGCTTGTGCGGCAGGAAGATCGGGCGAGGGCACCGGCGCGACGCCGGCTGACTCCTCGAAGCGGCGCACCGCCGCCTCGGCCTCCGCGGTCCGACCGCGCCGCTCGAGGAAGCGCACGCTCTCGGGCAGTCCACGGCGCACGACGATCGCGTATGCCGCGGGCAGCAGCCCGACGAGGAAGGCCCAGCGCCAGCCGTCGGGCGAGCCGGGGATGACGAGGTAGCCGACGAGGGCGGCGAGGATCCAGCCGACGGCCCAGAAGGACTCGAGGATGACGACGACCCGGCCCCGGATCCGGGCCGGTGCGTATTCGGAGACGAGGGTCGAGGCGACCGGTAGCTCGGCGCCGAGCCCCAGACCGACGAGGAAGCGCAGGGCGAGCAGGGCGGCCACTCCCCCGACCAGCGCCGAGGCGCCCGAGGCGAGTCCGTAGACGAGCAGGGTCGCCGCGAAGACCGTGCGCCGACCGATCCGGTCGGCGAGCAGGCCGCCGAGTGCCGCGCCGACCGCCATGCCGACGAAGCCCACCGAGCCGATGAGCGAGAGCTCGCCGGCCGACAGCGACCACTGCTTGGCCAGCGCGGCCATGATGAAGGAGATCAGCCCGACGTCCATCGCGTCGAGGGCCCAGCCGACCCCCGAGCCGACGAGCAGGCGCCGGTGCGCTGGGGTGAAGGGCAGCCGGTCCAGCCGGGCTGAGCGGCTGAGGGTCTGCGGCGCCGGAGGTGCCGGCTGCTCGACGGCGGTCACGGCGTGTCGCGGCGGTCGTCAGGGTCGGCGCCGGAGTCGCGCTGCTCCGGCTCGGGGTCGGCCGCGACGTCGCGCAGGAATGCCTCGACGTCGGCGCCGATCTCCTCGGCCGAGGGCACCTCGGTCATCGACCCGAGCAGGCTGGGCCGGGTGCGACCCTCGAGGAAGGCGTCGTACTGGGTCTCGAGCGCCTGCACGAGAGTGCGCACCTCGCCGTTCTGCTCGATCTCGGCCGCGATCTGGCCGCGGGTGGCGACGGCCGCCTCGGCCAGCTCGTCCCGGGAGAGGTCCAGACCGGTCGCGCCGGCGAGGGCGTCGAGGGCGGTGAGCGCCGCGTCGGGGTACTCGGCCTGCGCGAGGTAGTGCGGGACGTGTACCGCATACCCCATGGCGTCCTTGCCGGCCTCGCCGAGCCGCAGCTCGAGCAGGCCGGTGAGGCTGCCCGGCACCTGCACCTCACCGAAGACCGGCTCGACCTCGCCGATGAGCCGGCTCGTCGTGGCGTGCGCCGTCGAGCCGAGCGGACGGGTGTGCGGCACGGCCATCGGGATGCCGTGCACACTCACGGTGACGGTGACGCCGAGCCGGTCGACGAGGCCCTCGACGGCCGCGACGACGCGCTCCCACTGGTAGTCGGGCTCGGGGCCGGCGAGCATGAGGAAGGGCGTCCCGGCCCGGTCGGTCACTCGGTGCAGGACGAGCTCGGGCGCCTGGTATGCCGTCCAGCGGTCCCGGTCGAGGGTCATCGCCGGGCGTCGGCCGCGGTAGTCGACGAGCTGGTCGAGGTCGAAGGTCGCCACCCGGGTCGCCGGGTGGTTCGCGAGCAGGTGGGCGGTGAGCAGGCCTTGGGTGTGCCCGGCGTCGACGAAGCCGCCGAGGGCGGCGACGAGGACGCTCGCCCCGGAGGTCGAGGGGTCGACGTCGTCCTCGAAGCGGTAGAGAGCAGTGGGGTCGAGCACGGCGGTCATCCTCCCAGACGTCGAAGGCCGGATCCGAGACGGCAACGCGCGAGCGCGGACAGCCATTCCGCGCTGGACAGACTCAGGATCCGCGGTCCGGTCCACGGCGCACCAGCCCGGTCGCGCGAGCGAGCACCGCCGACGGACGGGCGAGCGCTCGTCCGGGCACACCAAGCCGGGCCATCGCCCAGAACACCCACGGTCGCACCTGTCCCGCTCGCCGGGCATGCAGGAGGAAGAACGGTCGAACCTCGGCCGGACGGGCACCCTCCCGGTAGGCCTGGACACCCTGGATGAACAACCGCGGGATCATCCAGTCGTCGGCGTCCGAGCGGTAGCCCAGGTGCTTGCCGAGCACGGCGGCCTGCATCCGCCACGTGGAGACGACACTCTCGACCTTGATGGCCTCCGACATCTGGGCGGGATGGACTCGGTAGGTGGCCAGCGGGTCGACGCCGACGCGCAGATCCCAGCGACGAAGGATCCGGATCCACATGTCCCAGTCCTCGACAGGCAGTGACTCGTCGTAGCCGCCCACGGCTCGCAGGCAGCTGGTGCGGCTCAGCACGCACGGCGCAGGCAGCCAATCACCCTGCAGGAGCGAGAAGAACGGGTCGTCGAGCGCTCCAGGTGGCGGCCAGCCGTTGGGGAAGTGGTCCACCCATTGCAGGCGGGTGGGCTGGTCGTGCTCGTCGACGATGCCGATCGGGTTGACGGCCACACCGGCCTCTGGGTGGGCGTCCAGGACATCCATCTGCGTGCGCATCCGGTCCGCTCGCGCGTAGTCGTCGGCTGCGATGAACGCGACGTAGGGGGTGCGAACCCGCGTCAAGGCGTCGTTGAAGGTGGCGCAGATCCCTTGGTTGACCTCGTGGAACACCAGCTCGGCGTGCCAACCGTGCTCATCGAGCAGCTGCCGGATCCGAGCTTGCGAGCCGTCCACCGATGCGTCGTCGGTGACGATGACATCGCAGGGCTCGTCCTGGCCGAAGGCCGAGGCCAGCGCCGACTCGAGGAATCTCTCGTGGTTGTAGCACGCGACGACGACGGTGCCTCGGGGGACGGTCTCAGGCGCGGGGGTGGTCATGGCTGGCTGCGACGGTGAGGGGTCATCGGGAGCGCAAGTGTAGTGGTCAGCGGGTCGGCACCGCGGTGATCGCCTACTCGATCCGCTTCGCCGAGGGGCGGTGGGGTGGAGGACGGCGGTCATCCCCAGACGTCGAAGGCCATGTCCGAGACGGCAATGTGCAAGGGTGGGAACCCATCCCGCCCGGCGGGCATCCGACGCGTGACCGGCTCCGTCGAGCGCCATCGAGGCGAGCCGCCGACCGCTCGAAGGAGCCTGATGAGCCTTCCCCAGGATGCCGCCAGCATGAGTGCCCTCGCGGTCACCGTCACCACACCGGCAATCAACCGCTACAAGGTCAACGTGATCGTGGACGGAGTGCGGATGGTCAACGGACGAGGGCGCAACGTCTACCCGCTGGCACCCGGTCGGCACATGCTCTCCTGCGAGGGCAACAACGCCGGGATGACCTTCGGCCAGGCGGATCTGCAGGTCGACATCGCCCCCGGTCAGGTGGTCGAGACCTTCTACGCTGCGCCGTACAACTCCAGCCAGCCCGGGCGATTGGGCTTCACCCCGCAGCAATCGGCCGGGCCCACCGGCCTGGGCTGCGGGCTCGCCCTGCTGATCCTCGCCGCCATCGTTGCCGTGAGCTTTGTCATCCTCGTGCTCGCCCGCTGAGGTGGCGGCCCGCACGTCGGTCAGCGTGACCGAATCGCGGTGATCGCCTTGTCGATCCGCTTCGCCGAGATCGGGTATGCCGTGCCCAGCCGTTGGGCGAAGAGGCTGACCCGCAGCTCCTCGATCATCCAGCCGATGTCGGTCACCTGCGCCGAGGCGCGCTGGGCCGGCCGGAGGGAGGTGAGCAGCGCGGCATACCCGGCCTCTGCGGCGAGCACCTCGGCAGCCCGGAGGCCGTCCTTGCGCAGGTCCTCCGGCGCCGTGTCGAGGCGGTGCAGGACGGCCTTGAGGTAGCGCTGCAGGTGTGGGAGGCGATCGAGGCCGGCGTCGGCGACGAAGCCCGGCCGGATGAGCTCACGCAGCTGGGCCCGCACGTCGGCGACGAGATCGGCGGCAGCCGGAGCGCGCAGGGTGTCGAGGCGGGTCACCGCCTGCAGGTGCAGGGCCAGCACCGGCTCGACGAGCCCGACGATCTGGACGACGCGGGCGGCGATGTGCGTGCGGACTGCGGCGAGCGCGGCGTCGAACTCGGCTCGGGTGCGCGGCACGTGCTGCGCCTGCTCGGCGGCGATCGCGTCCACGGCGCAGGCGAGGCAGTCCTCGAGCAGCGCCGGCACCGACCCGTGCGGGTTGTGGCCGAGGGCGAGCTTCTGGGCGTTCGAGAGGCGGGCCAGGACCTGCTTCCACGGCGGCACGGTCTGCAGCAGCACGAGGCGTCGCACCCCCAGCCGATGCTCCGCCTCCGCCTCGGCCTGGGTCGGCAGCACGCGCAGCGCCACCGCGTCGCCGGTGTCGACGAGCGCGGGGAATCCCTCGACCCGCCGACCCTGCACCGTGGCCTCGTGGGTGACCGGTACGTCGCCGATCCCCCACTGCCGCATGCCTTCTCGGGCGATCGCCCGCCCGGATGCCGCGACGTCGAGACGCACCTGGGGTGCGGCCGCCTCCTGAAGCTCGGCCAGCGAGCGCCCCTCCGCGACGACGTGACCGGGTCGGTCCTCGACGACGAACCGCACCCGCAGATGGGCCGGCAGTCGATCCGGCGCCCAGTCGTCGGGGCCGATGACGACGCCGTGGGTCTCGCGCAGCACGCGAGCCAGCACCTCGGTCAGCAGTCCGTCAGCGGGGCCGAGACCGCGCTCGGCGAGAACCCGGACCGTCGCGGCGGCGTGCTCTGGCGCCGGAACGAGTAGCCGCCGGGTCGACTTGGGCAGGGTCCGGATGAGCGCCGCGACGAGGTCCGCACGCAGCCCAGGCACCTGCCAGTCGAAGCCGCCAGGGGTGAGTCGGTTGAGCACGCTCGTCGGCACGTGCACCGTGACTCCGTCGTCGGGAGCTCCGGGCTCGAAGTGGTAGGAGAGCGCCAGAGTGAGGTCGCCCTGGACCCAGGTGGCCGGATGCGCGTCGGCGTCAGGCCCGCTCGCCTCGTCGCGTAGAAGGAGGTCCTCGGTGAGGGTGAGCAGGTCCGGGGTCTCCCGCCGAGCCCGCTTCCACCACGTGTCGAAGTGCCTCCCGGAGACGACCGACTCGGGAATCCGCTTGTCGTAGAACGAGAACAGCACATTGTCGCCGACGACAAGGTCGCGTCGCCGAGCCCGGGCCTCGAGCTCGGCGAGCCGGTCGAGCAGGCGCTGGTTTTCGGTGAAGAAGGCGTGGTGCGTGGTCCAGTCGCCTTCGACGAGGGCATGCCGGAGGAACAGGCTGCGGGCGAGCTCGGGGTCGACCTTGGCCAGCCCGACGGTCCGTGCGACGACGAGCGGCACGCCGTAGAGCGTGACCCGCTCGGTTGCGACCGCCTGCGCCTGGCGGGCTGACCACCGCGGCTCGGAGTACTGCCGCTTGACCAGGTGGGCACCGAGCTGCTCGGCCCACAGCGGGTCGATCCGGGCCACGTCGTGGGCCCACAGCCGGGTCGTCTCGACCAGCTCACCGGCCATGACGTAGGCCGGCTGGCGCTTGAACAGGCTCGAGCCCGGTGAGAGGCCGAATCGAGCACCGCGCGCGCCGAGGTAGTCGCGCTTGGCCTCGTCGCGCAGGCCGACGTGACTGAGCAGCCCCGCGAGCAGGGCCTGGTGCAGCGCGTCGAGGTCGGTCTCGGCGAGGGGCCGGTGGCCCCCGCTGCCGCGCGAGGTGTCGAAGCCGGCCTGCCGGGCTGCCTGGCGCAACTGGGCCACCAGGTCCTGCCACTCCCGCACCCGTAGGTAGTGGAGGAACTCGGCCTTGCACATCCGGCGAAAGGCGCTGCCGGACAGGGCCTTCTGCTGTTCCTGGAGGTAGTCCCACAGCGCGAGGTAGGCCGCGAAGTCGGAGTGCTCGTGGGCGAACCGTCGGTGCGAGAGAGCGGCTGCCTCCTGCTGGTCGAGGGGCCGCTCGCGAGGGTCCTGGATGGACAGGGCTGCCACGACGACGAGCACCTCGCGCAGACAGTGCAGCCGGTCGGCCTCGACGATCATCCGGCCCAGGCGTGGGTCGACCGGCAGCTGCGCGAGGGTACGGCCCACGGCGGTGAGTCGAGGTGCGTTGTCTGCCAGCGGCATACCGGATGCGGGGCGTGAATCCGACGCTGCCGCAACGGCGCCGAGCTCCTCGAGCAGCCGCACCCCGTCGGTGATGTTCCGCGCGTCCGGCGGCTCGATGAAGGGGAAGGCAGCCACGTCGCCAAGACCGAGCGAGGTCATCTGCAGGATGACCGAGGCGAGGTTGGTGCGCAGGATCTCGGGGTCGGTGAAGTCGGGGCGGGCCTGGAATTCCTCCTCGGAGTAGAGCCGGATCGCCACGCCGTCGGCCAGACGGCCGCACCGCCCGGAGCGCTGGGTGGCACTGGCCTTGCTGATCGGCTCGATCGGCAGCCGCTGCACCTTGGTGCGCTGGCTGTAGCGGGAGATCCGGGCCGTGCCGGTGTCGACGACATAGCGGATGCCCGGCACGGTGAGCGAGGTCTCGGCGACGTTGGTGGCCAAGACGATTCGCCGGCCGGCGTGCGGAGCAAAGACCCGGTGCTGCTCGGCGGCCGAGAGCCGGGCGAAGAGCGGGACGACCTCGGTGTCCGGCAGCCGGAGCCCGGTGAGGGCGTCGGCGGCATCCCGGATCTCCCGCTCGCCGGAGAGGAAGACGAGGATGTCGTGGGTCGCCACCGCGTCATGCCCCGAGGCCTCGGTCCACAGCTCCTCGACGGCCTCGACGATGCCGGTGACCTGGTCGACCTCGACCGGCGGCCCAGCGGCGCCGTCCTTGGCCGGTGGGCCCTCCCGGACCAGGGGCCGATAGCGGATCTCGACGGGGTAGGTCCGGCCCGAGACCTCGACGATCGGCGCGGGCCGGCCCTCGGCATCGGCGAAGTGCTGGGCGAAGCGCTCGGGGTCGATGGTGGCCGACGTGACGACGACCTTGAGATCGGGGCGCCGACCGAGCAGCTGCTTGAGATAGCCGAGCAGGAAGTCGATGTTGAGGCTGCGCTCGTGTGCCTCGTCGACGACGATGGTGTCGTAGCGGCGCAGGTCACGGTCCCGCTGCAGCTCGGCGAGCAGGATGCCGTCGGTCATCACCTTGACGAGCGAGTCGCGGCTGCTGTGGTCGGTGAACCGGACCTGATAGCCGACGACCCCGCCCAGCTCGACGTCGAGCTCCTCGGCGATCCGCTCGGCGACGGCCCGCGCGGCGATCCGGCGTGGCTGGGTGTGCCCGATCGTGCCCTGGATGCCGCGGCCGAGCTCGAGCAGGATCTTCGGGAGCTGGGTGGTCTTGCCCGAGCCGGTCTCGCCGGCGACGACGACGACCTGGTGGTCGCGGATCGCTGCGGCGATCTCGTCGCGGCGCGCAGCGATGGGCAGGTCGTCCGGGTAGCGGATCTTGGGCACCGAGGCCGCCCGGCGGGCGAGCCGCTCCTGGCGATCGGCAGCCGACCGGCCTCGTGGGGCGGTGCTCGCCCGTGCGCGATGCGCCGGCTCCTCGCCGACCCGTTCCGCCGCGGCTGCCCGCCGACGCGGACGACGGCGCCGCGGCGGAGGGGTTTGCTCGGACACGCCCGTCAGGATAGGCGTCCGATGCGGACCGCCGAGTGGACCAGCTGGTCCACTCGGCGTGGGATGGTCCACTCGGCGGCTGACGGTCAGGTCCCGGCGGCGGCGAAACCCTGCTCGAGATCGGCGAGGATGTCGTCGATGTGCTCGAGGCCGACGGCGAGGCGCACGAGCCCCGGCGTGACGCCCGCGGCATACCGGTCGGCGTCCCCACCCTGGCTGTGCGTCGTCGACCACGGGTGGATCGCCAGCGATCGGACGTCGCCGATGTTCGCGACGTGGCTGTGCAAGGAGAGCGCCTCGACGAAGCGCTGCCCGGCGCCCTCGCCGCCGTCGATCTCGAAGGCGACGACCGCCCCGGCGCCCAGCGGCGTGTACTTCTGGGCCCGCGAGTAGCCGGCATGATCGGGCAGCGACGCCCAGCTCACCGACTGGACCTGCGGGTGACCGGACAGGAACTGGACGACCCGGTGCGTGTTGGCCAGGTGCCGCTCCATCCGCAGGCTCAGCGTCTCGATGCCCTGGGACAGCAGGAAGGCGTTGAACGGCGAGATCGCCGGGCCGAGGTCGCGCAACAGCTGGACCCGCGCCTTGAGGATGTAGGCGAGGTTGGCCCCGAGCGCCCCGCCGACACCGAGGTCGCGTCCGTAGACCAGGCCGTGGTAGCTCTCGTCCGGGGTGTTGTAGTTGGGGAAGCGGGCCGGGTCGGCGGCGAAGTCGAAGCTGCCGCCGTCGACGATCGCGCCGGCGATCGACGTGCCGTGACCGCCGAGGTACTTCGTCGCCGAGTGCAGCACGACGTCGGCTCCGTGCTCGAGCGGACGCACCAGATAGGGGGTCGCGATGGTGTTGTCGACTACCAGGGGGACGCCGGCGTCGTGAGCGACGCCCGCGATCCCCTCGATGTCGAGGACGTCGGCCTTGGGGTTGGCGATGGTCTCGCCGAAGAGCGCCTTCGTGGTGTCGCGGATGGCCGCGCGCCACGCCCCGAGGTCGGCCTGGTCCTCGACGAAGCTCACCTGCACTCCGAGCTTGGCGAAGGTGTACTTCAGCAGGTTCGCCGTGCCGCCATAGAGGGCGGCGCTCGCGACGATGTGGTCGCCGGCCTCGGCGATGTTGAGCAACCCCAGCGTCGTCGCCGATTGACCCGAGGCGACGAGCAGGGCCCCGACGCCGCCCTCGAGCGCGGCGATCCGCTGCTCGACGGCATCCTGGGTCGGATTCATGATGCGCGTGTAGATGTTGCCGAACTCCTTGAGCGCGAACAGGTTTGCCGCGTGCTCGGTGTCCCGGAAGACGTAGGAGGTGGTCTGGTAGATCGGCAGCGCCCGAGCCCCGGTGGCGCTGTCCGGACGCTGGCCCGCGTGGATCTGGCGGGTCTCGAAGCGCCATGCGGCAGTCGGGTCCGCCGTGGCGTCGGCGGCCTCGGTGGTCGCGGTGGTCTCGGTGGTGGGGTCGCTCATGTCGTCTCCTGCTCTCGAGGGGAGTCACCCGGCCTACCCGTGGCCGGATGTCTCCGCGCTTGCCGACGCCATGGTGGTCGACGGCCAGGTCCTCACCCGGGGCACCCCACCGCGGTTGGAGGGTTGCCGGACAGCGAGCCGGGGCTTGTCGCTGTCGCTCTTGACCTGGCTCGAGGCTAGCCCAGCGACCGCATGCCGGGACACGGACGTCTCTGATGGTGGGACGATGGCGCTGGTATGCCGCGGGCGCACCGGAACCCGCGGTGCACGGTCGGCGTCGGTTAGGGTGCCTTGCCGAGGGCGATCGACGGCCTGGGCGTGTTGGGAGGACAGATGAGCGACGAGGGCAGCGAGCCCCGGTCCGGAGCCGGCGACCCCTGGGCCGCGGTCACCTCCGACCCGGAGCGCGCTCTGCCGCCCCCGCCGCCTGCCCCGACCCGCAGGCCGTTCGGCCGGCGCCCGGCTCCCCCCTCCGCCACGCCGGCGAGTCCGGCCAGCCCGTGGGCCTCGGCTCCGCCACCGATCCCGCAGAAGCCGCCGACCCCGCCACCGGCGAGCCCTCCCCCGACGCCGTCGGCCACGACGCCACCGTCCTCGGGCGCTGGAGGATCGTCGAAGACCGCATCCGCACGCAGCGGTGGCTCGGGATCGAGCTCCACCGCGAGCACCGCGCGGCGCGGGCGCAAGGCGACCTGGACCGAACGCGCCCAACAGGCGAAGCCCCCGGCCGCCCCCGCCAAGCCGGCAGCGCGCGGCTGTCTCGTGCTGATCCTCCTCATCGGCGGGCTGACGCTTGTCCCGGGGATCTTGTCCGCGATCGGAGGCCTGGGCCGCAGCTCCAGGCCGACCACGAGCTCCACGACCCCGGTCACGGTGAGCGGCACGACCGCGGTTCCCGGCATCACCGGCGTTGCCCCCACGCCACTCGTCGACAAGCCGATCGACACGTCGGCCCCTCTCGTCGCCCGCGTCGAGGTATGGGGCACGGTGATGGGCTCGAAGTCCACGGCCGCCACGCCTGCCGGGATGGTGACCGGTGACCTTCGCGTCTACGTCGATGACGTGCCGCCGGCGAAGGATCGCCCGCCGGTCGCCCTCCCGTGGGCCGGGGTCTACACACTCGGCAAGCGGACCTACCTGTCGGTGTCGGTCTCCAGTCCGGACTACCGCGTCCCCGTCTTCTATCGATGCCGGATCACGGTGAACGGGGTCGTGGTGTCCGAGGAGGCCGGCGAGTATCCCTCGTGCACGGTGTCGACATCGTCGTTGCTGCCCTAGCGGCATCCGAGGCCGACCCGGCGAATGCGAAACGACCGAGCCGGCCGAACCCGGCCTCGTCGGATCCGGGGTAGAACTGGGACATGACCCTTCACGCCGACGACTACCGCGCGCTGCGCAGTCGCTACGACTCGATGACCTACCGACGCTGTGGTCGCTCCGGGCTGGACCTGCCCGTGGTGTCCCTCGGGCTGTGGCACAACTTCGGCGACGACGTGCCGTTGGAGCGTCAGCAGGCCATCCTCCGGCGGGCCTTCGACCTCGGGGTGACCCACTTCGACCTGGCCAACAACTACGGCCCGCCCTACGGCAGCGCTGAGCGCAACTTCGGCACCCTCTTCGCCCGCGACTTCCGGCCCTACCGGGACGAGCTCATCGTCTCGACCAAGGCCGGCTACGACATGTGGCCCGGCCCCTACGGCCAGGGTGGGGGGTCGCGCAAGTACCTGCTCGCCAGCCTCGACCAGTCGCTGGCCAGGATGGGACTGGACTACGTCGACATCTTCTACAGCCATCGCCTGGACCCCTCGACTCCGCTGGAGGAGACGATGGGCGCCCTCGACTCCGCAGTCCGCCAGGGCAAGGCTCTCTACGTCGGCATCTCGTCCTACTCCGGCGAGCGCACTCTCGAGGCCGTGCGCATCCTGCGCGAGCTCGGGACGCCGCTGCTCATCCACCAGCCGTCCTACTCGATGCTCAACCGGTGGATCGAGCAGGACCTGCTCGACGTGCTGGGGGACACCGGGGTCGGCTGCATCGCCTTCTCGCCCCTCGCCCAAGGCATGTTGACCGACAAGTACCTGCGCGGCATACCGGCGGGTTCGCGTGCGGCACAAGGGAAGTCGCTCGACCCGGCGCTCATCACCGACGAGGCGCTGCGCCACCTGCGAGCCCTCAACCGGATCGCCAAGAGCCGCGGCCAGACCCTCGCGCAGCTCGCCCTCGCGTGGTCGCTGCGCGACCCACGGGTCACCTCGGTGCTCGTCGGGGCGTCGAGCGTCGCGCAGCTCGAGGACAACCTCGCCGCCACCGCCAGCCTCGACTTTGCCGACGCCGAGCTGCGGGACATCGACAAGCACGCGGTCGAGTCTTGCATCAACCTGTGGAAGCGGTCCTCGGATGGCTGATGGTCTCGTCGAGACCGCGCTGACCCAGCCGCCGGGGGTGCGCTTCCAGCCCCGGCAGGAGGTCAGCACCGCCGCGCTCGTCGTCGCCGGGTCAAGTGGCCGGGTCGACCGGGAGCGAGCCCGGCTTCTCGCCGGCACTGGGGTGCTCGCCGAGTCGATCCAGTGGTTCGGTGGACCCGGCCAGCCGGCCGCACCGGTGGAGATCCCGCTGGAGACCTTCGCCGATCGGGTGGCCGCGCTGCGCTCGCCCGTCGACCGGGTCGTGCTCGTCGGCGTCTCGTTCGGGGCCGAGGCCGCCCTGGCGACAGCGGCCCACACCGGCGGTGTCGACGCCGTCGTGGCCTTCGCGCCGAGCGACGTCATGTGGGCGGGGGTACGGGACGACGGCACCCAGACGGCCCACTGGACCCTCGGCGGACGACCGCTGCCCTTCGTCCTCTTCGACGAGGGCTGGCAGCCGACAACGCGGCCGCCCGCCTATCGCGAGCTCTACCGGCTGTCCCGGCGGGCCGATCCGGCCGTCACCGCGGCCGCCACCATCGAGGTCGAGCGGATTCCACGGGTCACGCTCGTCGTCGGAGGGGACGACCAGGTGTGGCCGTCCGACGAGCATGCGGACGCCATCGCCGTGCGGCGGCGCGGGTTCGGTCTCGAGAGCGAGATCGTCGCCGATGCCGAGGCCGGGCACCGGGTGATCCTGCCCGGCGAGCCGGTGGTGGCCGACGACCACCGCCTCGTCCGTGGAGGCAACCCGCACGCCGACGCCCGGCTGGGCGCGCTGGCCTGGCCCGCGCTGGTGCGGGCCGTGCACGGCATACCGAACTGACGGCAGCCACCTGAGGGCTCCGCCGAGACCTGGCGTCCCGAACCGGCCGCTCTCGGCCGGCTCGTCCGTTCCTCACTCGCCGGCGCGGCCTGGGACGCCTACACGGTGAGGTGCGGGCGGATCGGCCGCTCTCCGTCGTCGTAGACGAGCTCGGGCCGACCGACGATGAGCGGGTCGGGCGCACCGACGACCTCGAGGTCCTTGTCGGGATAGTCGATGCCGGACAGCAGCACCCGCATCGCCTCGAGCCGGGCCCGCTTCTTGTCGTTGGACTTGATGACGGTCCACGGGGCCTCGGCGGTGTCGGTGTAGAAGAACATCGCCTCCTTGGCCTGGGTGTACGCGTCCCACTTGTCCAGGCTGGCCAGGTCGGTCGGGCTGAGCTTCCACTGGCGCACCGGGTCGATCTTGCGCCGCTCGAACCGGCGCAGCTGCTCGGCCCGCCCAACCGAGAACCACAGCTTGACCAGGTGGATGCCGGAGCCGATGAGCATCTTCTCGAAGGCCGGGCACTGGCGCAGGAACTCGAGGTAGTCGGCGGGCGAGCAGAAGCCCATGACCCTCTCGACCCCGGCCCGGTTGTACCAGGACCGGTCCATGAGGACGATCTCGCCGGCGCTGGGCAGGTGGACGATGTAGCGCTGGAAGTACCACTGGCCCAGCTCGCGCTCGGTCGGCTTCTCCAGCGCGACGACCCGCGCGCCACGCGGGTTGAGGTGCTCCATGAAGCGCTTGATGGCCCCACCCTTGCTGGCGGCGTCGCGGCCCTCGAAGACGACGAGGACCTTCATCCCCGACTCCTTGACGTGCTTCTGCAGCTTGAGCAGCTCGATCTGCAGCAGGCGCTTGGTCGCCTCGTACTCGGTGACCTTGAGCTTCTTCTCATAGGGGTAGTTCTGCCGCCAGGCGACCGGGTCGGGGTCGAGCGGCTCGCCCGGGATGTAGCGGATCTTCGCGTCGTCGCCCTCTTGCTCGAGCAGCATGCGGTTGCGCAGCTGCTCGAGGGTCTCCTCGGTCGGCGTGAACATCGAGGTGGAATAGGTGAACTCGCCGTCCTGCACGGCCTGCCCCAACGTCTCGGACGGGGTGGGCTGGGTGCTGTCGGACCGGTTCTCGGACATGCGACTGACCTCCTGACGCTGACGGCGCGATGCTCGCCCGATGGTAGGCGACCGGCTGCCGACGAACCCGGGCGGAAGGTCACCCTGATCGTGGTTGACTGGCGGCATGAGCGCTGACAACGCCGTCCCTGCCGGGGCCGAGGACGCCTACGTGCCGAGCGCGTCGGCGTGGGTGCGCGACCAGGTGGCTGCGGTCGAGGCCGCGGGCGACACGGCTGCCGTCTCGGTCGGCGGCCGGTCGGTCGTCGTCGTGACGATCCGCGGCCGCCGGTCCGGCAAGCTGCGCAAGGTGCCGGTCATGCGGGTCGAGCACGACGGCCGGTATGCCGCGGTCGCCTCGCTCGGCGGCGCGCCGCAGGATCCGGTGTGGGCCGACAACCTGCGCGCCCACCCCGACGTCGAGCTGCAGGACGGCCGGGACATCCGGTCGATGCGATCCCGCGAGCTCGACGGCGAGGAGCGCCACGTCTGGTGGCTGCGGGCCGTCGAGGCATTCCCGGACTACGCGGCATACCAGGTGCGCACCGAGCGGGTCATCCCGATCTTCCTGCTCGAACCCCGCTGACCGAGCCACGCACAGCCGACGGAACCACAGGGGCTGGACGGGCGTCCACGTTAAGTGATATCACTTTGATGTCGCACGGAGACGCCCTCACGGAGGCCACGATGAGCACCACCCCGACCACCCCCACCAGCCCGACCGACCCCACCGTGGCTCCCACGGACCAGCCGCAAGCGCGAATACCGGTGGGGCACACCGGCGCCCGCGTCACCGTGGCGGAGCGCGGAGCCTTCGCGGTCGACGGCTTCCTCGCCCTGTTCGTCGCGCTCGCGCTCGTGGCCCTGTCGATCTGGCAGATCGTCAACCAGGCGATGAGCAAGACCACGCCCAGCGTCGGCTCGGTGGTCGGGGCGCTGGCAGCCATGCTGCTCGCGCTCGTCGTCGCGAGCTCGATCGTCGTCATCCAGCCCGGCGAGACCAAGGTGGTGCAGTTCTTCGGCCGTTACATCGGCACCGCACGGCGCACCGGCCTGTCGATGCTGTTGCCGCTGACGACCAAGCGACGGGTGTCGGTGCGGGTCAACAACTTCGAGACCAATGCCCTGAAGGTCAACGACGCCGACGGCAACCCGGTCGAGATCGCCGCGATCATCGTGTGGCAGGTGGCTGACACCGCGAAGGCGTGCTTCGCCGTCGAGTCCTACGAGGGCTTCGTGCGGGTGCAGTCCGAGGCCGCGCTGCGGCACGTCGCGACGAGTCACCCCTACGACGACCCGGACGGCGGCGGGGAGTCGCTGCGCGGCTCGACCGACATCGTCAGCGCCGAGCTCGCCCGCGAGGTGGCCGAGCGCGTGCAGATCGCCGGCGTCGAGATCCTCGAGGTCCGGATCAGCCACCTGGCCTACGCCCCCGAGATCGCCCAGGCGATGCTGCAGCGGCAGCAGGCCTCGGCCATCGTCGCGGCCCGCTCGCGGATCGTCGACGGCGCCGTCGGCATGGTCGAGATGGCCCTGTCCCGGCTCGAGCAGGAGTCGATCGTCGAGCTCGACGACGAGCGCAAGGCGGCGATGGTGTCCAACCTCCTCGTCGTGCTGTGCAGCGAGGCCAAGGCCTCCCCCGTCGTCAACGCCGGCAGCCTCTACCACTGAGCGCGCGTTGACCGCCGACCCGCAGCAGCCGACCCGCCGCCGCCGCGAGCGGCATGCGGTGCTGCTGCGCCTGGACCCGGACGTGCATGCGGCCCTCGCCCGCTGGGCCGAGGACGAGCTGCGCAGCGTCAATGCCCAGATCGAGCTCTCACTGCGCCGGGCTCTGGCCGAGCAGGGCCGGCTGCCGTCGGCCGCCGGCCCACTCCCTCGGCGGGGCCGACCGCCCACTGCGACCTGACGTCGCCGCACCGGCCCCGGACGGCGACAGGCGCCCCCGGACGTCCGGGAGCGCCTGTCGGTCAGCGGGTCGAGGTCAGACGGTGACCTTCGCGGGCGTCTCGGCGACAGCGACCTGCTTGGCGTGCCGCAGGCCCAGCAGGGCCAGGACGAGGAGCAGCCCAGCGCCGAGGAAGCAGACGATCGCGGCGAAGCCGGCGATCTTGCCCATCGTTCCGAAGGCGTAGGCGTAGAGGAGCAGGCCACGCAGCGTGCTGCCCATGAAGAGGCTCTGGCGCAGGTCCATGAGCTTCTTGGTCTCGGGGTTGGCCATCTGGGGGTCGGCCTTCTGAGCGGCGAGCGCCTGCCCGCTGATCTCGGAGTAGGTCTTGCCGCCCGACGACGCGTTCATGTGCTCAAGGATGTAGTAGTCGGCGTAGGCCTTGGCCTGGTCACCCGTCGTCATCGGCTGGCCGGCGTACTGGGTGAGGTTGTCCTTCATCTCCTGCGTCGTCAACGCGGCTGCGGCCGGCATCGTGATGTGCTGGTCGGCAAGCTGCTGCTTGACGTTGTCCGCGACGAAGTTGCTCGCCCAGGTGAGCAGGCCACCGGCCACGAGCAGGACGACGGCGAGGATGAGGCCGGTCCACGAGATGAGCTTGTCGAGGGTCTTGCGCATCGAAGGTCACTTCCTCTGCCGGTTCGTGACCGGCGCTGGGTCTTGTTGACTCCTCAACGATGCGTCCGGATCGTGGGACGGCGTTGGGTCCAAGGTCCCCGAGGCACTGAGGCCCATTTCACATCCGAGGTATGCCGGCTGCAGCGCGGCCGTCGTCGGTGACCACGGCGGCGCCGACGAAGCGGATGCCATGGTGGCGGCAGGCCTGCTCGGCCAGCCGGGCCCAGGCCCGGTCCTCGTCGGTCCAGTCCGGTGGCTGGGCGCGGGCGATGCCGACGGCGAGTGAGTCGCTGGGGAAGTGCTCGGCGAGCATCTCGGCGCAGGCGTCGAGCAGGCGCTCGTCGTCGGCGTCCGGTCCGTCGTCGAGGGAGGTCAAGGCGACCGGATGGATGACGTAGCCGTCCTTGTCGCAGAAGACGACGAACAGCGTGCCGCGGCGACGGAAGCGGGGGGTGGCGACGAAGTCGATGAGCTCGGCCAACCGGTCCGGGTCGGTCAGCGGGGCGACCGGCCACCGGCCGGGCATGTCGAGCGGTCGCCAGCCGTGCATCAACCGGCCAACGCGGACGTGTCGTCGACGTGCGGCAGAGCCCACACACCCGCCGGCGTGGCAACCGCGACGCCGATGAGCGTGATGCTGCGCTCGCGGCATACCGTCACGAGGGCGTGGTGCCACTCGCGGTCGTCGTCGACGACGCCGGCCTTGCCGACCCGGGTGCGGACGAGGACGAGCGTGGTCTCCGGGAAGTGCGCCACCAGATCGGTGATGCCCTCGGCGAAGCGCCGCTTGTCGGCCGGGCTGTCCAGGGGCACGTCGGTGATGGCCATCGGCTGGAGCATCCGGCCAGCGGGATTGCACAGGATGACGACGACCGTGCCGGCTCGCCGCTCGTCCTCGCGGACGACGAGGTCGACGACGTCGCACAGCAGCTGTGGGTCGCGCAGGGATCGGTGTGGCCAGTCGGCCGGGAGGTCATCGAAGCTCATGGCGCACACTGTGCCGCAAGTCGTCCAGACTCTGCAGAAGTTATCCACAAGGCGCCGAATAGCTTTGCTGTGCAACGGAACTCACTGTCCACAGGATCGCTGACAGCGCCCGGGCGGACGGACCACGAGACTGCACGACGACATGACAACGGGTGGGGCCGGGCTTCCCCGCAGGCCCCACCCGCGTCGATCGTGGCGTCCCGGCCCCACGGGTGGCGCGGGGCCGGGACGTGGGTCAGCCACCCACCGGCGTCAGCTGCAGCCGCTCGTGCTCCCGCAGCCCTCGCACACGTAGCAGGACCCGGCCGGGCGCATCTTCGTGCCGCAGGTGAGGCACATCGGGGCGTCGGCGGTGCGGCCCTGGAACTTGGCGAGCAGGTCCTGGCTCGAGTGGATCTCGCCGCCGACCTCACGCGCCGAGGCAGCCCCGGCACCCGAGATGACCTCGGCCGCGTGCTCGACGACCGGGCTGGTCGTCGATGCAGGTGCCGACGCGGCCGGCCGCGAGGGCGACTGCTTGACGATGGACTGGGCCGAGTTCTCCAGCTCGTCCTCGATCTCCTCGTCGGACTCCGCCTCGGGCAGGTAGGAGCCGGTCTCGAGGTGCCGCGCCCGCTCGTCGGCGGTGAAGATGCCCATGAACGAGCGGGTGTCGAAGTCGAGGTAGTCCAGCGCCAGCCGGCGGAAGACGTAGTCCATGATCGACTGCGCCATCCGGATGTCCGGGTCGTCGGTCGGCCCGGCCGGCTCGAAGCGCAGGTTGGTGAACTTCTCGACGAAGGTCTCCAGCGGCACGCCGTACTGCAGGCCGATGGACACCGCGATCGCGAAGGAGTCCATCACGCCTGCCAGCGTCGAGCCCTGCTTGCCGAGCTTGACGAAGAGCTCGCCCAGACCGTTGTCGGGGTAGGACCCGGCGGTGAGGTAGCCCTCGGCGCCGCCGACCGAGAAGGAGATCGTCTGGCTCGGGCGCTTCTTGGGCAGCCGCTTGCGGACCGGGCGGTACTCGATGACCCGCTCGACCTTGACCGGCGCCTCGGCCTTCGCCTCGACCGCCTTGTCGCTCTTGTCGGACTTCGCGTCGGACAGCGGCTGGCCCACCTTGCAGTTGTCGCGGTAGACGGCCAGCGCCTTGAGCCCGAGCCGCCAGCCCTGCAGGTAGACGTCGGCGATGTCCTCGACGGTCGCCGTCTCGGGCAGGTTGACGGTCTTGGAGATCGCTCCGGACAGGAACGGCTGGCAGGCCGCCATCATCCGCACGTGGCCCATCGGGCCGATCGCCCGGGCGCCCATCGCGCAGTCGAAGACCTCGTAGTGCTCCGGCTTGAGGCCCGGTGCGTCGATGACGTGGCCCTTGTCGGCGATGTACTCGACGATCGCCTCGACCTGCTCCTCCTGGTAGCCCAGCTTGCGCAGGGCCCGCGGGATGGTGAGGTTGACGATCTGCATCGACCCGCCGCCGACCAGCTTCTTGAACTTGACCAGCGAGAAGTCCGGCTCGATGCCGGTCGTGTCGCAGTCCATCATGAAGCCGATCGTGCCGGTCGGCGCGAGCACCGAAGCCTGGGCGTTGCGGAAGCCGTGCTTGTCCCCCAGCGCCACGACGTCGGCCCACGCCTGGGTCGCGGCCCGGTGCAGCTCGCCGTCCATCGCGTCGAAGGTGCGGACCTGGTCGTTGGCCGCCTGGTGCTTGCGCATCACGCGACGGTGCGCGTCGGCGTTGCGGGCGAAGCCGGCATACGGGCCGACGACCGCCGCCAGCTCGGCCGAGCGCTTGTATGCCGCGCCGGTGAGCAGGCTGGTGATGCTCGCCGCGAGCGCCCGGCCGCCGTCGGAGTCGTAGCCGTGGCCGGTCGCCATGAGCAGCGCGCCGAGGTTGGCGTAGCCGATGCCGAGCTGCCGGTAGTCGACGGTGGTCCGGCCGATCGACTCGGTCGGGAAGTCGGCGAAGCAGATCGAGATGTCCATCGCGGTGATGACCAGCTCGACGACCTTCTGGAAGGTCGCGACGTCGAACGTGTCGTCGTCGCGGAGGAACTTCAGCAGGTTGAGCGAGGCCAGGTTGCACGAGGAGTTGTCGAGCGACATGTACTCCGAGCACGGG
>ERZ795053.2368-NODE-2368-length-23014-cov-15.784965_pt1 | contig 23014 bp, 25 predicted proteins | sample MGYA00375137_ERZ795053 | MGnify/ENA primary metagenome ERZ795053 (study PRJEB30182, sample SAMN05720284) | activated sludge metagenome | isolation source: Anaerobic digester | place: Hong Kong | collected 2014-12-17 ...
CTGGCCAACATGAGCCATGAAATCAGGACCCCGATGAATTCCATTATCGGATTTTCCAACCTTTTAACAGAAGAGGATCTTACACCTGAGGACAAGGCTGAATTTATCCGGCATATTAATCATGGCAGTGAAACCCTGCTCAGCCTGATCGACGATATCATTGATATAGCCAAAATTGAAGCGGGTCAATTGATGGTTACATTTGAGCCTTATAATCTCAGGGAGATGATGGATGAGCTGTATGTCACCCATGCTGAGCTTCTGAAAAGGAAGGGTAAGGATCATGTAAAGCTTATCCTGGAAAAGGATCAACTACCCGGAAGCGACGTTGTTCTTACGGATCCTTTCCGGCTTAAACAGGTAATGACCAATCTGCTTGTCAATGCGGTGAAATTCACCGAGAAGGGGAGCATTACATATGGTTACAAGGTTACAGGTGACTTTCTTAACTTTTATGTCAAAGACACCGGTATAGGAATCAGCCCTGAGGGCTTAAAGGTGATTTTTGAACGGTTCAGGCAGGATAACCGTTATGGTATAAAACATCAGGGAGGAACAGGGTTGGGACTGGCCATCTCGCGCCATATCGTGCAACTGCTCGGCGGGGATATCACCGTGACTTCATCCCCCGGAGAAGGCGCCCTCTTCAGTTTTATAATTCCATATAATGCTTATCATGAAACGGTTAAAGATAAAAGAAAGGGGCGGGATTCAACATTTAACATGGATTGGAGTGCGAAAACCATTCTGGTGGTTGAAGATGTGGAGTCGCATTATAATTATATCAGGTCGGCTCTGATGAGAACCGGGATCAATATGCTCAGGGTGACAAGCGGCCAGGAAAGTGTTGATATTTGCTTGAATGATCATCAGATAGATATCGTACTGATGGATGTGAATCTGCCGGATATGGACGGGTATACCGCAACCGGGAAAATAAAGGCACACAAGCCCGAAATACCCGTGATTGCCCAAACCGCCTACAATCAGCCCGGCGAAGAGGAGAGAAGCCGGAAAGCGGGATGTGATGCCTATATCTCCAAGCCCGTTAAACTGAAAGAGTTACTGGACGCATTGGCCGGTTTCCTTGACAACCAGACATAAAAAACGGGGCCAGGGCCCCGATCGTTATTTTTTGGGTTCGTAGTAACAAACTTTGGGAGAAACGATTTTTTCTTCCGTTTTGAGTTTTTTAATGGCTTTGTCGACTTCTTTCTTGTCGATACCTGTAATCTCGGCAATCTCTCCGCCTTTCAACGGTTTGCCGGCATCTGCCATAGCTTTCAGGATTTTTTCAGCGGTATCCATCGTTTTCAGATTTAGATGATTATTCAAGTGAATGCACCACCAGGCCACTGCGCAGCTTGGGTTCAAACCAGGTTGTTTTCGGGGGCATGATGTTGCCTGTATCAGCGATATCAATCAGTTGCTGAAGCGAAACAGGGTAGAGGGCGAAAGCAACTGCCATTTCTCCGCTGTCGACACGCTTTTTCAGTTCTCCCAATCCACGGATACCTCCGACAAAATCAATGCGCCTGGAGGTTCGGAGGTCGGTAATGCCAAGAACCTTATCAAGTACCAGATCGGAAAGCACGGTAACATCCAGCACGCCTATAGGGTCCGCATCGTTGTATGTACCTTCCCTGGCCGTAAGCGAATACCATTTTCCGCCCAGATACATACTGAAGTTATGCAGAAAAGCGGGCTTATAGATTTCACTTCCTTTTTCTTCAATTACAAATACTTCATGCAGCTTATCCATCAGTTCGCTTTCACTGAGGCCGTTCAGATCTTTTACAACGCGGTTATAATCGATAATGGTAAGTTGGTCAGAAGGGAAATGAACAGCCAGAAAGAAATTGTATTCTTCATCACCCCGGTGGTTGGGATTTGCCTGCTTTTTCTCATTGCCTACCAGCGCGGCGGCAGCTGTGCGGTGGTGACCGTCGGCCACATAGGTGTAGGGAACCTTGCTGAAAAGGTCAACCAGCCTGCTGATGGTGGCTTTATCGCGGATCACCCAGAAGTGATGGCCGAAACCATCATCTGCCGTGAAATCATATTCCGGTGCTGATGAATTAACGATGGAAGCAACGATGGCGTCAATTTCCTGAACAGCCGGGTAAGTAAAAAATACCGGTTCCATGTTGGCATTGGTGACCCTCACATGTTTCATCCGGTCTTCTTCCTTATCCTTGCGGGTAAGTTCGTGCTTTTTGATGATGCCGTTCATATAATCTTCAACTCCGGCACAGCCGACAAGACCGTATTGCGTTTTACCATTCATGGTCTGTGCATAAATATAAAGATATGCCTCCTTATCCTGCAACAGCCAGCCCTGTTCCCTGAACTTCCTGAAATTCTCGGAAGCTTTATTATAAACCTGTTCGTCATGTTCATCAATCTCAACAGGAAGGTCAATCTCCGGCTTAATGATGTGCAGGAGCGAATAGGGATTGTCATTGGCTTCAATCCTTGCTTCCTGTGAGTTCAGCACATCATAGGGCCTTGAAGCCAGTTTCGAAGCAATTTCTTTTGGAGGTCTCAGCCCCCGGAATGGTTTTAATACTGCCATAACTCAATGATTTATTTTGTTGGTTTGCAATTCCGCAATGAATTGGCGTACACATGACACACGCATATCTGCCTCATCATAAGACAAGGTCAGTTTGCCTTGCTGACGGCAAAATTATAATTTAATTCAAAAGAAAAAACATCCCCCTGAAAGGGAGGATAAAGGAAAAAAAGAGACAATGACTAATCCGTATCTTCCATGTTGAGATCCGCAGCCCGCTGCAGCGATCCGATCAGGGCGCCGATCATCTTTGTCATTTCCATCAGTTGCCCACGTGATTCTTCAACATCTTTCTCACTTAAATACTTTAGCTTGCCCGCGAGGGTGGTAAATACCACACATTCCCTTACCGCACTTTTGGCCATCTTCAGATAATAGATGAACTGACTTTTATTTCTGGCTGAACCTTCCGAAATATTCAGGGCAATTGCCTGGGCTGATAAGATAAACCTGGTTCCTACGCCCGCGGAACCTTCGTCAGGGAATTCTTTACTTTTAATAATCAGCCATTCAATGTAATCCAATGCTTTATGGTATATTCTTAAATCTTCAAATCTAAAGAACGTTACCGCTTTTTCGAGTTCGGGATCCATTGGCGAAAGTTTGTTTGTTAATAATGAGTGTATTTAGTTGAATTTTGATAGAATAAAAAGCCGATATCAGGTAAAATCCTTAATTACGGGAATAATCCTGACCAGAACTATTCCCGTAAACAGGTCATGTAATTATTTGTTTACCTGGAAAGTGGTATTTCCGTTTTCGAAGAAATCAATGATCTGACGGGCAGCTGCCAATCCTGCATTCACGTTTGCTTCTGAAGTCTGAGCCCCCATCTTTTTGGGAGTAAAGAAATACCGGCCGGCATACAATGATTCAAACTGTGCTTTAACATCCGGTTCAATATCACTAAGATACTTGAAATCGGGTCTTTCTGCAAATACCCTGAGTATTCCCTCTTCATCAATTACTTCTTTCCGGGCGGTATTCACCAGCGTTGCACCTTTGGGCATTTTCATCAGCAAATCGTAGCCAATGGATTTCTTTGTCTGCGCATTGGCAGGAATATGCAGAGATACATACTGACATTTGCTGTAAAGTTCTTCGGCTGTAGCAAGCGGTTGAATACCTTCAGCCAGCATGACTTCATTGTCAACATAGGGATCAAAGGCATATACATTCATGCCAAAGCCTTTTGCGATTAAAGCAACATATTTACCGACATTTCCATAAGCATGAATACCCAGGGTTTTGCCCCTGAGTTCAGTTCCCGATGATCCGTTGAAACTGTTCCTTGCCATATAAACCATCATGCCAAGCGCCAACTCTGCAACTGCATTCGAATTCTGTCCGGGTGTGTTCATGGCTACAACCTTATGCTCTGTGGCAGCATTCAGGTCAATGTTATCGTATCCGGCACCAGCCCTAACTATAATCTTCAGCTTTTTGCCTGCCTCAATCACCCTCCGGTCAGCCACATCGCTGCGGATAATTACCGCATCAACATCCTCAACGGCCCTTACCAAATCTGAATGATCAGCATACTTCTCAAGCAGAACCAACTCACAGCCTGCATCTTCAACAATCTTTCTGATCCCATCCACAGCAACTTTTGCAAATGGCTTGTCAGTAGCAACAAGAACTTTTCTCATAACAGTGTAGTTTTAAAATAGTGTATAAAAATAGAAAGTAAAATTGTCCTAAACAAATTTCTGGTAAAAATAATGTTCGTATCCGGTCAAAATAATAAAATGACGTCCGGAAATGAACATATTGACGTAAAAAAATGACAATCTTTATTTAATTATTGACTTGAATGTAATGTTTGAGTTGCTGTATGCTAACCTCCGGAAGCGGCAGAGCCTTCATATTGCTTTGCAGGATTATAGTGCAGGCGAGTTCAAAAAAAACAGCTTTCTGGATGGTTCCGGCATAACCGCTTCCACATACCACCTGCCCGTGATTCCTCATCTGCACAATACTGCTGTCCATCATTTCAGCAGCAACCGCCTCAGCCAGCATTTGCGAGCCCGGCATAACGAAGGGTACGCAACTGATCTTTCCAATGTAAACCGGGACTTCTATAATAACATTGTAATCCGGCACCAGATCCATACAGGCCAGGGTTGTGGCAGCGGGGCTTTGAAAATGCAGAACGGTGTCAATATCCGGTCTGCAGCCCATGATGGCCCTGTGCATGGCCGACTCCCCCGACGCTTTTCTTCCATTGAGGATTTCACCACTTCCGGTACTGAGAAGAGCAATCTGGCTTTCCTCCAGTTGGCCAAGCCATGACCCGGTAGTTGAAATAAGCATACATCCATCACCAACCCTATGCGATAAGTTTCCGCTGCTGCATGTAACCAGCCCCAACCGCTCTGCCTCATGCGCCCAGTGGATGAAGCTTTTTATCTCTTCTTCGGGAAAAGGATGAACAATCATAGGTATTTCAGGTTATTGAGAAGTTTAAACTGTGTAAAGTTGCAAAAAAATAGCGTCAGCAAACATCAAAAACAAATAAATAATTCCTGTTGCAGGAATAGCCCGCTATTAATATTATCATCATATATCCGGAATAAATGATGGCACTGACAATCATAATCAGAAACTTGCTTTCTTTCAAAAACCACCGAAAATCTGATATCCGGTTTGTAAGAAATTTCTTTACCTTTGGAATTGAAAAAATATCCCCGATGAGAAAACTTCTGTTGTTTCCTATTTTGATCCTTGCGCCGGTTTTAATTCAGGCTCAACCCTGGTTTGATGTGGGAGTGAAAGGAGGTATAGGCACCTCTTTTATGTATAACTCCCAGATTTTTGATGATCAGCTTATTGTTCACAAATTCAAGCCGGGCTATGCTTTTGGTGCGAAACTGGGATTTAATTTTATCCAGGAACACCAGCTTACCTTTGATGTGATGAAGTCATCGTTCAAACAGGGATTTACTTACAGGCCTGAAGGATGGCAGGGGAGTGCCGATGCCCTCCGGGAAATCACTGTTGGTGGACTTGACCTTTTGCTTATGTACAGGGGTAACCGGAACGGAACCTATTTTGAAATCGGACCTCAGTGGTCAACCTACTCGAAAGTAAAATACAGCGATAACGGGGGCGATTATATATCTCCGCTTACACCCGACCAACTGGTGGCAAAGAGCAATTTCGGCCTCGCGCTGGGTTTTGGAGGTTACATCCTTGGAACCGACAACTTTGGTATCACCACCGGTCTCAGGTTTAATTACATGTTCAACGACCTTGCGAGCGCCGAAGGGCGGGATGCAAATTTCCCTATCCTTCAACCTACCGGAAAAACAAACATTACCAATAATATAGGTATTATGTTTGTGATGGAAATGAATTTTGACTTCGGGTATCTCGTAAGCCCTACCTGCGGCGAACGAAAGAAACTCTTTGTCTTCTGATAAGGTGACTCACTGAAAAAAGTTCCGCCGGTTCTGTAACAGATCCGGCGGCATCTTTTTTATGGCAGTAGTGATCAGGTAGCTCTTATTCAGTAAGTTCCAGAATGGCTGATACAGGCAGATGATCAGAGAGATAAAGCGTACCCTTTCTGAAATCCTGTATCTTGTGGCTGAGTACGCTGAATTCGTGCGTGGTAAAAATAAAATCGATCTGATCTTTTGCTTCAAACTGATCTGAAAAGCCGACAAAAGTATAATCCGGCCCGCTGATCTCTTCCCCTGCTTTTTTCCGCGTATCCGTAAATACGGTTTCATTATCTGCCCAGGTCAGGATTCTGTATGCCCTGTGTTTGTCAGTTACATTAAAATCGCCGGTAAGGATTACGGGCAGTTTTCCAGCCAGGCTGGCCGATTCCCTGACGATCAGGGCTGCACTTTCAACCCTTGCCGTTTCGCCCATATGATCAAAATGTGTATTCATTACAAGAAATTTCCTGCCGGTTTCCCTGTCCCTGAATACTGACCAGGTAACAACCCGGTTACACGCAGCATCCCATCCTCTGCTCCCGGGCTGTTGAGGAGTTTCCGAAAGCCAGAAAGTGCCTGAGCGCACAGTCCTGAGTCGTGATTTTTTATAGAAAACAGCACTGAATTCACCTGCTTTTTTGCCATCATCCCTGGCAACGCCAAGGGCTTTATAGCCTCGCAGTCCTTTTCTCAGGTCCTTCATCTGATTATGCATTGCTTCCTGAACTCCCAATACGTCGGGACTTTCCTGCATTATCAGTTCACAAACCCCTTTTTTTCTGAATTTCCACTGGTTTTGTCCGTCAGCCGGTGTATCCAGACGGATATTCCAGCTCATGACTTTTATTTGTTTCTTTTGCTGGGCCGGCAGTTGGTATGGAAGCAGGATTCCCAGAAGGAGCATAATCCGGATAATATCCAATGCTGCAAGGGGGGACTTCTTATGAGTTTTCATGGCGGGTGGTTTACTTAAAAAAGTATTTAATCGTTCAGGCTGCCGGCTATCCTGCAGATTTCTGCAACAAGGTCAGGGTCGGTTTCCCGGATGCTGTATTCATCTTCCCCGGGGAATCCCATATTTACAGTATTATTGCGAAAATGCATGCGTCCGGGCTTCAGTCTTGAAGCCGAAAGGTGATATTCCAATGCTTTTGTTTGCTGATGAAGCTGTTTCAGATTGAAGGCATTAATTCCGCTGCCCGGCATAATGATGATGCGGCTGCCTGCAAGTTCAACAAGTTCCGCAATCAAATGCGAACCGGCGGGAGCATTCTGTGCTTGCCCGGATGTCAGGATTCTTTCACATCCGAGACCAATAATATCTTCAAGCGCTTTAAATGGGTCATTGCTTAAATCAAACGCCCTGTGAAAAGTAATTTTCATGGGGCGGGCCAACTCTATCAGGTCTTTCATCCGGCAGGTATCAACAGTGCCATCGGTGTTCAGCATCCCTGTAACAATGCCGGCAGCTCCAGCAGCCCTGGCTGTAAAAATATCGGATTTCATGATTTCATATTCCGCCCTTGTGTAATGGAAATCGCCGTTGCGCGGTCTTATCAGGACAAATGTTTCAATCCCTGCTTTGGTGATGGCGTATTCCATCAATGATTGGGAGGGAGTCAGCCCGCCTAAAACCAATGCAGAACAAAGTTCAATCCTGTCCGCACCGCCTTTCTTTGCCGCCAGCACAGATTCAACAGATCCGGTGCAAATTTCTATTTTTATCTTCATCGGTTAAATGTGATTGTTCTGTCATGAGTTTTGATCCCGGGCTGTAAATATAATCAATAAGCCAAACAGACTGGTCTTACGGTGAATTGTCAGGGTAATAAAATAAGATATGATTACAAGGTATCAATTTGCTGAAAATTGCATTGTGCTGATGCTAAAAAAGCGCTATTATTGTACAGATTAAAAAGTCACCCGGAGTGAAAGGTAAAGTCGTGATAATCACCGGAGGATCATCCGGTATCGGATTGGCGTTGGCGCAAGAGTTCGGACGTTTGGGCGCTTTTGTTGTGATTTCGGCCCGCAACAGGGAAAGGCTGGATCAGGCGACTGCTGATCTCAGGTGGGAAGGTATTGAGGTGCTGGCCATTCAGGCTGATGTTAGCCGGGAAGAAGATTGTAAAAATCTGATTGAAAAGACCATAGCTGAAAAGGGAAGGATAGATGTGCTGGTAAATAATGCCGGAATCTCGATGCGGGCGGCATTCAAAGACACGGACCTGAGCGTGATTAAAACCCTCATGGATGTAAATTTCTGGGGCACTGTGTATTGTACCAAATATGCCCTTCCCTGGCTGCTTGAAACCAAAGGTTCTGTCGTCGGAATTATTTCCGTGGCCGGATACATTGGACTTCCGGGAAGGACAGGCTATTCTGCCTCCAAGTTTGCGATCCGCGGATTTCTTGACACCCTGAGATGTGAAAATTTAAAAACAGGCCTGCATGTCCTGGTTGCCGCTCCGGGTTTTACGGCCACCAATATACGGCAGGCTGCCCTGCTCGGGAATGGTCATCCGCAAGGCACCACCCCCCGCGATGAGGGCAAAATGATGTCGGCAGGAAAAGCCGCAAAAAAAATTGTCAAAGCAACCCTTAAAAGAAAGAATGAACTGGTTCTGACCCTCGTAGAGGGGAAGCTGGCTGTACTGCTTAACCGCTTTTTTCCGGGACTTGTCAGCCATCTTACCTACAACCACATGGCAAAAGAACCTGCTGCACCACTGAAGAAATAAAACAGAATAACCACAATAAAAGTAAACAATATGAAAATGGAAATCCTCCTGCTTGAAGGCTTAAACGAACTGAAATTCGGGGATACACCCCAGACAGTTGAAAACACTCTGGGTAAACCACTTGAAATAGAAAATCTCGGAGATGAGGCCGATGAAGATCTGGATACCATCCTCTGGAATTATGACAAGGAAGGCCTGACCGTATTTTTTGAAGGTAAAAACAACCACGTACTTTCCTGTTTCGAAACCGATAACGAAGAGGTTACACTTTTCGGTAAGAAAATTTTCGGCCTGAATGAGCAGGAAATTACCGCACTCATGAAGGAAAACGGCATGTCACAGATCGATTCCGATGAAGAGGAGTGGGGCGAAAGAAGGGTTTCATTTGACGAAGGACTGATAGATTTTTATTTTCAGGATGGTAAGCTGGTAACCGTCAACTGGGGCGTCTTTGTCAATGAAGATGGCGAAATTGAGGAGTTCGACGATCTGGAAGACGACGAATAATATTGAGCTTCAGTTCAGGTCTTTTCTTGGGTGATACTTCAGGATATTTTGTCTGAGGTATTCCCTGTCGATGTGTGTATAAATCTCGGTTGTGGTAATGGAAGCATGACCCAGCATTTCCTGCACTGCACGCAGGTCGGCTCCGTTCTCCACCAGGTGGGTGGCAAATGAGTGACGGAAGGTGTGCGGACTGATATTTTTGCTGATACCTGCAATGCCGGCCAATGTTTTAATAATATGGAAAACCATGGCCCTGGTTAGCCGCGAACCTGATTTATTCAGAAAAATATATTGTTCCTGCCCTTTTTTAATGTTCTGGTGAGTTCTTACTTCCCCGATGTACCGCCTGAGTTGCGATGACGCAGCATTTCCCAGCGGCACAATTCTCTGTTTGTCACCCTTTCCGGTCACAGTAAGGTAATACTCGTCATAGTGAAGATCAGTGATTTTCAGGTTTATCAGTTCTGAAACCCGCAGGCCGCAGCCATACAAAACCTCAACGATGGCTTTGTTGCGTTCTCCCGTGGAGGTACTGAGGTCGATAACAGCCAATAGCCTTTCAACTTCGTCTGTTGTGAGCACTTCGGGTAATTTTCTTCCTATGCGCGGCATCTCAACCAATTCAGTAGGATCGCTCTTTATTTCGTTCTCAAGCAGCAGGTATTTGAAAAACGACCGTATGCCCGAAATAATGCGGGCCTGACTGCTTGCTGCGACCCCGATGCCGGCAATAGTATTGATGAACTCCTGAAGATGAAGGGGACGCACGGAAGCGGGTTCAACAGCCCTTTCCCCGGTATTCAGGAATCCTGCCAGTTTCTCCACATCCCTCAGGTAAGCACTGACAGTATTTGCAGGCATCGAACGCTCAACCTGCAGATATGCCCTGTACCCTTTTATAAATATTTTCCACCCCATCAATGACATTTCTGAAAATATATTACAAACGTAAAATAATTCCAGTTTCTCTGATTTCAAGGTCTCTGACATATAAAATTATCAACATCAGGTTGTTTATAAAAGAATGGGTATTTTATATGGTTGATAAACAAGAATATACGCAATTGGTTATTAGGTATGGCCCTAAAAATGCCACAATTAGTTAAATTTTCGCTGTCAGCCTTTGGCAGGATAAAAAATTATTGTATTTTTGCAGTCCGAAATTTTAAAGGCTTACATCAATGGCTAAGAAGAGCAAAGAAGCAAGGATTCAGGTGATTCTGGAATGTACTGAGCACAAAGCCAGTGGCATGCCGGGTACTTCACGGTACATTACCACCAAGAATAAAAAGAACACACCCGAGAGGCTTGAGATTAAAAAATACAATCCTATCCTCAAGAAAATGACTGTTCATAAAGAAATTAAATAAATAAGATACCATGGCAAAGAAAGTAGTTGCTACACTGAGGACATCTTCAGGTAAGGATTATGCAAAAGTAATCCGTATGGTCAGGTCTGAAAAAACCGGCGCATATACCTTCAGGGAAAACATCGTTGCCAACGATCAGGTGAAAGATTTTCTGGCGAAGAAATAATCCCGACCCTAACTTTTTCCACAGGGCCTTTTCTCTTGCAGGAAAGACCCTGTTTTTATTTGCTTGTGCCGCCATGCAGCGATAATTTATAATTTTGTGGTCTCAATAGCCAAATACAAGTTTACGCGTTAATTCTTATTTCCATGGGGATATTTTCATTCTTCTCAAAAGAGAAAAAACAGGATCTGGATCGTGGTCTTGAGAAAACGAAGTCCACGTTCTTTGGCCGGTTATCAAAAGCCATTCTCGGAAAATCCACCGTAGACGATGAAGTACTCGACAACCTTGAAGAGATCCTGGTTACATCCGATGTTGGCGTTGAAACGACACTCAGAATCATTGAGCGCATTCAAAAAAGGGTTTCAGGTGATAAGTACCTTGGCACATCTGAACTGAACAGGATTCTCCGTGAAGAGATTTCTGCCCTGCTGGATGAAACATCCACCGGAAAACTGATCGAAGGATTTGATTTCCCTAAAAGGGAAACCCCCTATGTGATCATGGTTGTCGGGGTTAACGGCGTTGGTAAAACCACCACCATCGGTAAACTGGCTTATCAGTTTAAGGAAGCCGGAAAAAACGTGGTGCTTGGTGCTGCAGATACATTCAGGGCCGCTGCCGTTTCGCAGCTTGAGATCTGGGCCGAAAGGGTAGGAGTGCCCTGTATTACCCAGGGCATGGGAGCCGATCCGGCCTCCGTAGCTTACGACACCCTTAAATCAGCCATTGCCAGGCAGGCAGATGTGGTAATCATCGACACTGCCGGTAGGCTTCACAACAAAGTCAACCTGATGAATGAATTGTCGAAAATCAGGAAGGTGATGCAAAAACTCCTGCCGGACGCCCCGCATGAAGTATTGCTTGTGCTGGATGCTTCTACCGGGCAGAATGCCATTGAGCAGGCCCGTCAGTTTACCGCGGCCACCGAGGTAAACGCGCTTGCGCTTACCAAACTCGATGGCACAGCTAAAGGAGGAGTGGTGATCGGAATTTCTGATCAATTCAAAATACCCGTGAAATACATCGGAATCGGTGAAAAAATGACCGACCTCCAGCCTTTTATTAAAGAGGAATTTGTTGATTCCCTCTTCAGCTGACAGGCGCTGACTTCGCCTTTCTGAAGCCGGAAAACGACTTTCCCCGGGTTTGTAATAACCTTTTCTTTCTAAAATGACATTAAATTGAAATCCTCCGTTCCCGGAATAAAAACTGCCAACATCATCACGCTGGGCTGCTCAAAAAACCTGGTTGATTCCGAAGTGATGATGCGCCAGCTCAGGGCCGCCGGAATTGAACCCGGACATGACAGTAACAATCCAGCCGATCTGGTAATCATTAACACCTGTGGCTTTATCAATGACGCGAAAGAAGAGTCTGTAGATACCATCCTTCAATGGGCACTCGAGCGGAAGAAGGGAAACATCAGCAGGTTGTTTGTGATGGGTTGCCTTTCGCAAAGGTATAAGGATGAGTTGATCAGAGAGCTGCCGGAAGTTGATGGAATCTTTGGAGTGAATGACCTCAATGCAATCCTGGCCGCCCTGAATACCCCCCTGCGCAATGAACTGCTTGGCGAAAGAATACTGACAACGCCGGCACATTATGCATATCTCAAAATATCAGAAGGCTGTGACAGGAGATGTTCCTTCTGCGCTATACCGCAAATCAGAGGCGGAAATATTTCAAAATCCATTGATCAGCTTGTTGATGAGGCCCGTTTTCTTGCCGGATCAGGGGTCAAAGAGTTAATCCTGATCGCTCAGGACCTTACCTATTACGGAATAGATCTCAACAGAAAACGGCAATTGGCCGGATTGCTCGAAGCGCTGTCAGAAGTAGAAGGCGTTGAATGGATCAGGCTTCATTATGCCTTCCCGGCCGGATTTCCGCTCAGGGTGCTTGACATCATGCGCGAAAACCCGAAAGTATGCCGTTACCTGGATATTCCCCTCCAACATATCAGCAACCGGATTCTCAAATCCATGAAAAGAGGTCTGAACGGTGAAGGAACCCGCGATTTGATCCGTACCATCAGGCAAAGAGTGCCGGGTATTGCCATACGCAGCAGTTTTATTGTCGGATATCCGGGCGAAACCAACGAAGAATTCAATGAACTGAAAAATTTTATCAGAGAGAGTGAATTTGAACGGGTGGGAGTTTTTACTTATTCCCATGAAGAAAATACACCTGCTTTCCGGTTAAATGATGATGTACGTCCCGCATTGAAAGCCAGGCGTTCCGAACAAATCATGCTGTTACAACAGGACATTTCCGCCAGACGAAATGCGGAACTTGTCGGCAGTATCATGGATGTTATCGTTGACCGTAAGGAAAATAACTACTGGTCAGGCCGGTCGGAATTTGATTCACCTGAAGTGGATAACGAAGTGATGATTGATGACCCTGAAGGAAAGCTTTCCCCCGGAATGATTACAAAAGTCAGAATTACCGGGGCAGATCTCTACGATCTTAAAGCAATCACCTTATAAAATTCATGATTTTATGTGAGGTTTTATAACTTTGTTCAAAAATAGAGTTATGAAATCACACAATCTTTACCGCTGGATTCTCCTTTCCATCCTTTCCGGAACAATGCATCTTTCAATGTTTGCCCAGAATGTCACTGACATGAAAGGGCTAAAACAGGGCTTGTGGATAGAAACAGAAGGGGCATATACCTCCAAAGGCAGGTATATTGACAACCAGAAGGATGGAACATGGATCATCTATTTTGCTGAAAATAAGATGCTTTTCAAAGTTGAGAGTTATAAACGCGGCATGAAGGACGGAATTTTCCTTGAATTGTCGAAACGCTCAACCCTGGTTTCTGAGCAGTATTTTGTCAACGGACTTGCCGACGGCACTCACCGGACGTTCAGTACATCAGGGCTTCCCATATCCGAAAATAACTATCGCCTGGGCAAGCTGGATGGCATCCAGATCACTTATTATGAAAATACAATGAATAAGCAATCAGAGGAAGCCATGTATAAGGACGGAGCGAAGGATGGACCTTCCAAATGGTATGATATGCAGGGGAACCTGATCGCAGAATATAATTACATAAAAGGCGCGCTTGAAGGAGACCAGAAAACATTCTATCCGGGTGGAAAGATCAGAAGTATAGATGCTTTTGTAAATAACAGAAATCATGGAAACGCTGTTGAGTATTTCGAAAATGGGAATGTGAAGCTCACCGGCCAGTATGTGGAAGGGGAAAAGGATGGAAAATGGCTGGAGTATGATGAAGGTGGAAAAGTAATTAACACGGTTTCATATTCAAAAGGAAAAATTAAATAAGCAGAAGGCCCGGTAATGAAGAAAATACTGAATCCTTTCGTTAAGCTCGAAGGGTACAATTGTTTTGGTTGTTCCCCGGATAATCCTGCCGGACTGCAACTGAAGTTTGCCGAGGAGGGGGACTATATTGTTGCCCGCTGGATGCCGAAACCGCAATTTCAGGGTTGGAAAAACGTACTTCACGGGGGAATTCAGGCCACCCTTCTGGACGAAATCGCCAGCTGGCTGGTTTTTGTAAAACTGAAAACCTCAGGGGTTACTTCCCGGATGGAAGTTAAACTGAGTAAACCCGTTTATACCGATAAAGGTGAACTGACCCTGAAAGCGCGTTTATCAGCAATGAACCGGAATATTGCAGTGATCGAAACGCTCCTGTATGATCAAAAAGGAGAACTTTGCACCACGGCAGTGATGCATTATTATACATTCCCTGTAGAAGTTGCGCAGGAAAAACTGTGGTATCCGGGAGGGGATGCATTCTTTGAAAATAAGGCAGAACCCTGAGTAAAACTTTCCGGGATGAATGGCTCATTCAAACAGCATCCGTTCAATCATCTTCCTGTTTTAATGCTTCATGCATTTTTATCCTGGTCAGTTGCTCATAATTATCCTGCCAGAAAAACTTTTCTTCCCCGAATGCCGGATACAGGTCAGTCAACCAGGAGGCTTTGGTGTCAAATTTTGCAAAAAAAGGCCTTCTTACCCATTCAGGGTTGCGCCCCTGAATAAATTGCAGGATAAAAATCTTTTCCCCGGCAATTTCACTGATTCCCAGGATATGGACCTTCCCCGGAGAGGCTGACATCACCGGTCCCCTCACTGTTTTTGACATTCCGCTTACTTTACTGTAGGCTTCCCTGTATATTTCATAGGCATTTTCGATGGTGACGTTAAAATACGCCTTGGCCCCTGTATCTCTGGCCATAAACATATAATAGGGAATGCACCCCAGGCGGGCCTGATGACGCCACATTCTGGCCCATATTTTAGCTGAATCGTTGATGTGTCTGAGGATGGGAGATTGAGTCCTGATTTCGACGCCCGCTGACCTGATCCGTTTAATGGCTTGCTTAACAGCTTTGGTGCCCAGCTCTACAGGATGATTAAAGTGGGCCATCAGAGCCAGTTGCTTCCCTGATCTGGCCACTTTCTCGAACAAACGCAGCAAGTCGTCCGCATCCTGACCGGCCGTGAACCGGTAGGGCCAGTATGCCAGGGCTTTCGAGCCGATCCTGATGGTGTGAATGTGTTCAAATCCCGGACCCAGTATCGGCGAAATATACTTTTCAAGAACGGAAGTCTTCATCACCAGCGGGTCTCCGCCGGTAAACAACACATTGGTTACCTCCGTGTGATTTCGCAGATAATCAGCGAGTTGTCTGCTCTCGGCCGAAGCCATCTTCATCCCTTCCATACCGGTAAACTGAGGCCATCTGAAACAGAAAGTACAGTAAGCATGACACGTTTGGCCCTGGGAAGGGAAGAACAATACGGTTTCACGATATTTATGCTGAATTCCTTCGAGTCTTTGGCCGTTTGAGACGGGGATATTCAACGCAAGCTGCCCTGCGGGATGCGGGTTAAGCTCCATCCTGATCTCATGTACAATTGCTTCCAGCTGATTTTTTTCAGTATGAGAGGCTAATGCATTCTTCAGCCGGTCAAAATGATGCTCCGACAGCATTGCCCGGTCAGGAAACGTTAAGCGGAAGATAGGGTCATCAGGCGCGTTTCCCCAGTTAATCAATTCGTTTACAACATAGCTGTTAGATTTAAAGGGTAAAACCATGGCAACAATCTCCATTTCCTTCTTCAGGAATTCCGGCAGTTCCCTGATCTGGGGTATCGACCGGAAATTTCTGGCCGTATAAGCCTTGTAATCATATAATTCTGACATATTCTATATTTTTTCCGGCAGGTGAGTGCAAACGCAATGAATTCTCAAAAAGTTAGTGCCGGGTGAATGAATCATTCGAAAGTGCTAAGATACAAAAAATATTAAAAAGAGACTATTTTCAGAGCGCTGAAGGCAATGGGTTGTAAGAATTTTAATATCAACATAATAATATATATTATAATATTTAATACTACATATATAATTCTATATACAGTTATCTAGACAACATTTATTGAAATTAAGAACCAAAGAATATCCGGTTTATTCCTGGTTAAAACGATGATTCCGTCAGCGGTTTATTTCCTGATTCCGGAAAAAGCCGGAACCCTGTACCAGTTCAAGCAATTCATTCAGGATCATTGCAGTAGCTCCCCAAATAAGATGATCCTGAAATTTGTATCCCGGCACCTGCAGATAACTGCCATTCCTGTATTTGATTTCATAATTCCCTCTTATTCCAGGAGTCAGGAAGTGTGACAATGGCACGGAAAAAACACTGGCAACTTCGGCGGGAGAGGGAATGAAACAGTTGATATAACCGGTTCTGGCAAGAAAAGGCTGAATGATGAAATTACTGGGGGGGACAAATAACTCGCTCAACGGGCCCATCAAATCAACTGTGGATGGTTTAATGCCAATCTCCTCTTCTGCTTCACGGAGTGCTGTATCAGCCAGAGTTAAGTCGCCCGCCTCAAATTTGCCGCCGGGGAATGCAATCTGTCCGCTATGTACACCTTCGTATTCATTCCTTTTAATAAAAGTAATCAGCGCTTCATTTTCCGGACCCGGCGAAAGCAACAACAGCACCCCGCTGAGCCTGGCATTCAGCTTAAATGGATTCATCCTGAGCAGGTCCTTCCTGTGGGCCGGCGACATCACCTCATGGGCATCCGCTCCGGGCAGTTGCCCTGAAACCCGTTTTTTGAGTTCTTCGGTCAGCAGGTGAAAGTCAGGAATGGCCATAAACAGGGCTTTGAAAATCTGATCTGTTATCACAACAAAATTACAATAAAAGGAAACTGGTGAAACCCTGGATAATTTGAAAAATCGGATCAGTATACCGGTTTTTTATGTAATTTTATAACCGAAATACCAACAAACAGGGGAGTCTTTTATGGTAAAGGAGAAAACCAGCCTCCGTCAGCAGGATCAATCACAAACCACCGACACGTATGAACTTGTCCTTTTCAATGATGATTTCAACACATTTGATTTCGTCATTGAAACCCTGATTGAAGTTTGTGCACTTGAAACTGTTCAGGCCGAGCAAATTACACTTATTGTACATTACAAAGGCAAATGCGGGGTGATAACAGGTACATTCAACGAATTGAAGCCTTTGTATAATGAAATGATAAACAGAGGTTTAACAGTTTCTATTGAATAAGGGCAGCTACAATGAATGCGGCAAAAATTCTTTTTATAACCCTGATTCTGGTGCTCGGGTCTTGTTCTAAAGTTCCGATTACCGGGCGGAAGCAATTCAATGTTGTACCCGACAACATGCTGGTGCAAATGAGTCTGACCAGTTATCAGGAGTTTCTCACACAAAACCCTCCATTACCTGCCGGCAATAATCAGGCCCGGCAGATTGTCACAGTCGGCCAGAGGATTTCCGCTGCCGTTGAAACCTATCTTCGTGAAAACGGAATGGCCGGTAAAATCAGCAATTTCGCATGGGAGTTTAAGCTTGTAGAGAGTCCCGATGTCAACGCCTGGTGCATGCCCGGGGGTAAAGTGGTTTTTTATACCGGAATACTTCCCTATGTGAAGGATGAGGCCGGGATTGCTGTAGTGATGGGCCACGAAATTGCCCATGCCATTGCGAATCACGGTGGCGAGCGTATGAGTCAGCAACTGGCCGTAATGCTTGGAGGAATTTCTCTCGATATTGCCTTACAGCAGCAACCTGCCCTCACCCGCGATATTTTCAATTCTGTTTATGGCGTCGGTTCACAACTTGGGGTATTGGCCTATTCCAGAACCCATGAGTACGAAGCTGACAAGCTGGGCATGGTCTTTATGGCCATGGCCGGGTATGATCCCGCACGCACGTTGTCATTCTGGCAGGATATGGCTGCAATCCCGGGTCAGGCACCTCCCGAGTTTCTCAGCACTCACCCTTCGAACCAAAAAAGAATCAAAGCAATCCAGGAATACATTCCTGAAGCAAACAAATATTTCAAACCACTGTGATTAGTCCGGGATCTTATTTATATTTGTAATTCTTTACCCAAACTGACCTGTAATGTCACTCACCCTTATTATTATTCTGATAATTGCAGGACTGTTGTTCCTGTTGCTTGAAGTACTGGTTATACCGGGAACAACCGTTGTTGGCATTGCAGGCTTTGCGCTGATTGTTTTTTCTGTCTGGGAGTCGTATCATGTATTCGGTTCTCCCACAGGGCATTTTGTGCTGATCGGGACCATTTTTTTTACAATACTGACGATTTATCTTGCACTAAAATCAAAGACATGGAACAAAATCATGCTGAAAACCGAGATCAGCGGCAAGGTGAACGAAATTGACAGCACTAAAGTTCAGGCAGGCGATCCGGGCGTTACTGTTTCACGCCTTACACCCGGGGGAAAAGCCCTGATCAACAATGAGTATTACGAGGTGCATACCAATGGTGAATTTATTGACCAGGAATCTGAAATTATTGTGACGCATCTTGCTGACAACAAAATATTTGTTAAACGTAAATAAACCAACAAACATGGAATCATCATTTGTAGTAATTGTAGCCATTGGAATTGCTTCGCTGTTCGGGCTATGGATCATATTGTACTTTATCCCGGTCGGGTTGTGGTTTTCAGCCTTGCTTTCAGGTGTTAGGATCTCGCTGATACAACTGGTATTTATGCGCTGGAGAAAAGTTCCGCCATCAGTAATTGTAACGGCTATGATCAATGCCACCAAAGCGGGATTGACCATTACCCGTGATGAACTTGAAGCACATTACCTGGCCGGAGGAAGGGTCAAACTTGTTGTCAATGCGCTGATTTCGGCAGATAAAGCCAATATTCCGCTGCCCTTTAAAGCGGCTACAGCCATCGATCTTGCCGGCCGCGATGTGTTTGAGGCCGTTCAGATGTCAGTTAACCCGAAAGTGATCAATACGCCGCCGGTTGCAGCCGTGGCCAAGGATGGTATTCAGTTGATTGCCAAAGCAAGGGTCACTGTGAGGGCCAATATCAGACAACTGGTCGGTGGCGCAGGTGAAGAGACCATCCTGGCGCGTGTTGGAGAGGGTGTGGTTTCCTCAATCGGTTCCGCAGATTCGCACAAATCTGTGCTGGAGAATCCCGATTCCATCTCAAAAGTAGTATTATCGAAAGGACTTGATTCAGGAACTGCATTTGAAATTCTCTCTATTGATATTGCTGATATTGATGTAGGTAAGAATATCGGAGCACAGCTTCAGATGGATCAGGCCAACGCGGATAAGAATATTGCCCAGGCCAAAGCCGAGGAGCGCCGTGCCATGGCTGTGGCCAATGAGCAGGAAATGAAGGCTAAAGCCCAGGAAGCACGCGCAAAGGTAATTGAAGCGGAAGCCGAAATTCCCAAGGCCATCGCTGATTCTTTCCGTTCCGGTAATCTCGGAATCATGGATTATTACAAGTTTCAGAATATTCAGGCTGACACAAGGATGCGCGATTCTATTGCAGATCCTCAGCAAAAACCCAAACAGGGGCCTAAAGGAAATGACTCACTTTTAAAATAGAGTTAAAGGTTTAAGGTAAAAGCGCCCCGGGTATCCAGGGCGTTTTTTTTGGATATTGGTTTACCTACAATCATTAGACTTATTTTTGTATCCTCAATTCCCGATCATGAATCTGCCTGTAGACAGCACCGAAAAAGAACTTATCCGGCAAAAGTACCGTAAACTGGTCACTGAATGCCGGGCTTTTCTTAATAAGGAGAATACTGCCACATTAAGACAGGCATTCAATATGATGCTTACCTTGCATGGCAGGAAATTACTCGATAATAAGGAACCCTATTTTTGCCATGCAGTGGATGTTGCCTGCATTGTTGCAGGAGAAATGGGTCTTGGGTTTGTTTCCGTGATAGCTTCATTGCTTAATGGCATTTCCTTTACAGAAGCCGGTGTGCAGGAGTTTTACAAAAAAAATAAACTGGACGAGGCCCGCATTATAAACGAAAGCCTTAACAGGATCAGAGAACTGCCCACCGAAAGACTTCCGGGCAACGCTGAAAACTTTATCAGCCTGCTGTTATCCCTTTCGTCAGATGTCAGGGTCGTGCTGCTTCAATTGGCCGATCGCCTGCAATATATGCGCACAATCAGTTCTCTTTCAGAACCATTGCAGAAACTTGTTTCGGCCGAAACATCTGATTTGTATGCCCCGTTGGCTCATAGGCTCGGGCTTTACCGAATAAAATCAGAGCTGGACGAACTCTCACTTCAGTACAGCAATCCTGCTGTTTACGAAGATATTGCAACCAAAATAAGGAAAGCGGAAACTGAAAACCGCGACTTTTTGAATTCTTTTCTTGAACCGGTTTCTGCAGAATTAATTCGTATGGGTCTGGATTTTACCATTAAAAAGCGAACGAAAGCAGTTTCCTCGGTTTATGCTAAAATTATTAAGCAGGAAGTAAGCTTTGAAGAAGTGTATGATCTCTTTGCCATCAGGATCATACTGAATAGCCTTCCCGATAATGAAAAGGCTGACTGCTGGAAAGCTTATTCAGCAGTCACCAATATTTATACTCCTGAACCCAAACGGCTGCGTGATTGGATTACCATTCCCAGGCCAAATGGATATGAATCCCTTCATATTACTGTGTTGGGGCCTGCAAAACGATGGGTTGAGGTTCAGATCCGTACCCGGAGAATGGATGAGGAAGCAGAGCTTGGAAACGCCGCTCACTGGAGGTATAAGGGGCAACGTGGTGCGGTGGAGACCAGCGAATGGCTGAATTCTATCCGTAAGATACTCGAAAATCCCCGGGAAGCGGAAGTAGCCCTTGCGAAGGGCCAAAAACCTGCATCCAGCAGTGACATGATCTACGTGTTCACGCCTGAAGGGGACCTGAAAAAGCTCAAGGCCGGAAGCACCGTGCTCGATTTCGCATTTGAAGTTCATACCAATATAGGTTCAAAATGCTCGGGTGGAAAGGTCAATCGAAAAATTGTCCCCATCCGTCATCAGTTGAAGAGCGGCGACATGGTCGAAATCATTACATCCAAGAATCAGAACCCCAATATTGACTGGCTTGGCTGGGTAGCAACTTCAAGGGCGAAAAACAAGATCAAAAGATATCTGAAAGAAGCCGAATTCAAACAGGCTGAAGCAGGCAAGGAGATCTTCAGACGGAAACTTACACAACTGAAGATCAGTAATGCGGATGAAGCCATCAACAAGCTGGTGGCCCATTTCAGGCTTTCAGGCCCGCTGGATCTGTATCAGCAGCTGGCCGAGGACCGGATTGAGCCATCTCAACTTAAGGATGTTCTGATTGTTAATCCCAAAGAGTCAAAGGATGCCGAAGAAAAGAGCGAATCCAGACTACCGGCAAAAGCTGAATCGCGTTCGCAAAACAGGACGTCTGAAAATGTTATCATCGTCAACGAAACTTCCGAAATTGAGGGTTATAAGCTGGCACGTTGCTGCAATCCTGTGATGGGGGATGAAATCTTCGGCTTTATTACCGTTGGCGATGGAATAAAAATTCACCGTGCAAACTGTCCGAACGCGGCCAGAATGAAATCCAGGTATCCTTATCGTACAATGGAAGCCCAGTGGTCAACCCCGGCAGAAGGTACCTATTTTCTGGCGACCATTAAAATCAGTGGATTTGATCAGCTGGGGATACTGAATACAATCACGACCATGATTTCCAATGAACTCAAAATGGATGTACGTACCATTTCGCTGGATAGCAAGGGGGGGCGTTTCGACGGGATCATTAAGGTCAGTATCCGGGATAAAAAACACCTGGAGTTTCTGCTGAAGAAACTGCTTACCATTAAAGGCATTATTAAAGCAAGCCGCTTAAGTACATCCAGCTGATATGATCATCCCGGGATATTACGACCTGAAGCACAAGCTTGAAGAAGGGAAAACCTATATTTTCAGTTTTCTGAAACTGGTAACCCTTGCCGATGGAGAAGCTTATATGGTAATGGAGGATCCTTTCGGGATCAGACACATGTTGTTGTACAGGTATTATAAGCAATACGATCTTCAGCCTGACACTGCGGTGCGCTGCAGGGTTGACAGAATAAATTGTACGGGAAGGGTTTTTCTTGAACCGGAACACCCGTTTTACAAACCAGGCACCTCTGCAGTATTTCCGGTGATCCGGGCCGGATTTCGCAACGCTGAGTATTCCGTGAACAGGGTGATTCTGGTAAAGGATATTTTCGATAACGAAATAGAGGTAGTAATACCGCCGGAATACAGGGATAACATAATGGCAGGAGCCAGGGTGGAATGCACGGTTACACTCATCAGAAAAGGCCGGCCTGTTTTATCATTAAATCCGTAAATGCAGAAAAAACAGGTCGATGCCAGGATACAGAGTTATTAACAATTGTTGATAAACCCCGTTCATTTTGTGTTGATATAAAATACTCAAAATCACTTGACAAGGGGAGCCGGATTTCGTATCTTTGTAACATCAGGCCAGCGATACGGCGAAAAACTCCGGGAGGTACGGTTGAAAAGTCCGAAAGGAAACTGACTTCCGCTACCAAAGGCTCTCAGGTCTTAAACAGCAAACCGCAAGGGATGCCGGGTAAGCCGGAAAGTACAAAAACCGAAGTCCGGTTCAGAAGATCCTGCGCAAGCAGCGAAGCCCTGAACAGGTAAGTTGGAGTAAACCTCACGGGGATTACAAAGACAAGGCGCCGGAACAGTAACCTGAGGTCATGCGGAAGCTACGGCTTTTGCACCGACGAAGGGGAAACCATTCCGAAAGGATAGTTTCCCCTTCTGTTTTTTGTTAATGAATCCTCAGGTGTTATTTTTG
>ERZ795053.2369-NODE-2369-length-23010-cov-5.492703_pt1 | contig 23010 bp, 17 predicted proteins | sample MGYA00375137_ERZ795053 | MGnify/ENA primary metagenome ERZ795053 (study PRJEB30182, sample SAMN05720284) | activated sludge metagenome | isolation source: Anaerobic digester | place: Hong Kong | collected 2014-12-17 ...
CTGGCTGCTTTCCGCGGGGATGTCTCGGTGAACCTCATCGTGATGTTTCTCATCATCCTCGGCGGTCTTGGTTTTCTTGTCCTTATGGATTTTTTCCAGCCCCTGGAAGGACGGAGACGGATGCTCATGGTCCAGACGAAACTGGTCCTGACCACGTCTCTTCTCCTGATCCTGGCCGGAGCGGTTCTCTTTTTCATCATAGAAAGCAGCGGTGTCCTTCAGGGCCTCTCATTAAAAGAGAAGGTCCTCGCCTCCTTCTTCCAGTCGGTCACTCCGCGGACAGCCGGGTTCAATACGGTGAATATCGGGCTTCTCTCTGTCCCCATGCTCCTGGTCCTCAGCCTCTTCATGTTTATCGGGGCCTCTCCGGGATCCACGGGAGGCGGGATCAAGACCACCACATTCGGAATCCTGGCAGGGACTGTATGGAGCTATCTCAAATCGCGAGACCAGGTCATCCTTTTTAAACGCAGGATCCCGTCACGTCTGGTCTACAGGGCCATGTCCCTGGCGATCATCTCATTTGCGTATCTCTTTCTTGTCTATCTGTTTCTCATCGTCAGTGAAGATCTCTCTCTCCTGGACACTCTTTTTGAAATGATCTCGGCGTTCGGGACCGTGGGGCTGTCCACAGGAGTGACTCCGCATCTCTCCTCTGCGGGGAAAGTGGCCATCATGCTCACCATGTTTGTGGGCCGGCTGGGGCCCATGACACTGGCCCTGGCTCTGAGCAGGAGTGAAAAGAGCATAGTGACGTATCCTGAAGAGACCAGTATTATGGTCGGATAGGAGTGATTATGGCGAAAGGCAAATATTTGATTATCGGGTTAGGCCGTTTCGGCACCGCTGTCCTGGATACTCTCCTGGAGGCCAATGCAGAAGCCCTGGTCTTTGACAATAATGAAGAGATGATCACCCAGGTCAAAGGAAAGATCGCCAATGCCGTGATCCTGGATGCGACCAATGAGGAAGCCTTGCGGAAATTTCCTCTTGAAGAGATCGATGCCGCCATTGTGACCATGGGAGAAGATTTCGAGAAGAATCTTCTCACGACGGTCATCCTCAAAGAGATGGGCGTGAAGAAAGTCGTGGCCCGGGCCTCTACGGCCATCGAGGAGAAGATCCTGAAAAAGGTGGGAGCTGATATGATCGTCTTCCCGGAAGTGGAGATGGGAAAGAAGCTGGCCAACACCCTGCTGAGAAAGAGCGTGGAGGAGGCCATCCCCCTCACAGACGGGAATTCCATTGTTCATTTTAAAGCGCCTTCTTATCTCGTGGGGAAGATGCTTAAGGAGACAGAACTCCGGGCCAAGTATTCCATTAATGTCGTTGCTGTTAAAAAGACCCAGGAGGAGGAGGAAGTCACGGTGATCCCCGATTCCGATTATGTCATCATGGAGGATGATACCCTGATCATTGTGGGGAACAATGCAAACATCGACCGGTTTGCCAAGGAGCGTCTGTGAAAAAAATATTGCTCATCACCACCGGCGGGACCATTGCCATGCAGGTGGACAAGAAAAGGGGCGGGGCTGTCCCGTCTCTCCAGGCCGATGATTTTGTCCGCTATCTGCCCCCGGTGAAGAACCTTGCTGACGTGGATATCCACATGTTTTCCAACATTCCCAGCCCCTATATGAATGTCCCTCTCTGGTTTCAGCTGACCACGTTTATCGACGAGAAGATTTCTGACGGTTACGACGGAGTCGTGATCACTCATGGGACAGACACCCTGGAAGAGACGGCTTTTTTTGTGGAACTGACTGTGAAAAGCGATAAACCCATCGTTTTCACCGCAGCCATGCGCAACCTGGATGAGTTGAGCGGAGACGGGCCCCGTAACATCTGGGGGGCGTTGAAAACCGTCGTCTCAAAAAACTACTCTCCTGATATCGGAGTGACTCTGGTCCTCAATGACGAGATCCATGCGGTGCGTGATGTGACCAAGACCTACACCTCGAACGTGGCCACATTCCGTTCTCCTCTCTTTGGCCCTCTGGGCCTTGTGGACAACGACCAGGTCACCTTTTACTACAAACCCTACAAACGCATGAAGATCCGCTCCTCCCGGGTGGAGGAAAAGGTCGCCCTGATCAAGGCCTATGCCGGAATGAGTTCGGACCTCATCGACGCTGCGGTCACCATGGGATACAAAGGGTTGGTGATCGAAGCCTTCGGACGGGGCAATCTTCCCGACTGGATCGTCCCTTCCCTGGAACGGGCGATTCAGAACGGAGTGACGGTGGTGATCTCATCGCGATGTTATATGGGACGGGTCTTCGGCGATTACGCCTATGACGGAGGAGGGCGGCATCTCGGCGAGATCGGAGCCGTTTTTGCCTATGACCTCCGGGGGATCAAAGCACGGATCCTTCTTATGCTCGCTTTGGGAAAATACGGAGAGGACCGTGAAGCGGTCCGCCGGCTTTTTGACTCTCTCTGAGAAGAGGAGGCCGTGTGAAAAGAATCGGACTCTCTTTTTTGATGGCCCTGTTCTGGGTCGTCTCTTCCAGTGCTATTGAGACTGAACGGGGGATCGCGTCCTGGTACGGCCCGGGTTTTCACGGCCGGACCACAGCCAACGGCGAGACCTATAATATGAATGAGATGACAGCAGCTCATAAAAGCCTTCCCTTTGATACCCGGGTGAGGGTCATCGACCTGGACACAGGGAAAAGTGTTGTAGTCCGCATCAACGACCGCGGCCCTTTTGTGGCAGGCCGTATTATCGACCTCTCCTATGCTGCAGCCCGGGCACTGGGGATTGATCAGAAAGGGACCGCCCGTGTGGAGCTGCAGATCCTTTCTGATGCTCACGAAACGGAGAACGGGACCAACGGTTATTATATTCAGGCAGGAAGTTTCACAGGAAAAACCAATGCCATCCAGCAGATGAACAGGATATGGAAAAGAACAGGGTTCAAACCCCGGATCTTCAGCTCCGGAGGATACTACCGCCTTTTTATGGGGCCGTGGAAGGAGAGGAAAGAAGCGGAGGCTCTCCTTGCACGCATGAAGAGAAAAGGGTTGGACGGGATGATCACTCATGGCTCTCCTCACCGCTAAAGGCCTCGCTGTCTCTTTTCAGGGATCTCCTCTCTTCTCCGATATCTCATTCAGTATTGAAGAGGGTGTCAAGTATGCCCTCGTGGGGAAAAACGGAGCGGGAAAGACCACACTGTTCCGCGTTTTGACCGGAAGCCTCGCTCCGGACCGCGGAGAGGTTGTCCTGTCGTCTTCGGTCAAGACTGCATACTTTTCTCAGAATCCTTTTTTCGGTGAGGGACGGAGTGTTATCGAAGAGCTGTATGCGAATTTCAGTCATCTCCGGGAGCTTCACAACCGGATCGTCAAGGCGGCTGAAGAGATGGAACACTCTCCTGAAGCGCTCACGCGTTATCAGCTCCTTTGGGATGAGTTTGAGCGCAGCGGAGGGCTGGATTACGAGACAGAGATCAAAAAAGTCCTCACCGGGCTGAATCTCTCCTCTCTGGAAGAGGCGTCTGTGGAGACCCTCTCGGGCGGTGAGAAGATGCGTCTTGCCCTGGCCAGGCTTCTCCTTTCCCGGCCTGATGTCATGCTGCTTGATGAGCCCACAAATCACCTCGACCTCAGTTCTGTCCTGTGGCTCGCTGATTATCTGAACTTGTTCACGGGAAGTGTCGTCCTTGTCTCTCATGACCGCTATCTTCTGGACCGTGTGGCCACAAGGGTCCTGGACCTGGAAGGAGGCTCCCTGACACTCTATAAAGGGAACTACACGCAATTCAAAGGGCAGAAGCAGGAGGATATGGCTTACCGCGAAAAGCTCTATCAGAGGCAGAAGAGAGAAGCCGAAGCCCTGGAAGCCTATATCAGGAAATACAAGGCGGGAAACAGGGCGACGCAGGCCAAAAGCCGGGAGAACAGGCTGAAAAGGCTTTCTGTCATCGACCGGCCCGGACGTTTTGAATATCAGATGGCCATGGACCTCAACGGTTTTCAGGAAAGCGGACATGAGGTCCTGCGTGTCAAAGGCCTGAAAGTCCGGGACCTTTATGAAATCCGGGATCTTCATATCCGCAAAGGGGACAAGATCGGTATCATCGGGCCCAACGGTTCCGGGAAGACATCGTTTTTCAACGCTATCCGGGAGGTGCGTCCCGAAGTGCGCTGGGGACATCATGTCCGGATCTCTCTTTTTGACCAGGCTCTTTCCCTCTATGACACATCCATGGACCTTGTCGTCTATCTCAACAGGTTTTACGACCTGGATGAGTTTGAAGCCCGTCAGGCTCTGGGGCACTTTCATTTCAGCGGAGAGGATGCCTATAAGGCCATCAATGAACTCAGCGGGGGAGAACGCTCCCGGTTCAAGCTCCTGACCATCATGCTGGAGTCTCCCAACCTGATCATGATGGATGAACCCACCAATCATCTCGACATGGATTTTATCGATATTCTTGAAGAGGCACTCTCGGAATACAAGGGCACCCTTCTCACCATCTCCCACGACCTCTATTTTTTAAAACGACTCTGCCGTTCTTTTATCCGGATCACCGAAAACGGCTTTGTGCAGGGAGGAAGCGGACTTCTGGATCTTGAATCGGGGGTCTCCTCTGAGGCGAACAGACAGGACGGCGCTGCAGACCCTGATAACGGGGATTACGGGATTTCAAAACGGGAGCGCAACCAGGCCAAAAAACAGCGGGAGATGATCTCCCGCTGTGAAGAGAGGATCCACACCTGTGAAGAGGCCCTTTCTGCGCTGGAGGAGAAGATGCATGTGCGTGGAGACGACCTGGACTATATCCGGGAGATGGGATCCCGCCGGGAAGAGCTGAAAAGAGAGGTGGACGCTCTCTACCGGGAATGGGAAGAACTTCAAGCCCGCGGAGGAAAGGGCCCATTCAATGATTGACATTTTTCGCATAACAGGTATATTTAATACATGGAATATAAAGTCCTTCTGCTTTTTGCCCTTTATATTGTCGTTTATCTGATCAATACGCATTCCCTGAAAAAAGAAGAGTTGGAAAAAGATTCTGCTTCCCGGATTAAAACCCGATGGATCTATTCTCTGATCCTTCTTTTCGGGTGGAATGTGATACTGGATGCGGTTCTTGCCCTTCAGGGGAAGACTGCTCCCTGGATCCTATTGGCTCTGGGAGCTTTTTTCCTGGTGTTTTACACTTTTGTCGTCTACTGGCAGTACAGGACCCGCCGTAAGTAAAAGGAGTGTTTATGGCCACTTATATTTGTCCTCAATGCGGTGCAGACATTGAGCTGGAAAATGGGCTGACATGTGAATATTGCGGGTATGAAGTCCCCGCAAGGACATGCAGTCAGTGTGGCAGAGAAATACCGGAAGGGGATCCGGCCTGTCCCTTCTGCGGACATTCGGAGGCCCCTGCTCAGCCTCCCCAGGGGGAACCCTCCCTTGCTGACCTCGGTGTCAAGAATTTCGGTGACGTGATCTCGAATGTGCCTCAAAGCACCGAGATCAGAGGATCGGCTTTTGATGAAGCTGAAGACCATTTCGGACACGAAGAGGAGATCGAAGAGATCATCGAAGAGCATGACGAAGAGATGGCGGAAGAGGACCTCTCTGAACCGGAAGAGTCTCCCGAAGAGGAGGCGGCCTCTTCTGACGGAGAAGCCGGGACGGAGAGTGAAGATGAGAGCATTCCTTTTCCCATGGGACACGAAGAGGAGGTCCAGTACATCACCTACAGCGAGGTGGAAGAACCCTCCAGGCCAGCTCCCTCACAGGCTGTCCCCAAAGCGTCTGAAGAGAAGATCTGCAAAGCCTGCGGGTTCAGCAACCCGACAATAGCGAAATTCTGTCTGAGCTGCGGCTCTTCGCTTGAAGAAGAGGACGAGGCCCCGGCAGAAGAGACGGAAACGGCTCTGGTCTGTCCGGAATGCGGTTTTGAGAATGTGTCTGATGCCCGTTTCTGCATGGTCTGCGGGGCAAAATTGGGTTCGCCGGCTCCTGCAGCAGCACCGGGGGTATCTCAAGCTGAAGTGAAGACTGCAGAAGAGAGAGAACCGGCTGAGATCCGGCAGGATGCTGCTTTCCGTGCTGCTCCGTTTTATAAAGTCAAGATCACCTATGATAAAGAGAATAAATTCCAGCATAAATTCGTTTTCAACAAGATCCTGGAGAGCAACAGCTCTATTGCAGAGAGTGAGCTCAATATGCTCATGTCCAACAATACGTTCAGCATCCTCGTTGAAGCAGAGAAGTTTGAAGGCCTTCAGACAGAACTGGAAGACCTGGACTGCATCGTGGAAAAGATCGGGGAAGAGGTCCCCGGCAGGGAAGACATTTTCTTCGAAGAGGAGCCCGAAACTGCTGAAGAGAAGGGAGTCCAATCCTATTCTCTCGTTGTCAAAGGCATGGAAGGCCATGATCAGGCCTGGAGAGAGAAGTTTGTCAAGATGATGCTTCTCATGATGCCCGCTATGACCGAGGAGAAGGCGTGGGAGATCGCCTCGTCGGAATCCAAAAGGATCCCCGTCGAGAGCGAAGAGTCCGCCCGGGACCTTCAGAAGATCCTCTCCCGGCTGGGATGCATCACGCAGATCATCGAACATAAAGGGCATGGCGAGACAGAGGCCGTCCATGAGGAAAAAGAAAAGAAAAGCGAAACTCCTGTTCACAGGGAGAAGCCCCAGTCCCGGCCGGTGGATGACGGACTCACCGTGGAAGAACCCAAATATCTCATCCTTTCGGGTGTGGATAAGAGGAACTGGGTCGTCCGTGAAAAACTCGCTGAATCCATTGTGGATATCTATCCCAACATGACCCCGGATATTGCTGCGGGAATCGTCTCTCAGCCTGTTGTCAAGCTCAGAGTCCAGAACCAGGAAGATGCCCAGCGTCTGGGGAAACAGTTTGAAGAGATGGGATGGAATATCAGGATCGAAGATGTCTCGACGTTCACGGACACGTCCCGACGGACAGGAACAACGGTGAGCCGCGCTGATGTCCAGCGCCGTAAAGCAGCGCGTATGTCCTATCTGAAAAGAGAGAAGGGGAAACGACGAAACCTGATCACAACGATCATCATTACCATCATTATCGCAGCGGCCATTCTCATTGTCTATGACAACGTCTTCAAACCCCGATACTACGTCACGGTCCAGGCTGATGCGGCACATCCCGAAGTGGCTTTTACCGCGAGTCTGGGAAGCTTTGTCTATTTGCGGACAGAACCGAATCTCGGATCACGCCGTGATGACTACAAAGTCCCCCTTGATACCGTTTTGAGGCTCTACAGACGGGATACCGTCCAGGGGGATGACGGGATGGAATATTACGAGGTCTTTGTTCCGGGATTCAGGGCTCACAGGGGCTACCTCTTAGCAGAACTTGCCAGGCGGTCCGACGAAAACGGGAATCCCATCTCGATCCCATAACACTTCTCAGGGGGCTCAGGCCCCCTTTTTTCTATGTCTGGACGTGTGATTCCCCCGGTTCTTTTTCGTGACCATCTTTTCATTCTTCTCTACCTGGTTCTGGCCGCCGCGGTCATTCACCGTGTCTTTGCATTACAGCAGGGGTGGATGCTTGTTCTTCTCGCACTTGAGAGCCTGGTCCTCTCTCTCCTGACACACTCTATCACAGGGAAAAACTTCTTTTCCGGGGCAGCGCTCTTTTTTCTTCTGCTTTTTGCCTTTACTCTTCACACGGGCCTGAGACTCTCTTCGCCCTTTGTCTTATCCGCAGAGTTTGTACAGAAGATGGACTATTTCAGGAACATGGAGGTCTACGGTTTTGTCAAATCCCTTGTCACGGGGAACAGGAACACACTGTCGGCCTCTCTCAAAGACCTCTTCTCCCGTACAGGAAGCTATCATCTCATCGCCATCAGCGGGCTTCATTTCGGAATGGCGGCCACGCTTTTTCTTATCCCCCTCTCTTTCACCGGGAAAAAGAAGAGGCTGTTCATCCTCTTCATCCTTCTCACTCTCTATCTCTTTCTGACTCAGTTCTATGTCTCCGCCTTTCGGGCCTATCTCATGATCTGCTACGGCCTGGCTGCCGCCGCAGGGGCTTTCCGGATCCAGCCGCTCAACGCCTGGGCCCTGGCCACCACAGTCATTCTTTTTCTTCAGCCATATCAGGTCTCTTCCCTGAGTTTCTGGCTCAGTGTCCTGGCAACGTTCGGGATCCTGGTCTCCCTCCCGCTTCTCAGCCTGATCAAATGGGTCCCGCTCAAGATCCTCACAGTCTCCGTGATGGCCCAGCTGCCCATCATCCCCCTTATCGGGCTCTACTTCCACCGGTTCAATATCCTCTCTCCCCTGTTGAACCTGCTGGCTCTGGTTTTCCTCTATCCGCTTATCGTGGCGGGATTTTTCCTGCTTCTCCCTCTGCCGCCCTTTTTAGCCGCATTTTTCGTTTTCTGTGAGGAGGAGCTATCTATGGCTTTCCTCAAATTTCTCTCTCTCTTTGATAACGCATGGAACTGTCTTCCGCTTCACTTCAGCTGGAAGGGAGCGTGTCTCTATTGGGGGATCTACCTGGTGTCTCTTGTGGGGATCTTCAGGGTTTTTCAAAGAGAAGGTCGTAGAAAGCAAAGAAGAGGATACGGGCATTCCGCGTGATCGCCGCTTCATCGATAAGAGATGATGTGTCCGAAAGAGTATTTCTCACATCGCCGGTTTCGCCCATGATATAAAGAGCCGGAATCCCCAGGTTTGAAAAAAACTGGCCTTCCCCGTAGGATCCCTTGGAAACAGTGAGAGGAAGATGGGGATAGAGGAGGTCACGGGCTTCTTCTATGCGGCGGTAAAGAGCCGGATGGTCCAGCCCTCCTTCAACATGAAGGACCTTAGAGGCTGCGCCTGTGGCGTCCAGACTGATCACGGCTTCTGTATTGTATGTATCGTAAAAGAGTGTCTCTGTGATCTCATGGGCTCCCGCATACCCCTGCTCAGACCCTGAAAGGAGAATAAACGAGATATCGGCTTTTCTGGATTCAGCAGGAACTGCAGCGATGAGGCGGGCCAGATTCAGAAGAGTGACTGCCCCGGAAACGTTATGAAGGGCATTTTCGTAGTAGAGATCCTTTCCCTGAGTCCCGAGGCCGTCGAGTTGAGCCGTAAAAACGAGGTGTTTCGGATCGGAAAAACGGGAATCTGCAGGAAGATAACCGACGATGTTCATGCTGCGTTTTTTGCTCCATTCCATGGAGAGTGAGAGTGAGAAACGGCTTTGGAGCTCCAGGGGGTAGTGGATCCGGGACTGGTCGATGTCGTTCTTCACTGCGATAAGATCGATCCCGTCCTGCTGGAGGAGTGTCATGAGGAAACTTCGCCCGGCGATGAGCTGGGGAAAGTTCCTGAGGTTGAGCCCGGGGGGGATATAGGAGAAGTTGCGGCATCCTGCTGCTGTCTCGGCTTCCGTATCCAGAAAGATGACGCCCAGGGCTCCGCGGTTTTTTGCGATATAGGAGCGGTAAGCGGGGATGGAGTATCGAGGGTAACGCGATTGAAGGGCGGGGGGAAGCCTGTGCAGAAGAAGGACCACTTTCCCCGTGACATCGCAGTTGAGGTATTCATTGTCTGCTCCCACTCCCTCAGCAAGGCCGTATCCCACAAAGATAAGAGGAACCTGCGTGAGGGATGCTCCTTCGGATGTGAGAGCAACCACAAAATCATCTCCTGCCCTGAGAGGGGTGCGCCCCAGAGAGGCTCGGGGGGAAGGATCCGGAGAGGGAGCTTCAAGAGAGAAATACTGGTAATAGTGATCCAGAAATGGGGCGGGTAAAAGGCCGGATTCCTGAAACTGGAAAGCGGCGTATTCTGCAGCCCTGTCAAACCCGTCACTTCCCGAGAGACGCCCTTCTGTGACAGGGCTGTTCAGGCCTGTGATATCCTGGCTCATCCTCTGTACAGAGTCCCACTCGTTCAGGGGTTGCCTTTTATAGTCAAAGGGATCGTTTCTGTGGCAGGAGAAGAGGAGAAGGAGCAGCCAAAGTGGTAAAAGCCTGTTCATGGCCCCATTATAAAAGAAGATCCCTCCTTTGCAAGGAGAAAGAGAAGCAATCATACCATTTGATTTTTCCGTCTCCTTTATGTATAGTATACAAGGTAAGGAGGAGAGATGCGAAGCTTCATGTATCATCAGCCCACACGGCTCTTTTTCGGCAGGGGACAGATCCGGCATCTGGGAAAAGAGGCGGCCAAATACGGCAGCAGAGTCCTGCTTGTCTACGGCGGCGGGAGCATCAAAAGAAATATGATCTTTGAAAGTGTCGTCCGGGAGCTGGAGAAGTACGGACTGGATTATAAGGAGCTGGGAGGGATCTCCCCCAACCCGCTTCTGCAGAGAGTGGTCGAGGGCGTGAGGCTTGCACGGGAACACAAAACGGATCTTATCCTCGCTGTGGGAGGCGGCAGCGTCATCGACACGGCCAAGGCCATCGCTGCCGGGGTCTATGCCACAGGGGATCTCTGGAACATGTTTTTAGGCCGTGAGCCCATCACCAGGGCCCTTCCTGTGGGGACGGTCCTCACCCTGGCTGCCACGGGATCAGAAGCAAACGAGCATGCCGTGATCACTCATGAAGGAGCGAAAAAGAAATGCGCCATCCACTCGGAGATGATCATTCCGAAATTCTCGGTGATGGACCCTGAATACACCTTTACTGTCTCGCCCCGTCAGACAGCAGCAGGAGTCTCTGATATCATGGCGCATCTTTTTGAACAGTATTTCTCTCCCGACACTGAGGCTGTCATTACGGACTACCTCACGGAAGCTGTCCTTCGTCTCTGTGTGGAGATGGGCCCCCGGGCTTTCCGCGACGGCCGGGATATGGAGGCGCGGGCTAATCTCATGTGGGCCTCCACTGTCGCATTGAACGGCCTCATGGGGCTGGGAAAAAAGACGGACTGGTCTGTCCACAAATTAAGTCATGAGTTGAGTGCACGTTACGGCATGATCCACGGGGAGACCTTTTCCATCCTCTATCCCGCCTGGCTGCGTTATGTGGCTGACTATGACGGGAGCGGCCGTATGGCCCGTCTCGAGCGGATTCTTTTTCACTCTTCCGAGGGGTCGGCCGCGGGGTTCGCCGACAAAATGGAAAACTTTTACCGCAGCCTTCATCTTCCTGTCCGTTTAAGCGAGAGGGAGGTCGGAACGGAGCAATTTGAAGAGATGGCATCCAGCATCATCGACCTTTATGGAACCATAGGAGCCTTCCGCAGCCTGGATTATCATGATATTATTCATATCTACAGGCTGGCCCTGTAAAGGAGTCTATGAAGATCATCAATGACCGTTACGAACTGAAAAAAAGAATAAGCGAGCAGGCCGGGACTTCTCTCTATCTGGCCCGTGATCTCTTTAAAAGCAAGACTGTCCTTTTGAAGATCTTCGATACCATGCGTGATGTCCTGGGGAAATATTCCTCTTATCACCAGCTGATCCGCCTGAAACACCCGTCGCTCCTGGAGTATTACAATTACGAGAAGGTCTGGTTTTTTGACGGGAAGATCACTTATTCCAATTACTATATTCTGATCAGTGAATATGCCTCGGTGGAGACATTTCCTGCCCTGCTTCACAAGGGCGAGCTTAAGGAAGAGGAGATCGTCGATGCGATGAATCAATTCTGGAAACTTCTCTTTTTCCTCTACAAGCAGAAGACCTTTATCTTTGAGTTTCCTGATGATCAGCTGATCCTGCTGCAGAAAAAAAGGCTCAAGATCGACCTCTTTAACCTGTCAGCCCAGCCGTCCTTTTCACAGGAATCCTTTTTCAGACTGTGCAGGCGTATGGGAGGACTTCTTGAGGCCGGCCCGCAGCAGAGCCCTCTGCTCAGTGAATACGCAGGCCTTCTCAATTCCTTCCGGGGAGCATCTGTGGGAGAACTCCTTGACAGTCTTGAAGAAAAGGGGCTCTTCAGGGAAAACAGATATGCCTATTTTTTTGAAAAAAAAGAGTGGACCACATACGAGATGGGACTCTCACTCCATTCTGAGATCCTGGAGAATCTCTATTCCTTCCAGACAAAAAGGAATTCCAAGATCGCATTTATCTTTTTTGGAGATTCAGGATCCCTGAAAGAGACTGTGATCCGCGATTTTTTAGAATACCTGAAATTTGAGAAATACCTGAAGATCGAGATCATCATGCAGAACTTTTATGATTTTCTCAAGTATCTCTTTGACTGTCTCAGCCACTATGAACTTCGCGAGGACCTGAACAAGATCATCAACCGGCAGTTTGCCCTCTACAATGAGACGCTGAACGGGCAGTACCTGCTGAATGTCCAGTCCTATCTCCTGGAGCTTCTCTTTGATTTTTCCATCACCAAGAAAGTCGTGCTTCATATTCAAAACCTGGTGGGGATGGATGACAAGATCAACCGGTTCATCAACCTGATGCTGCATGTGAAGCATCGCGGGAATATCGTCCTTCTTTTCGATGCGGGAATGGAAAAGAACAGGTTCCATGTCTTCTACAAAGACCCTCATTTTGAGATCGTGACCAAGGAGTATCTCTCTCTCTCTCCACAAGAGGTCCGGAGGATGCTTCACCACCTGTTCGACGGAGAGCTGACATTGGATCCCCTTGAGAACCTCCTGGGGACTTATCAGATCAGACAGGCTGAAAAGATCATCACGTTCCTTCAGAAGATGGTGGAAAAGAATCTCCTCTCCATTGACGACAGAAACCAGATCATCTTTATCAACTCTTCGGGGGTGGAGGAGGAGAAGGCCTATCTCCTCGCTGATGATGCCCTGGAAAAGAGGATCCAGTACCTCAGGCGTGAAGAAAAAGAGATCCTCTGGTATTTAAGCCACAGCAGAAAAATACTGAAGCTGGACGACCTTGTTCAGCTGCTCCACTCTTCACAGGAAGAGACACTGAGTTTTCTGGGATCGCTTCGGACCCATGCCTATATCGATGAGATATGGGAGAAGAATACAGCCTCTTACCGCATTGTCCGTAATGATATCAATGATTACTTTAAAAAAAGCAGAATCCCTGAAACACCCCGGTTCAGAGAGAATTTCATCACGTTTCTGGAGGAGAAACAGGCTGACCCCATCCGTGTTATGAATCTGATCCAGATCCATGTGGAGCGGAATGAGACAAGACAGGCGCTGGAACATATGTCACGCCTGCTCAAGCTCTACACCCTGGGCCGGCATGACCTGGATGAGTTCAAGGCCTATCTCTCCCGGCTTGAGGCCAGGGTCTCCGATTCAGAAAAACGGATCTACCTTCAGACACAGCTCCATCTCATGCTTCATCTCAATGATGAAAAAGGGCTTCGCGACTTTATCTCGGACAAAGGACAGGCCGCCTCTTTGTGGGCTGAAGGTCAACGGGACCTCTTCTCCCTTTATCTGGCTGTCCGTGCCCTGGAGCCGTTTGTAGGAAGGGGAGCAGGAGCCACAGCTCTGCTGAAACGCCTGAAAAAAGCGATCCTGCCTCAGCAGGAGGATCCTGATGTCGCATTTCTCCTCTCGTTTGCCGACTATGTCCTTTCCCCGTCTGCTGAAAAGAGTGAGCGGGGTGCCGGGCTGAAAGACCATCTTCGCGGAGGAATGCCCTGGTTTCTCTACCAGCTTGCTCTTTCCGTGGCAACTGATTTTTATACCAGGGGGGATTATGAGAGAGTCCGTGATCTTGTGGGGAGGATCCTCGAGGGCATCACTTCTGCTGAAGAGAGCGAGGAAGGGGTAGAGTCTGTGGCCATCCAGGCTCATTTTCTTCTGGGCAATGTCTCACTCAATACAGGAGATGCCACAGGGGCGCAGGCTCTTTATGAAAAAGCTCTTGAAAAAGCCCGGGCCACAGGCAGTTACAGGGATCAGATCAAGGCACACAACAATATCGCCAGTGCAAAGTATTATATCGGCTACTCCTATGAAGCCATCATCCATGAATTGAACAAATCGGTCAACCTGGGGAAACAGGCCGGAGATGAAGCCAGTATCGTGGTCCCTCTTTCCAATATCGCCGAACTTTACGCCGACAATTTTTACTATAAGGAAGCCTACACCACCATCGCTGAAGCCATGCGTTACGTCAAAAAAGAAGACAAGCGGCGCTACCTTGTGGTGCTGGACCAGCTGATAGCCATTGTGACACAGATGGGAGACTTTAAAAAGGCACGATACCTCAGTTCGCTCATGAAAAAGAGTGCCAAATCCATCAACTACTGGCAATATCTCGTGCAGTATTATTCCAATAACGGGGATATCTACTACTCCTGGAGGCGTTTTTCCCAGGCTCTGACCTATTATGAAAAGGTCGCCGAAGAGTGTGAGAAGCATCACGTCTATAATTATGAGTTTTTTGACGCCATGCTGAAAAAGGTCAAGATCCTCTATGTCCATAAAGGGAAAAAGACAGAGGCCAGGAGGCTTTTCGGAAAATTGATCAGGCTGAAAGAACTGTCGCGGGCAGAGCTCGGGGATATCGATTTCGAGTATGCCGGGATCCCGTTTATCCAGAATGATGAAGAGAAGATCGAGATCCTTGAGGGGCTTCTGGCCCGGTACAAGAAAGAGAAGAATAACAGCCGTATCCTGAAGATCCTTCTTGAACTCTCGGCACTCTATGAAAAAAAAGAGTATAATTTTCGGCTTTATGAAGTCCTCACCGATATTCTTTTTTATGAGCAGCATATCCGAAGCAATTTTCCCAAAGGGTATATCACCTTTTATCAGAAGACGAGTCTCTGCCGTGATATTCTGGATTCGAAGAAGGCCGTGGCCCAGCGCCTGAGACTTCCCGTGTCACGGGTGACATTCCCCCTTATAAAAAAGTTCTGGTTTGATGAGTATACCGGGAACACATTCCGGTTTTTCCGAAAAGAGATGCTCACCCTCATCGAAGCATGGAAATATGATTTTACCGGGATCGATGACAACATCAGGACAGCATTAAGGTTTATCATGGATTTTGCCCGGGCAGACAGGATCACCCTTTTTGTCAAAGATGGAGCCGACCGCTATAAACCTCTCTTTGAAGAGGTGAAGAGGCCCTTGTATGATGATGATGAATACAGGTATGACCTCTTGACAACGGGAATCAAATCTCCCCGCCATATCAGGGTGAAGAATTACACACACTTTTCGTCTTCTATTGTCACGGCAGGACTCTTTCCGCTTGTTGATTTCGGTTTCACCGAAGAGCCGGAAGAGGGCGTTCTCCATGACCGTCTTCTCCAGGATACCGTTCGCGGGCTTCTCTACCTGGATACGAAAAAATACTGTAACAATATCCAGAAAGACCTTGTGGAGTTTATCTTTCCGCTGGTTCAGTATATGAGTATCCTTCTGCGCTACAGGGAACTCCGCGATGAGATCATCCTCTGCCCCCTCACCGGAGTCATGACCCGCTACTTCTTTCTCAACACACTGAAGAAAAGGATCAGCCAGCGGAAGAAGGATGAGACCCTGGGATTCATGCTGGTGGATATCGACCACATGACTGAGATCAATCAAAAGTTCGGTGAGATCCAGGGAGACAGGATCATTAAGCGGGTGGCGGAGATCATCAGAGAATATGCCAAAGCCAACGATATTATCGGACGGTATATGGGAGAGGAGTTTGCCGTGGCCCATTCCCGTGTCTCCAAGGGGCACCTGGTGGAGCTGGCTGAACATCTCGCGCAGCTCATCAGGGAAGATCCTCTTTTGGCAGAACACGGGGCCACGGTGAGTATCGGGCTGAGCTATATCCCGGATCACGGCGAAAAAGCCGATATCGTTCTGGCCAAGGGGATCGCGGCATTGAATGCTGCCAAAAAAAACCACCATCCTGTTATTCTCTGGGAGGAGAAATACGGCCTGTACAAGGGAAAGCACGATATCCTCGCCGGCATTGTCACTGGAGACATCGCATTAACGGAAGACATCATCCGCAATATCATCGAATTGACCATGCTTGACCCCGGAAGCCCGGAGACCTTTTTCAACACCATTTTAGGGATGATCAGCCGTTTTGTGGATTATGATTATATCGATTTTTCCTTTGAGACGGCGGGAGAGGCTTATGAATACCGGGACAGGGATATCAGGACCATCGACAAATATATCGAACATGCGGCAAAGATACAGGATACTCTCATTGCCGTGAACTGGAAGTACGAAGAGGGGAAAAAGGGACTCTATTCCGATCTGATCCAGGTGGTCGATGATGGGAAAGTGAAGTTGAAACTCTATCTCTCAAGCCGGATGGAAAAAAAGGAGTACACCTATGTGGAAGCGAATCTTCTCTCCATCGTCTCCCGCCTGATCATGGGGCATCTCCGTTCTCTCTCCGGGAACATCCTTGACGAATGATATTCTCCTGCTATGGTGTTTATCATCAATGGAGGTGAATGTGGAATATTATAGTCACTTTGTTCAGACGCATGTCCTGTTCTCGGCATTTTTGCAGTTTTTTATCCTGGGTATGCTGGGAGAGTGCCTGGGGCTGCGTATTGCCGGGAAGAACCCCTTCCGGATCATGACAGGCCTTCAGTTTTTTCTGAAGATGGTCGCATGGGGGCTTTTGGGCATCATCATCAAATACGCTTTTACAGGTTTCGTGGGATTTGCCTCAGCATTGGGGGACAAAGGCCTCATCGGGGCCTTTTTTCTCTCAGGAGCGGGGAAAGCACTTTTCATATCAGCGGCTATGAATATCCTCTTCGGGCCGCAGATGATGACCTTTCATCGTGTAACAGACAACCTGATCATGAAGACAAGAGGCTTCGGGGGGCTGGAGAAGTCCTTTATGACACTTCTCTGGTTCTGGATCCCGGCCCATACTGTCACATTTCTTCTTCCTGAGGATTTCAGGATCGGGCTGGCGGCCCTGTGGTCTGTTGCTCTCGGAGTGATCATGGGTTTTTTCAAAAGACGGGGAGTGTGATGGCCGGTAAAGCGATCGTCCGGGACATCACGGCCACAAAAGCCGTCCTGAGCGTCTATCCTGACGAGGCGTGCCTGCACTGCCGATTGTGCGATGCTGCCCGGGATATGGAGGTCCCCATGGAATCCATGCCGCGTGGAGTCTCAGAGGGAGATGAGGTAACAGTGAGCGCCACGCTTTCCCCTTCGCTTCTTGCAGGCCTGGTCTACGGTCTGCCCCTCCTTTTTCTCCTGGCGGGGTATGCCCTGGGAGTCTTTCTTTTTCCCCGGGCGGGGGAGAGCGGAGGGATCGGAGGAGCCGCCGTTCTCTTTACAGTGAGCCTGGGTGTGGTGCGCGCAGCAGGACGCCGGCTTCACCGCCGGGAAAGGATCATCATCACCCTATGCCAAAAAGAGAAGGGACAGTCATGAAAAGCCTGATTATTGTGGAATCACCCACCAAGGTGAAGACGATCAAAAAGATCGTCGGGAAAAAATACGATGTCACCGCGACTGTGGGACATATCATCGACCTTCCCAAATCAAAACTGGGGGTCGATGAAGAGACGCTGGAGCCTCAGTATGTCACCATCAAGGGCAAGGGGCCTGTCATCAAAGAGATCATTGCTAAAGCGGCGTCAAAAGAGAGGATCATCATCGCCACTGACCCCGACCGTGAAGGGGAAGCGATTGCCTGGCATGTGAAAACAAAGCTGGAAGGCCGGGACATCCCCGTTCAAAGAGCCCGTTTCAACGAGATCACAGAGACAGGGATCCTCCAGGCCCTGGAGGATCTGACGGATATCGACATGGATATGGTCTATTCTCAGCAGACCAGACGCATTCTGGACCGTCTGGTGGGGTATAAGATCAGCCCTCTCTTGTGGCGGATCCTCTATAAGGGGTTGTCAGCCGGACGTGTCCAGTCTGCCGCCCTCCGTCTTGTGGTGGAGAGAGAAAAGGAGATCCGCGCTTTTCAGGTGGAGACCTATTGGGAGCTCTTCTGCACCTTTGACGGAAACAGGGCCAAACTGATCAAGATCGACGGAAAAAAAGCGGACATCAGGGAGAAGGCTTTTCTGGAGGAGCTCCTCGACGAGATCCGCAGGGGAGAGTTCACCGTTGTCAAGGCTGAAGAGAAGGAGAGCCCCAGAAGGCCTCTTCCGCCCTTCCGCACAAGCACTCTCCAGCAGGAGGCCTATAACCGTCTGGGTTTTTCAGCGAAGAAGACGATGATGCTGGCCCAGCGCCTCTATGAAGGGATCCCTCTTCCCTCGGGGAATGTGGGCCTGATCACTTATATGAGGACAGATTCCCTTCGCGTCTCCCAGGATGCCCTGAACAGGGTCCGGGCCTTTATCCAAGAGCATTACGGGGCATCCTACTGCCCTGAAAAACCCCAGTTTTACGGAAAAAAGAAAGGCAATAAGATCCAGGATGCTCATGAAGCCATCCGTCCCACTGTCCTGACTCTTTCCCCTGATGAGATCCAGGGGCATATGGACAAGGACCTTTACCGCCTCTACAGACTGATCTGGACACGGTTCGTGGCCTCCCAGATGATGCCGGCGCGCTATATCAATGCTGTCCTTCATCTTGAAAACGGCCGGTCTCTTTTTGAGGCCACCGGGAGCAGAAGGACATTCGACGGATTTGAAAAGGTCTACACGTTCGGGCAGAGAGATGAGACCGAGCTTGACCTGAGCCGTTATCCCATGGGGACACAGGTCACTCCGGACACCATCTACAGCGAAGAGAAACAGACATCTCCTCCTCCCTACTATACAGATGCCACTTTAGTTAAAAAACTGGAATCCATGGGGATCGGGCGGCCGTCGACTTATGCCTCCATCCTGTCTGTTCTCATCAGCCGGAAATATGTGGACAGGGATGCGAAGAAACTCAAAGCGACTGAACTGGGGATGACCGTCACCGATTATCTGGTGAAACTCTTTCCGCAGATCGTCGATTATGCCTTTACAAGCCATATGGAGGAGGACCTTGACCGTATTGAAAGCGGGGAGGCGGAGCATAAAACCGTTCTCGAGGAATTTTACCGTTCTCTCACAGCATGGCTTGAGGAGGTGGAGAAGATCCTCCCCGCCCTGAAAGAAGAGAATGTGGAAGAGACCTCTCTTGTCTGTGAGAAGTGCGGGAAACCCATGGTGGTCAAATGGGGGCGGAACGGGAAGTTCCTGGCCTGCAGCGGATATCCCGAGTGTAAGAATACCATGAATTTCCGCATTGAAAACGGGGAGATCGTCCCTGAGGAAAACGGTGATCTCACGGGGGAGACATGTCCCGAATGCGGAGGAGACCTGGTGGTGAAGCAGGGACGCTACGGACGATTCATCGCCTGCTCCAACTATCCTCAATGCCGCTATACAAAAAAGGTGGAGAACAAGACGGGGATCGTCTGTCCAAAATGCGCCAAAGGAGACGTCGTCGTCAAACGGACACGGAAAGGACGGCTTTTTTACGGTTGCAGCCGCTATCCTGACTGTGACTTTGTGAGCTGGAACAAACCCACCGGAGAGAAATGCCCCCAGTGTGAAAAGGGGACTCTTGTGGAGAAGGGGAAAAAGATCGTCTGTTCGGAGAAGGATTGCTCTTATGAAAAGCCCTGAGGACCCTGTAGAAGAGTTTCTGAGATATTGCGAGACCGAGCGGGGATACTCCTCTCATACCGTGATCAATTACAGGAGTGACCTCAGGGAATTTTCTCTCTTTAATGAAAAACCGCTCTTACAGGCGACCTCCCTGGATATCAGGACTTTTATCGAACATCTCTATGATATCGACAGGGCCCGGACCACGATCAACAGGAAGATATCAGCCATCAGGAGGTTTTTCCGCTATCATATGAGGGAAAACCACATCACATCCGACCCTTCAGCGCACATCACCTCTGCCAAGACTTTCAGACACCTGCCTGATTTTCTCACATTGGAGGAGATGGCCCGCCTCCTGGACTCGCTGCCGGAGACGACAGAAAAAGAGCTCCGGGACAAAGCCATCCTTGAACTTCTCTACGCCACCGGAATACGTGTGGGAGAGCTCGTGGGGTTGAAGAAAAAAGATATCCGGTTTGACGACTCTCTTGTCCGGGTCATGGGGAAAGGGGGGAAAGAGCGCCTTGTACCGGTCCATGAGAGGGCCCTGGGCCTTCTCCGCCGATACCTTGATGTCTGCCCTTCAGAAGAGAGGCAAGTGTTTCTGAGTCTCCGCCGGCACCCTCTTCAGGAGCGCGATGTCAGGCGTATCCTTGACCACGCTTTGAGGGCCATGGCCTTTGCCAAACATATCACGCCCCATAAGATCCGCCACTCTTTTGCCACTCATCTTCTGGAGAAGGGGGCTGACCTCAGAATGGTCCAGGAACTCCTGGGACACAGCTCTCTGTCCACAACACAGGTCTATACACACGTGACCATGGAGTCGATGAAAAAAGTCTATCAGAGATGTCATCCGCGGGGAGAAAAGAAGAATGAATAAAGGAGAATTATGGAATTTTTAGGAACGACCATTATCATGGTGAGAAAAAACGGCAAGACGTCCCTTGGAGGAGACGGACAAGTCACACTGGGGAACACCCAGGTGAAAAGTACGGCCAGTAAGGTGAGAAAGATCAACGATAATGTCCTTGTGGGATTTGCAGGCAGCGTGGCTGACTCTTTCGCCCTTGTGGAGCGTTTCACAGAAAAGATCAATATGTATAAAAACAACCTCAGACGTGCTTCAGTGGAGCTGGCCAAAGAGTGGCGGTCGGACAAAGTGCTGCGCCGTCTTGAGGCCATGATGATCGTGGCCGGCCAGGAGGAGTCTTTTCTCCTGTCCGGAAGCGGAGAGGTGATCGAAGACGAAAACGGGCTTCTGGCCATCGGGTCCGGCGGCTCCTTTGCCTATGCAGCTGCCCTGGCTCTCATGAAAGAGACGGATCTGGATTCCGAGGCCATTGTCCGGAAATCCCTGGATATCGCTGCAGATATCTGTATTTACACGAATCATCATATCTCGGTACTGACACTCGGGGAGCCCGCATGAGGACAGACGGACGGAAAAATGATCAGCTCCGCCCCATACGCATGACCCCGGATTATATCAGTCATGCCGAGGGATCCCTCCTGATCGAGTGGGGAAACACAAGGGTGGTCTCCACAGTCACGGTGGAAGAGAAAGTCCCTTCGTTTTTACGGGGGACACAGAGCGGATGGATCACCGCTGAATACGGGATGCTTCCCCGGTCGACTCAAGTCAGGATGCAGAGAGAGAGCACACGGGGAAAAGCCGGAGGACGGACACTGGAGATCCAGCGTCTTATCGGGCGAAGCCTGCGGGGGGTCGTGGACCTCAAAGAACTCGGGGAACGGACATTGTGGGTGGATTGTGATGTGATCCAGGCTGACGGGGGGACTCGCGTCGCCTCGATCACAGCCTCTTTTGTGGCCCTCTATATGGCCCTGGCCAGACTGCGGGACATGAAAAAGATCTCATCTCTTCCGGTCAACCAGTATGTGGCTGCAGTGAGTGTGGGGATCGTCGACGGCATCCCGGTCCTGGATCTCTGTTATGAGGAGGATTCCTCAGCCCAGACAGACATGAATGTGGTCATGACCCAGGACGGGAAACTCATCGAGATCCAGGGGACAGCTGAAGGAGTCCCCTTTGAAAGGAGTGAGCTCAACAGCCTCCTTGACCTGGCAGAAAAGGGGATCGGGGACCTGATCCGGCTTCAGCAGGAAGTGATCTTTGCTCATGTCCGCCCGTAGTGTACTCATCGCATCCCGGAACAGGGGAAAAATAGAGGAGATCAAAGCCACGCTGGACCTTCCGGGCATCATCTTCGAGATCCGGCCTGACCTTCCGGATGTGGTTGAGGACGGACATGATTTTTTTGAAAACGCATTGAAAAAAGCCAGGGCCTGTTCACAATGGAGCGGGCTGCCCGCCCTGGCTGATGATTCCGGCCTGGAGGTGGATGCCCTGGACGGAGCTCCCGGGATCTATTCTGCACGCTTTTCAGGGCCGGTCAAAAATGACCAGGCCAACAATGACAAGCTCCTTCGGATGATGGACGGGGTCCCGCCCGGGAAGAGAGGCGCGGCGTTCCGGGCTGTGATCATCCTCTATTTCCCTTCAGGGGAGTGGATCCGCGGAGAGGGGATCTGCCGCGGAGTCATCCTGGATTCTCCACGTGGGGAGAACGGATTCGGGTATGACCCGCTTTTTTTTCTTCCTCACCTGCACCGGACCATGGCTCAACTCAGTCCCGCCCGGAAAAACACCTTGAGTCACCGGGCCCTGGCCCTGGCGGACCTCAGAGAGAAGATGCTTTCTCCTGAATTCAGTCATCTCCTGCACTTCACCCCTTGACATTTCTCTGCGCTCATGTTAGATTATTAGCAGTCAAGCAAGGTGAGTGCTAATATATGGGTAATGAGATTTTAAATCCGCGTGAAAAACAGATTTTAAGCCTGATCGTCAATGAGTATATTACGTCAGGCAAGCCGGTGAGTTCCCGGTCGCTCTCCCGTCATAACACCGTCGACCTCTCTCCGGCGACCATCAGGAATGTCATGGCCGACCTGGAGGAGAAGGGCTATATCTTCCAGCCTCATATTTCAGCGGGGAGGATCCCTTCTGATACAGGATACCGCTTTTACGTGGATAACATGATGCATCTTCAGGAACTCACACTCCGTGAAAAGCAGAGGATCCGGGATGAGTATCACCGGGAGGTCTCGGAACTGGATAATATCCTCAGGGACACCTCCCTTCTTCTTTCCAGGATATCGGATAAGATCGGCGTGGCCCTGGTCCCTCACATGGAAAAAGACATCATCACCTGTTTTACGTTTGTCCCGGTCTCCTCAAACAGGCTGCTGGCTGTCCTTGTCACACGGTCAGGGATGATCAAGGAACATCTTTTCCGTATTCTTGAACCCCTGGACAGGGCTGTCCTGGAGCAGATCAACCGGTATGTGAATGAGCTTGTGGTGGGGAAGGCCATCGAAGAGGCTTTGGAGATCCTCCGAAAAGGGGATTTTATGGCTTTCGGGTCATTTATGATGGGAATCGTCCGGGATCAGCTGTCCAAAAGCCTCGAAGAGGAGAAGAAGGTCTATGTGGGAGGACTCCTCGACTTTTTGAAACGGA
>ERZ795053.2370-NODE-2370-length-23008-cov-4.376683_pt1 | contig 23008 bp, 18 predicted proteins | sample MGYA00375137_ERZ795053 | MGnify/ENA primary metagenome ERZ795053 (study PRJEB30182, sample SAMN05720284) | activated sludge metagenome | isolation source: Anaerobic digester | place: Hong Kong | collected 2014-12-17 ...
TTACCTTGTCTTTCAATGTGTCTTTCGATGAACAGAGCTCTAAAATGACCTGAGGGGCTCCTTTTGAGACTTCAAATGTACTATTATCCATAGAAATGGTTGATTCAGTTTTTTTACTTACAGGATCGAAAGGAAGAAATTTTTGAACTTTATATTTCTTGAGTTCTTCTTTGTTTTTAAGACTTTCAATAATGCAATGATCGATAGCATCCGGATGATCAATATTAGAAGCTAATGCGGCATATAACATGAGATCCTCTTCGGATTTTCCTTCAATTAATGCACTTTGCCCAACCGTCAGCTGGTTTTTTGTTAGTGTGCCGGTTTTATCAGAACAAAGCACTTCCATATTGGCAAGTTCTTCAATAGCTGTAAGCTTAGAGACAATTGCCTTCATTGAAGCAAGTCTATTGGCTCCAATTGCCATCGTTGCAGAAAGTACCGCTGGCTGAGCTACTGGAATTCCAGCTACAACTAGTACCAATATAAAAATAACAATACTACCTATATCTTCATGAATATTATGAGTCACTTTCATACGATATAATGAAACGACTAAAATTATAGCGCAGATAATAAGAGTTAAACTGATCAAAAAATTCCCGATGCTAAGAATTGTTTTTTGGAAATGAGAGACAGGAGAAGCTTCTTTTACAAGTTTTGCAGTTTTTCCAAAAAAAGTATCCATGCCTGTGTCTGTTACAATGCCTTTCATGCTACCCATTTTAGCAGTAGTTCCGGAATAGGCCATATCGCCAACTTTTTTATCAACAGGAAGAGATTCTCCAGTGAGCGATGATTGGTCAACGGAAAGATATTGCCCATCGATCAATTTAATATCAGCTGGAATAATATTTCCTATTTCTATTTGAATGATATCACCTGGCACAAGTTCTTTTGCGGCAATATCGAGCCATTTAGATCCTCTTAAGACCCTTGCTTTCAAAGCAAGCTTTGCTTTTAAAGCCTTGATGGCGTTTCCGGCTTTATATTCTTGAAAAAAACCTAAAAGGGCATTAATTAAAAGCATGGAAGCTATAACAATTAGATCCGGCCACCTTTTTAAAAGTCCTGATAGTAATCCAGCGATTTCGATCATCCAAGGAATCGGACCCCAAAAATATGCAAAGAGCTTCTTGAATAAGGACTCTTCCTTTTCATCTAAAGCATTGGGTCCATATTGTTCTAATCTCTTCTTTGCTTCAGCGCTTGCAAGGCCTTCATCTTTTGATGAGTTTAATTTTTTCAACGTATCATCTATTGATAACGATTCATAAGGGGATATGTTAGCCATAAGGATCTCTATAAAAATTATTTTAAAACTTAATCAACCAATAACAAGTTAAAAAATATTTATCTATGGAAAATACAATTCGTTAAATATCAAATAGTGTAAATGGATATAAAAAATGTAGCTGATTTCAAAAAATCTCAAAAACCAACACCTAAATATATGATAATCAATCGATTAAGTAGATTAATTGGTTTTTATATATTTTATCAATAATAAATTATTAAGATTGTGTGATTAATATTTAAAATAATTAAAAATTATAGTATAATATAATTATAAAATATAAGTTATTATATGATAATATCAATCCATTAAAATAAAGGTTTTAAAGTTGGCTACAGTTTCAAATAATAATATTTTAGCAAGAGTAGATAAACAATTTGATTATCTACCAGTTGTTTCTACATTAAATAGTATAACAGGGTTATTTATTAAATGCGTTGTCATTCCATCTATAAGTCACGAAGTCATTCATTCAAGCCATTATTTCACACGTTTAAAAAATAAGCCAATATGGCTTTATCTTGTTTTGCTGATTCCTCTTATAGGAAATTTAATTGCTCATGATTATAATTCTCTTACTGACAAAGAAACAATTATTCGAAATATGCGTAATCCTGAAATGGATAGGTGTGATTTAAAATCTATTACCAGTTCACTTCAGGACGACAAAGAGGTAGTTTTAGCAGCTGTTAAACGAAAACCTTCGAATATTGAATTTGCCAGTGAAAGACTTCAAAATGACATAGATATACTCCGTGTAGCTATTAGTGGATATTATCTACAAGCTATGAAATTCATAACTTCTAGAGAAACTGCATTGGCCATGGTTAAGCTTTACCCTCAAAAATTTTTTTCACATGCAAATAAAAGCTTTAGCGATGATAAAGATCTAATGAAAATTGGTATGAGAAGTATGAGAAAAGGTTGGCGTTGTTTTATTTATGCAAGTGAAAGACTTAAAGATGACGATGAATTAGTATCAATAGCTATTAGACAAGATGGCTCAGCTCTTAAATATGCCAGCGAAAGACTTAGAGATGATGAAGAAACAGTCTTAGCCGCTGTTAAGCAAGATCCTGAAGCTCTTAAATATGCCAGCGAAAGACTTAAAGAAGACAAGGATGTGTCGCTAGCAGCTATTGAGCTAAACAGATATGCTCTTCGCTTTGTAAAGAACAAAGAAGCAATTATAGCTACTATTAAAAAAGATTATAATCTTTGGGGTCTAATTGGCATAAAATTTAAATATCATAAAGATGTAATCATGGCACTTGTTGAGCAAAACGGGTTACGTCTTAAGGAACTTGATCTATGGTCCTTTACTAGGCGAAAGGCCTCAGTTTTTGGTTATTCTAACGTAGTATTCGTAGAACCTGGGTGTTTGATATACTCAGAAGCTGCTGAGCGGGCTGTTAGACAAAATGCCCTAGCTCTTGGATATACAAGCCCATACCTAAAAGCTGATCGAGATATAGTTTTAGCAGCTGTAAGGCAAAATGGCCTAGCTCTCAGATATGCAAGTGAAGATCTAAAAGATGACGAGCATGTAGTTTTAGCAGCTGTTAGACAAAATCCTGATGCTTTTCAATATGCAAGTGAAAAAATCAGAACCAAATATGAAAGTGGTGATAACATGATTCATTATTGCTCTATTATATCGCAGGAAGAAATTGAATTTACAAATACATTATTTAATCTTCAGGATAAACCATTAAAAGCAGAAGAAGCAATTAATGAATATTTAACTAGACGTCAAGGAAGTGAAGCATTATTTAAACTATTAATTAGCTTAGGGTATATTGAATGCGTATTTAATGCTTTAAATAGATTTTCATTTGGTAGGGAAAATCCTGAAAGTATTGCTGATTATATTCTAGAAAATACAAATTTCATTCCGTATGAATTTTCTAGTGATCCGCGATTTTCACAATACAATTGTAGTATATCGCGTTGCCCAACTCTTAATCTTGTAAAAGTTCGCTGGATTGACTCAGAAGGAAATGCAAATTATAGATATTACGACAGGGGATCAATCACAGATTGGTTAAAGCATCATTCTACCGATCCTTTTTCTAGAAGACCATTAAGACGAAAGGATCTACTAAAATGTCCTGAGGAAATAGCAGAAATTAAAAATGTTTTTAAAAATTTGATTATAGAAAAACTTTCGAATAGATAAGAAAATTTTACTTCACCAAATTAAGAGCCCAAGTAAAACGATCATCTGTCTGTGTATGCTGATAAGATAGTCGAAGTTTCCATGTTGAACTAAGCCAGGAAAAAAAGTCGATTTTAAATTCATTATAGCCTTTTTCATCCGTTCGGTTCCATCCGTGATGAGAGGTGACTTTAAAACTCCAATTAGGGGTCAACCTAAAAAATCCTGAGAACAAAAGAGTATTACGTTTATCAGAAAGGGGAGATCTGAGAAGCTCTTCTTCCGATCTTGTTACATCCAATATGAAATTATCCTTATCTGCTTTACGGAAATACTTGGAAGAGCGAAAGCGAAATTCTGTATTGAATGCGATATCTTCATTGATTGTCCATTGCAAGTTGAAGTTTGAGTAATCAAGGGAATTATATAGAAAATTCCATGAAAAATCTGAACCAAAATCAAAAGTTGGCAAAGACCATTTAAGATCTAAATATCCTCTTGGTACTAAATCTTTCAAATAGGAAGTGGAAAAGAAGGCATAAGTATATAAATCTGCTTGAAAAGAGGGGAGAGTTTGTTCCAATGAATGCTTGTAAAGTTGATTTAAAAGACCAATTTTCAGTTCATTGATTCTATGGAAACCATCTTGAATACTAAAAATATAAATATCCTCATTTTTTACCGTAGGCGCAGTTGAAATCATCACATCCAAGTAAGGACGTATAAAATGGCGATAGTTTAGGTAGTTTTTATGCATGCTGGCATTTATATTGACCCCATAAGAAAGAGACCCTAAAAGCTGGCTTGTGTTTTTAGGACTATCAGAATAATAAATTCCCTTGCCTTTGACAATCGGAGTCAAAGTAAATCCTTTTAAAGGAAATGAACGGTAGAAAGAAAGAGTAGAAAAACATCTCCATGAAGAGAAATCCGTAAGCTCTGGAGAAATATCATCGGAATAGGAATAATCCAGATATGCGATAGAGGAACTATTTTCCGTAATGATTTTACTTTTCCCAAGTTGCAGGGGATGTAACTTATAGTAAATAGTTGGGTAATCCTGTTTAATGGTTTCAAAAGGATTGGCTTTGAATCTTGCATGAGCATATGAAACAATATGATCCTGCAGATTGTGAACATAAGCTTCTGTTTTTTTTCCTGTATGTATTTCGAAATCATCACTTTTAAAATCTGCCGGCATGCGTATATCAGAATATTTATCCCAAGTAACAAACATCGATGTCTTATTATCAGGAGCAAATGATTGATAATGACCTTGAATTCTATAACGCTGCTTTTTTTTAGGATCTTTGGGAAGAACATCCGATGCCAAATAGCTTCTTGTAATAAAAGAGGTCTTGGAGTCTTCCGGCAAGTATTCGGTCTCAATAGCTCCTCCAAGTCCTTTTTTCAAGCGATATTCACCTCTTAGAAATAAAGCAAAATCTTTCCAAGAATACACTCTATACCGCATAGAGACTTTAGGCCCTGCGGATTTATCCCAATTCAATTTATAGCGAATCAAAGGGGTTTGAAAAAACTTTTTCAAATTCACATGAAATGAAGGAAGCCAAAAAGTAGGAAACTTAAACAGTCGGAATTTCACATCTTTTGCATCCAAATAAGTTTGATCTACCATATTCATTCGAAGGGCATGGATATCCCAAGCGCTATTTTTTCTTTCACAGGTTGTAATCGACACATTTTCTACTTTATAGTTGCCACAGGGGAATAGCTTAATTTTTTCTCCGCCAAGATACCAAGGACCTGCTTTTGTCTTACCACCGTAGATATATCCAGATTTAGTTTCAAAATTATACTCGAGTTCATCACCTATGAAGATTCGATTCTTATATTGGAGAAGAAGGTTTCCTTCAGCTTCAATTTTATGAACCAGCTGACCATTTTCCATTCTGCGAGTATATTGGATGACATTTGCTTGAATATGCAGATCTTGATTATAGATGACTCCTCCTTCCCTTGTATAAAGAATACCGTTTTGATACACAGGGTTTTTTAGATCGACGGTAAGTTTTTTAGTGACTACAGGAGTTGTTGGATTAATATCATCTTTTTGAATTTTTTTAACTCCTTTGTCTAATAGTACTTTTGTAAGACCTGTAACAAGTTTTTCTTCTTCTATAACTTCAGCTGCAAGTGAAGAAAAAAAACAAAGACCAAGAACTAGAAAAAAAGAGTAAGCGCGCATTTTCAATATTTTTATACTTAAATGATTTTAGTATAAAAATTACGCCATTAACATGAAATGATAATATTAATGAAGAGAGCGGATTAAAAGACCGGCTATCGCAAAACGATTTTTAGGATGCCCTTTACAAAGAATTTCAACTAGAACTTTGAGCGTTTCTTCTTGTTGATCCTCCACCAAGGCATTAATGATTTCAATCAATATGGAAGACTCTTCTTGCATGGTGAGTTCATAATTAGAATTAGCGACTTGGACAGATTTTAACAGTTTTTCTTTTGGTTGAATAAACTGCGTATGGGTTTCTCTTTTTAACCAATCATATAAGTACTTTCTGGAATTTGGATCTTTATTAATACGAAATAATGAGAGATGGCAATAATCCCTTATAAAGGGAGAGCCAACGCTTTTTTTATATTTTTCTAAAAGAGCAAAAGCTTCATCGGATTGAATGTTTTCTAATAACTGTAATGCTAAAGGAACGATATCCTTTTGATTTTTAAGAAAGATCTGATCTACTAATTGAATGAATTGTGGCTGTGGCAATTCCATAATTTTTTTTAATAAAACGGATTTCATCATAAGTGAAATTTGAGCAGCTTCTTGAGGGTTTTTTGAAAGCATTCTTTGAAAGGAAGGATAAATATTCCAACACATCAAAGACCTTCCAATAGAATAATGTGGCTGCAATCCGTAATCTTTTTCATTAGCGATCAATATCTCGGAAATTAATGGTAAGCAAGCCGTATCTTTTTTATCTAATAAAGCTATGGCCGCATTGATTTGAGTTTTGAGATTCTGTGATGAAAGCAAGGATCTTAAAACAGGTTCAGTCCCTTCGATTTCTCCTAAAGCAGCTATTGCAAAAGGATTCTCATTCAAAGCTTCTTGAATGATTTTTGTCTTTATGGATTCATCTCCTAAATGATAAAGGGAAATCATAGCGGAAAGAGCGATCATTTCCTGTTTATTTTCGGCTTCCTTTTTTAAAAAAGGAATTGAAGATAAATCATTAAAAACACCAAAAGCATGACAAAGAGCTTCTTTTTCAGCGATTGTGGCAACAACTTTCTTTTGTTTTAAAAGAGGAAGGAAATCATCTTTGCGAGATCCTGTTATTGATAAAATCGTTTCAAGGCGGACGTTTGGATCGATATCATTGAGCATTGCTTTAAGAATGTTATTCGTCTCATAAGTATTCATAATCGTAAAGAATTGAGGAAAAAAAGGTCTGAACTGTCTTGGAATCCTTTCCATTAATGCAGTAATATGACCTATTGCATGAGGATGTTTTCTTTGAGCCATATAAAAGCAAGCTTCAAGCCTTACCGGCAAATAATCGGAACGCATCGCCTTTAAAAGCATTTGATCTATTTGATCGTCCTGCAATCCTGCTAAAAAATGCAAAGAGGCAATCTGATGATGTGGTTCTTTCTTTTCAATGCCTTTGGATAGAATGTCCAAAGATTCTTTGGAAGCGGAAAGACCAGCCCCCATAAGAGTTAACTGAACTGTTTCACTGTCAGAGGATTGAATCCCTGCATTTAAAATTGATAAACAAAGCTGTTTTAAAAAAGTAAAACTGATGTTTTCTTGACTTGTCTCAAAGTAAGCTTCAAGTGCTGTATCAATACTTTTTGTATGCATTAAATAAAGGATGCGACTTTCTTCAGATGTTAAAGCACTTAATGAAATTATTAAAAAAAAGTTTAAAAAGAGTGTTTTTCTAAATAATCCCATAAGTCAATGCCAACATCATTTAATTTGTTAACGGTCAGTTGTATTGGAAGTCCCATAATATTGTAGAAACAGCCTTTGATTTCTTTAACAATAATGCTTCCAGCGTTTTGAATTGCATAACCTGCCGCCTTATCTTCAAAATAAAAGTGTTGATGATAAGTGTCTATGTGTTTTTTTGAAAGTTTACAAAAAGTAACTTCCGTTACTTCGGCATCACAAAAAATCTGCCCATTTTTCAATGTACAGACACTTGTATATACCTCATGGGTTTGTCCAGATAACTGTCTTAGCATTTCTTTTGCATGCGCATGATCGTCTGGTTTTTCAAATATTGTTCCTTTAAAGTGTACGATGGTATCGGCTGTTAATATTATGTCTTTTGGATAAAGATTTTGTAATGTCAAAGCTTTTCCTTTGGCGATTTCAATAACAAAATCTTTAACAGGAAGATCTTTTGAAATGCTTTTCTCATCGAACTGAGGAGAAGCTACTTTAAATGGAAGATTAAAAAAGCTTAAAATTTCTTTTCTTCTAGGAGAGGAAGAGCCTAAAATGATAGTCATAAAATTTTTCCTATGATACTTTTCCTTTGAAATTTTAAGAAAATGTTGTTTTTTTGTTAAAAAAAATAAAAAAAACGTGAAATATATCCTCAAACAATTTAAAATATTTAAAAAATTTTTATTACAAGGAGATGTAATATGTCAGTAGAAGTTATACAACAAGCAAGAACAGATTCAGCAGAGTCAACACAAAAAATCAAAGAAGTTGATAATAACACTAAAGATTATTTAATAAAAAAAATTGCAAAAAGAGTTTTCTTACCCATTACATTTTTTGCATCACTAGTAACATCACTAGCAACATCAATGTCTAAAAAAGTTTCAGTTGTAAAAGACTCTAATATAGAATTAGATTCCGAAACAGAAACTCAAGCAGTTACTGAAGAAACAGCTCAGCCAGCTGAAAAAAAATCAGTAATGACAGCTATTAAAAATACTACTTCAATATGTCTAAATCAAGTAGGTGCATTTTTTAAAGCTGTAGGTAATGTTGCTTGGAAAGTTGCTAAATCACCAGTTACTGGAACTATTCTTCTAGGAAACAAAATCGGTAATCTATTTCACAAAAAAAATTCTTTTCTAGATGATATTGATCCGACTTTATTTGATTCCGAAACAGAAGCTCCTGTTGTTCCAGCTGAAGTTGTAGCAGAAGAAGTTGAAGAAGCTCCTGTTGTTCCAGCTGAAGTTGTAGCAGAAGAAGTTTAGTGACCTCTAGATTATAATTAGTATTAATTATATTTTTACGCAAAAAAACCGATCAATTCATTTGATCGGTTTTTTTTAGCCATAGCAGGTATATAATTTTTTCACTCAGAATAAATACTCAAAAAAAAGACTTAAAAAATTCCATAAGAACTTTTTAAGTCTTTCGATTCAAATCAATAAACTTGATCGGTTATTTCTTAATTACCTTTTTAGTAGGCTTAGTTGCTACATAATCCACCCATATAGGCGAACTCCAAGCCATATGACCATCTTCTTGCTTTGCTCTTAGATAATAGTAAACAAAAGGTGGCTCTTCGGATTTTAAATCAATGACAACATCTTGAATTTTTTCAGAGTCATCAAATGCAAATTCAAAATCAGTTTTATTTGGTTCGAACTTTTTTAATACTTTTCCATTTCTAATCAATTCAACAAATTCGATCGATTTGATACCAATGACAAAACCTGAGATATGACGATTATATTCAAGACCTGGCTTTGTTTGAGTCGATAGCTCTGATCCCATAGGGGAATTGGCAACATTGATATTGATAAGCATTTTAGCACCAGTTGTAGCAAAGCAGGATTTTGCAGAGAGAGCTTGAAACAAAGATTCTCTTGTTTGATTTTTTGCAATAATTGCTGTCAAACCTGGAGTGTATTGTTTTTGATCGGATTCATAAAAAGAATCATAGATTCCACGATCATCCAATCCTCCAGCAACAAACCCGAAACGACAATTATTATTCAATGCATTCATAATCGATCCATCAGGTGAATAATTGGCCTTCTTTTTGGATTCTTTGCGGATAGGGAACAGATTTCCTTCTTTTTCTGCGCATTCAGAAGATCCCCAAGCATTGTAGATTTCTACAACTTTTTCAAATTCATTATTAAAAGATTTAAAGTCATATTCGCTATCAGGTCCCATTGTAAATGTAGGAATGGAAATTAAATCCTTAGGAGAATAGGTTTTATAGATTTTTTTTGCAGAATTGCTTTTCAAATCATCTTTTCTAAGGATAGGTTTATTTTCCTTTGAATAGATGAACTGTTTGATTCCTTCAGCTTTTGATTCACCAACATATTGGAATCCAGAAAAGCAAATAAATCGATCTTCTTCAGTAAATTCTGAGACGTTTTGGTTCATATTTTTCCAAAGATCGTTTGAGGTTTGTTCTTCTTTGTCAAAAGGTGAGATACCATAAAACTGATAAGACATATCATCGCGAAAATAACGAAGGCAACTTTCTATATTTTCTTCTGAATCATATCTCTCGGATTCACCATGTAAATTTCCCCAAAATAAGGAAAGTTCGGAATTTTCAAAACACTGAATAGGAGAAGAGTAGAACAAATCGCCGGTTTTTAAATTTTTAAGCTGTATTCTGTAAACTCCGTTCTCATTAAAATAGAGATTAGGAAGGGTAATAAATCCAGTTTCCGGAACAAAAATTTTCCAGCTGAAATTTTCTCTTAAATTTTCGTAACTCAGTTCAATAAGGGTATCTTCAGGGGCATTTGAAGTTAAGTTTCCATAGGCATCTTCAAAACGTACAATAACATCGAAACGCTTGTTTTTTGAGACATACGAAGGAGCAATAATTTTTAAATTAGATAAGACATTGCCCCGAATATCCAGGTAGAATACATCCGATTCCTTGTATTGACCTTTACCAGTTGTATCAACAGAAATATGAAAAGGCTTACGACGTTGATTAAAATGCTGGGCTTGGTTACCACTATTTTCATCATCTTTTAAAGCCGTTCCTATGCAAATACTGAATTGATTACCTTCTAAAACTTCTTTAGGAAGAGTAAATTCATAAGAATAAAAATATTCATCATCTGTTTCTTTTGCACTAATCGTTTTACCATCCGGCATTTCTGCCCAAATAATATTGGATTTTTTCTTTACATCCGTTTGAGGAATCTCCCAATCAAAATCACGATCATAACTTTCAATAGCGAATTTAATCTTTGTTCCTTTCGGAAGATCGTTTGCTGTCGTATAAATGAATTTCCATGTTCCTTTCTGACCAGCTTTAACAAATTTAGGTTCGCAATAACATACCGATCTTCGCATATATTCTCCTTAATAATTACGATTAGATAAATAGAATTATATTGTGCCTTAAAAACTATCTTTTTTCAAGAAGCGACTAAGATTTTTTATGAAGAATTATTTTAACTTTTTCAATTTTTCTTTCATCGGATTTAATAACTTCTATTTCAAGTTCTTCAATATGAAGTTTCCATCCCTTGGCAGGAATAGTTCCCGCTCTATGAAAGATATAACCACCGATTGTTTCATATTCCGGATTATGGGGGATATGAATATCCAATTGATTCTCTAGATCTATAATACTCATTTTAGCATCAACTACATAACCTTCTTTATTAGGCAGGGAGACATATTGTTCCATCGCCTCAGTATCATACTCATCTTGAATCTCGCCAACAAGCTCTTCCAAAATATCTTCGATTGTTACAATTCCTTCCATTCCACCATATTCATTTACGATAATCGATAAATGAGTTTTTTTATTTTTAAAATCATTGAAAAGTTTTGAAATATTTTTATTTTCAGGAGAAAAAATTACAGGTTTGACAATAGATTCTATCGGCTGCAATAAAATAGATGGATCTTCTTTAGCAAACTGCTTGAGCAAATCCTTATACATCAAAACACCGATAATATTGTCCAGTTTGTCTTTATAAATAGGAATACGGCTATAATCTTCATTTGAAAAAGATTTTACAGCATCGATCATCGTAGTTTTTGCCGGCAGCGCAAAGACATCCACTCGTGGAATCATAATTTCACGTGCGGCTTTATCATTAAAAGTAATGAAAGACTCCAAAATTTTCTTTTCGTTTTTATCTAATGAATCTTTCAATTCCGTCTCTAGCATCATTCCCTTTAAATGAGTTTGAATAGATTCAGATTCCTCATCATCTTTGGAATTTATTTGAAATATAGCTAGCAGTTTCAAAAAAATATAAGTCACAGGAAAAAAGACAAATAAATACAAAGAAGAAAAGAAAATCGCAATTTTTAAAGAAATATGAGTGTATTTCAAAGCAAAAAAGCGTCCGATAAAATCAAAAAACAAAATGAGTGCAATCATCAGGGCAATAAAAACAATATAGTGACTGACAAGATCTTTTGAGAAGTTTTTAAATAATGTAGAACTAAAAGGGGAGTTGAATGTCAGAAAAACAATGGAAAGAGACCCAAACAAAATCAAAAGAATTTGTTTAGTCAAGCTAACGTTTAATTGCATGTTTTCATAACTATTTTCAGGAAAAAACTTTCTAAAAAAAGAAAAGAAGAGAAACTTTTGTTTTCTCTCATGACAGAAATCCGTAAATTGAAACCGTCCAAGTTCCAAAAGAGCTGTGCTAAGCATAGAAAGGAAAAGTATGCCGAAAAATATCACTATTAACATGAAACTGGATGAAAAAAATAAAGAAGATTGAATTGTTAAGCCCATAATTTTGTATGCTTGGCGCAAATCCCTAACTTATTGTCTTTTAATAACTGCATATAATATTTTTCTTTTTTACGCATTATTTCTTTGTCTTTTTCTTGAATATCATCATATCCGATTAGGTGCATCAATCCATGAATGAGGTATAGAGTCGTTTCATCAAAGGGGCATATACTGTGCTTCTCAGCATATGTAATTGCTGTTTCAGGGCAAACAAAAACCTCTCCCAAATACTGATAATCTAAGCTGTCTTCTTCATCTATTGGAAAGGTAATACAATCTGTAGTTGTCGGGTCATTGAAATGAATTTGGTGCATCTCTTTGATCGTTTTTGTATCTACAAAAACTATAGAAACTTCATCACAAAAAACACCCTCATTTTCTAAAACGGCTTTAACTTGTTTTGTTATATGCTTTTTAGAAAGCTGATGAGGGCGTGATAAAATAGTAAGGTCTACTTTCAATCTTAAACAGGTGTTTTAGGGAGACCGGTAACGCGTTTATTTTCGTCTGCTTTCCATTTCCCTAATTTTTTAAGTTTTTCGATTCTTTCAAAACGCTTCAAAACGTTTCTTTTCTGTCCGCCTTTACTAGCTTTTCCGTAACTTTTATGTCTTGACATCTCTTATATCCCTTATACCGCTTTGATTTTTGAAATAAATGTCTGTGCTATTTCAACAGCATTTTCGTGCTTTTTAAACCCATCTTCCAACTGATCTTTTTTAGAACCAGTTTTTATGTTCTGAGGGTAGTGTCTTTTTCTTGGAGATTGATTTCTTCTTTCCCCTTGCTTACTCATACGTGTCATTGCAGTTCTCCACTAAGTTTTGGTGAAAATTTTAATATTTATGAAAAAATTTCGCAAGGACATTTCTTATAGGAGTAGAGTTTATCTTTATTCTAGGAGAGCATAAAGCTCTTTACTAAAAAAATTTTGATGATTAAAAAATTTAATAAAAAGGGGAAATATTATGCAATTGCATTTGATGAGGCACGGTGAAGCTAATCCTGTAATTCTTGATCCAGAAAAGGGTTTGTCTCAAAAAGGAATTCTAATAACTAAAAAAATAGCTGATTTATTGAAAAAACAAGAAATACATCTAGATATTATTTTTACCTCTTTCAAAAAAAGAGCTTTGCAAACAAGTGAAATAATGCAAAAAGGCTTAGGAAATCCCGAAATCATCTCATTATCGATATTAGATCCAAATGAAGATCCTACAGAGCTACTGGCTTATCTCAAAAACTCTCAAGAATTTAAATCAGTATTAATTGTAGGTCATTTACCCTTTTTAGAAAATCTAGTGACATTATTGATGCCCGATATCAAAAAACCTATCAAATTCGAAAATTCTGATTTTTGTACTTTTGAAATTCAAAATTTCGACTCAAAACAAACTAAATTTCTTCAGTTTTATTCATCTAATTAGATGGATTCATTTCTGTTTTTTCCAGTGAGGTAATCATACCACATGACACCGTAAATTTAATGGTTTCTTCATTGGACATTTGAATTTTTTGAGCTTTTTCTTCCGGCAGCATAAGAAGATATCCTGAAATAGGGTGGGGTGCTGTCGGTACAAAAACAGAAACTAATTTCTTGCCAGATTTTTCCATACATTCTTGGGGCACATCTCCTGAAAGAAAGCCAATGGCATGACTTTTCTCATGAGGGAAAGGAACCATTCTAGACTCTTTAAAAGCCTTACGATCCTTTTTATCTGTGATCACAGCCCCAATAATATCTTTGATTAATTTAAAGATTGTTTTAACTACAGGAATTTTAGAGAGGATAGCGTTTGCCCAATTGACAAGAGTTTTAAAAAACAGCCATCTAGCGGTAAATCCAAGAACAAAGATAAAACCTGCCAAGATCATCAAAATAAAAATGCGAGAGATAAAAGTGATTGCTTCAGGCGCTTTAACGAGCAAATCATCAAGCATTGTAAAGCGTTTAATGATATCTGTTGTTAAATCAATAAATGGAGAGGTTAAAAAATCCAATAAGAAAAGGACAACAAGTACTGTAAACACAACAGGAAGGGTGATAATCAAACCTGTAATAAAAGAACGTTTCATTGGATTTTCTCCTTTGTTGTATCAGGTTGAATAACACCACAGGAAACAACGTATTTAATGGCATCTTCTGTCTTCATATCAAGATAAATCAAATCCTTCCGATCAAACATAAGCAGAAAACCTGACGTAGGGTTCGGAGTTGTCGGAATGAAAACAGAAATCAAATCCTGATTCAATGTTTCCTTGCAAGTCTGAGGAGATTCCCTGCTGACAAGCCCTATGCTATAAGTTTCTATAGAAGGGAAAGGAACTAAAACAACTTGTTTAAATGAGTTTTGATTCGTTAAAAAAAAGGAGTTGATAATTTCTTGAGAAGTTTTATAAACCTTATTAATGATTGGAATCTTGTGCAAAATCTTATCGCTGGTTTTCAAAAGGGTTTTTACTAAAAACCACTTGGCTATATACCCAATTGCAATAATCAAAATAAACAAACCAATAAGGATAATAATCTGACTTGTATAACGAATCATCTGTTCTCTTGAAAAAAGGCCCATCCCCCAATGCTGAATCTGAGTTGTCGCAAGAACATTCGAAACTATGCCAATAAAAGGTTTTGTTAAGAAGTTTACAATAAAAACAATGATGGCAATCGTTAATGTCAGGGGAAGAAATATGACAAGACCTGTAAGGAAGTATTTTTTCATGCAATACCTTATCGAATTATAAGTTAAGCCTATCAAAAAGAAACATTTATGTCTTAATTTTTTTCTTTTGAGAAACCCATGGATGATCTTTAATGAGATAGCGCCAAGGTTTCAATGCAAATTCTTGTGCATAATCAATACCTATTCTTTTACAAGAGATGATTTCATCATCTGTATAAGCTTTATTATTCTCAATCCAGATAAGATCTTTTTTAAAAGGTATCTGATTATGCTCCATTCCAATTCCAAGAGCTTTTGTAACACAGGCGGGACCACAAGTTAAGGATAAATCAAGTTGTTGTTTGTTTCTTCTTTTGAGCATTGTTTCTATACCTATCAATGGCTCAATACTTCTTATTAAGATGGCGTAGGGCTCTTCTTTTTTATGAGTAACGATATTTAAAAGGTGATGCAATCCATAACATTTGTAAATATAAAGAATCCCTCCTTCTTCATACATGGGCCTAGTTCTTTTAGTTTTTCTACCACCATAGGCATGACAAGCCTTGTCTTCAATTCCTGCATAGCTTTCCGTTTCAGTAATGATTCCAGCTGTGATCCTATCATCTATATTCGTATACAAAATACAGCCTAAAAGACTTTTGGCTATATGGTGCACATCGGCATTTAAGAAAAAATCTTTTGGTATTATGCAAGAGCCCATGTTATCTCTTGTTGAATCAGATCAATATTCACCATCAGAAGATCTATTTTTTGTCCTAGCATCATTTTTCTGCCGGTTTTTGTTCCTTTCATCATCATCGAAGCTGGATTATATTGATAATAATCATCATCCATTTCAGAAACATGGATTTTCCCTTCAAGACCATAGTGATCGATATCGAAAAAAATTGCATAAGGTTTAATTTTAGTAATCGTCGCCTTGAATTTATGACTTGGTTTCTCCTCTTGAAGAAGTCGCATTTTTTTCAAGGTGACAACAGAAGATTCAGCAATAAAGCTTTTTCTTTCTCTTAAAGAGCAATGCGCCGCAATTTCTTCCAATTTTTCGATAGGATCTTTTTCAAATAAAAGCCTATGCAAAACTAAATCGGAATACCTTCTGATAGGACTTGTAAAATGAGCATAATTTTCCAAAGCAAGACCATAATGACCTAAATTTTTATCCGAATAGATAGCAAGTTTCAAATTTCGAATAAACAATATGGATAAAAATTCATTATAAGGGCTTTTTTTGATCTGAATAAAAATCTTTGGCAAATCATCTAAAGTAGGTTTAGGAGGTATTTTAAAGTTCAATATACGAAGTATTGAGAAAAACTCTTTAAAATCTTTTATATCGGGGTTTTCATGAACTCTAAAAATCACTTGTTTGTTTTGAGAAAGAAGATAGGTTGCTACAGTTTCATTTGCTTTCAGCATAAATTCTTCAACTAGTTGATGAGAAACATCATACTGGACAGTAATAATTTTTTTCGGAATACCTTCATCATCAACAATAACTTTTTTCTCATCCAATGCAAAATCAATACTGCCTCTTTCCTTTCTTTTTTGATTAAGTAGAAGAGCCAAATTTTTAAGATTTTGTAATAACTCATAATGGGGGAGAGAAGGATCATTTGAATTAATTACTGCATATGCATCTTCATATGAGAAGCGTTTCTTGCTATGAATAATTGAACGACTGATTCTTCTATTTACTAAATTACCAGAAGGATCAAACTCCATGAAAACAGACGCCGCCAATCGATTGATATACGGTTTTAAACTACATAAATTATCAGCAAGTTCTTTAGGCAGCATGGAAATGCATTTTGTTGGAAAATAGGTGGAGTTGGCGCGTTTGTAAGCCTCCTTATCCAAATGAGAGCCTTTCCTCACATAATATGTCACATCCGCTATATGAACGCCTAAATGATAATGCCCCTGACTATCAATAGTTAAAGAAAGAGCATCATCGAAATCTTTGGCCGTTTTAGGATCGATTGTTATAATTTCCTCATCTGTCAAATCCACTCGATCAGGATGATCCGATACTAAAATTTCCTGTTTGAATTGTTTCAATTCTTCGATGATTTTTTCATCGAAGTCATCTGTTAGCTGAAATCTTAATAATGCCGCATCGAGATCCTTGGATGGATCTTTTATCGAACCGATTTTATCTATGATTTTACCGTCGATTTCATCTTTTTTATCCCAGTCAGTAATGGAAACAACAACCCGGTCTCCGACATGGTATTTACTACTTTTAATAGTGATATAGGGCACATCTACCAAATCCGGCAGATAAACATCCAATATCCCTTTCTTTTTTGATTCAATAATCCCCAGGTATTCTTTTTTGGAGCGTTTAACAACTTTATCGACAATTCCTTCATAGCCTTTGGGAGATTCACTCAAAACCTCTATTTCTACCAAATCACCATCGATTGCCGTATTCAAACGTTCAAAGGGGATGAATACCTCAAGCTTTGGACTTACTGCGACAAATCCAAAACCTCTTGGGTGAACAGAAATAGGCCCTTGGAACTTTTTATTGATTATTGAATGGGTAATAGGGGAGATTTTCCCTTTGTAAATCTCAAGTTTTTTCTGTTTTTTAAGGTTTTTCAAAGCTTCTTTATAAAAAAAGACCTCTGTTTCAGATAATTGAAGATTCTCAAGCAATTTCCTTTCTGAAATAGGCATGGTCCTTTCTTCAAAAAAACATAGTATTTTTTGACTGATATCAGAGATAATTCTTTGGATTTTAACGGATTTTTTCATTGAAGTCTTTATTGTTATTTCCCTTAGAATAAATTTTATGGATTATTTACTCAAACTATTACTTTAAAAGTGTTTAATTTCAGAAAATTGATTAATAATTAATAAAATGGTAAAATCTTAACACAATCCTAACAAAAAAAAGAAAAATTATGCCGGAAATCCAAGCACCTATTCGTAAGAAGCCCATTAATTTCGAAAATTATTCTCATCCTGACTTTTTAGAAAAATTGTCAAAAAGGATTCATTCATACGTACACTGTTTTTTGATAGATCGATATAAAATTAGAAATGAGCTTTTTGTAATTTATAGAAGTGTCCTGCCTATTCAAGAAATTCCTTTCAAAGATCACGAGCTGCAACTAACAACTTACATCACTTATCAATATTTTTTTCATTATTACAAGAATCTAATAAACAATCCTTATTGTTCAACTAAAGACCCTATTTTCATCCTTCTTTTTAAAAGATCCTTTTCAAAAAGGGGATTTCAAAGGCTGTTACGTGATGGGTTAGAAATTTATTTAAAACAATTACCTCAATCTCCTTTTCATTTAAGGTGCTTAAAACAATTTTATTTAATTCATATCCAACATGTTGACGATGTAGATATATTGAAAGCATTTATTAATCATCTAGAATCCTTTCAATTCAATGAAGAAGAACTATTTAGCATTTATGAACATTTTGTAACTCAAAGATGTGATGAAAGCGTAAACCATTTATTTGAAAATATTCATAAATTCAACTTCTTAAATATTGATTATGAAAGACTTGAAGATGTTTTATACAAAAGAGATACTCAAAGTCCCGATCATCTGAGAATTCTACAAACTAGATATAGTCCAGAATTACAAGAAATAGATCCAATCGATCTTATTTAATAAAAATTACTTTAATTGAATAAAACAAATAATTTTGTTATAATAATATATCCAATAATAAGAGGTTTATATGAAAAGCAAAATTATTAAAATCATTTCTTTCCTTCTTTTAGGATGCGGATTAATCTTTGGTAAACAAATCTTTGCCAATACACCTTCTCAAGAAGTCATCAATAATGTGCAGCAAGAACAAGTAATCCATCCCACATATAAGGCGATTACAGGTCCAGAAGAAGTGATGATGCATTTTCCAAAAAATCCAACTGATTTACATGACAAAGCTATCGATAAAAAAATCTATAATGGCGCTTTTTTACAATTTTCAGATAACGAGATGATGAAATATACCGTCAAACAGAATGTTGAAGATTATTCCATCGAACAGTTAATGAACAATTCTTTAAAAGATCTACAAAAAGCTTCTTATCATATCGATAAGGCAATAGTTGTTAAAAACACCCAATATCCAACAGCGATTATCCAATACGAACATAATGGCATGCAATACACAAAACAAATCGTTTTAACTCCTTATAACGAATACGAATTTTCAGCATGTAGAGATCTTGCCAGCAACAACCAAGCTGTCTTTGATCAATTCTTCAAAAGTATTCAAATTAAAGACTTATATTAATTTTTTTGGTCCCTTACAAATTTATATTCTGCTTTCGATATAAATAACTGTTAGGGACTAATTTTTTTCCTTTCATTGCATTTCTTCTTTTTTTTCCATAAACTATAGTTTTATCCAATGAAACTAGTTTATTATGGCACTTATACAAGTAGATAATTTATCGAAGCAATATGGGGAAAAGATCCTATTCAACAATTGCAGTTTTTCTATTGAAAAGGGAGAGAAATGCGCACTTGTCGGAAGAAATGGAGAAGGGAAAACAACCCTTTTCAAAATGCTACTGGGACTTGAGCATGAAGATAGGGGAGAAATCCAAATAGTTAAAGATTATCGTATAGGTTATCTGGAGCAACATCTTTCTTTTCATCATGAAGATATTTTACAAGAAGTGATGAGCGCTGCTCAAAAAGAGGATAAGGATAAAGACTACCTTGCTGAAAAGATCCTATTCGGTCTTGGATTTGAACAAGAAGATTTAAAAAGATCCCCAAAGGATTTTTCAGGAGGATACCAACTGAGGATCAATTTAGCCAAAGTTCTTGTTTCGGATCCGGACTGTTTGTTTTTAGATGAACCTACCAACTACTTGGATATTCTATCTATACGATGGCTAGAGGAATTTTTACGTAAATGGTCCAAAGAACTGATCATTATTTCCCACGATCAAAGTTTTTTAAATGCAGTTATTACCCATGTAATAGGAATCCATCGCCATAATACCCCTAAGATCAAAGGGGATACCCATAAGTATTATGAACATATCGCACTTCAAGATGAAATCTACGAAAAAACACGTCAAAATTTAGAAAAAAAACAAGAAAAATACGAAGACTATATTAGAAGATTTGGAGCCAAAGCAACAAAGGCCTCTCAAGCAAAATCAAAAGAAAAAGCGCTCAAAAAGCTCGGATCATTGGAAAAACTTATTTCCATGCAAAATTTGAGTTTTTCCTTCAATGAAAAACCTTTTTTCGGAAAAAAGTTCGCAAACATTACTTCTATAGAGTTTTCTTATCCTGATAGTAATTTAGAACAAAAGCTTATCTCAAATTTTTCATGTCAAATTGAAAAAACCGACCGAATCGCTCTCATTGGAAAAAACGGATTTGGAAAATCCACTTTACTAAAACTGATAGCTCAAGAAATCAAGCCTGATAATGGTTATGTTTCTATATCTAGAGATATTTCCATCGGCTATTTCGGCCAAACAAACATCTCAAGACTGAATCCAAACTGCACAATTGAAGAAGAGGTTACTTTTTCCAATACAGATTTGGAGATCAGTCAAGTCCGATCGATTTGTGGAAAAATGCTTTTTTCAGGATCAGATGCCGACAAAAAGATTCAAGTCCTGTCAGGAGGAGAAAAAAGCCGCGTTTTACTAGCTAAAATCATTGCCAAGCCTTGCAACCTTCTTCTTTTGGACGAACCTACCAACCATCTTGATATGGAGTCTATTGAAGCGTTAATAGAGGCTTTAAACGATTATTCCAAAGCTTTTATCATCGTATCCCATAATGAAGAGATCTTGAATCGTCTCAATCTTACAAAACTGATCGTATGTCATAAAAATTCCCAGGAGCTTTTCTTAGGAAACTACTTGGAATTTTTAGAAAAAAGGGGATGGGATGAGGAAAACACAGAAGCTATAAAAGAGAATATTCAAAAGAAAGGAACCCTTCTTCAAAATCTTTCCAAAGAAATCAGGCGTAAACAGCAAGAAATGAATAAAATTGAGAAAAACATCTTGTCTTTTGAAAGAAAAATAGAAGAAAAAAGCAGATCTTTGGAACAAGCAACCGCTACTAACAACGTCGATGAAATCGCTCAATTATCTACAGAAATAGCAACTTTGCAAAAAAACATTGAAAAGCTTTTTGATGATCTTGAAAGAATCGAAACAGAAATTCAGTCTATGAAAAATTAATCTATTTTTCATGTTTATCTTCTGTATGCACAAAAACTTCCCTAACTGGATAAGGAATATCAATATTATTTTCTTTTAAAGCCGTTTCAATTGCCCATAGGTAACGCGATGTAGTTGATTCCGGTGGTAATTCTTTTTGATATTCATTAACCCAAACAATCAACTCAAAATCAATGCTACTATCACCAAAGCCTTTTAACCAGACTAGGGGAGGACGAGTTGAAAGAGTGATAGGAACTTTTTTTGCAGCTTCAATAATGATTTTTCTAACCTTATCTTTATCTGCATCGTAGCTAACACCAAACTGTATCCTCACTCTTCTAATTTTTTCAGATAACGTCCAATTCGTGAATCGTTTTAATACTAGATCTGAATTAGGGACTAAAATCTCCAGATTATCCAAAGTCTTAATTAAGGTAGTTCGAACATTGATCGCCATCACAGTTCCTTGTTCGCCTGATTCTAGCTGAATAAAGTCTCCGATACGGATATTCTTTTCTAAAAGCAAGATAATACCAGCAATAAAATTGCTAAAAATATATTGCAACCCAAAACCAATACCTATACTCAAAGCTCCGGCAATATAGGCAAAAGCTGTCAAATCCAATCCAATTGAAAGACTTGCAAATAATATCGAAAAGCCAAAAATCACATAGAACATCAATCGACTTAGGGTATACATGCTCGATGCAGACAATGCCTCATGACGCATACCTAAACGCACCAATATTCGTTTTGAATATTTGGAAAGGTAATAACCTACAATAATAATCAGGAAAAATTTTAATATTTTCCATAAGGTAATGACTGTTTCGCCGATATTGAATAATTTATAATGTAATAAATCAATCACCTTTCGAGCTTTAATTTTTGCTTGCAAGTAGTAAGTGGCTACTTTATCTTTTAAAGATACATGTTTTTCATGTGCTAGATTCACAAGCTCCTGTAGCATAATCTGGGCATAATCCAGCTTATCTTGCAATTTCTGCAATTCTACCATAATCTTTTTACTATTATCCAAAAGCTTATTTGCATTACTTTTTTTGGCTTGATTGTCTGTGATATCCAAAACCTGATTGTACCTAAATTGAGCTTCCTTTTGCCAAGATTTATATTGATTTTGAATTTTATCGATTTTGGTTTGTATTTGATCTAAAAAATCAAATAGAGACTGTTTTTCTTTCGTTTTCTGGAATACTTTGTAAAATTCCAAGGAGAGTTGATCCAATTGAATATCAAGAATCAAAGAATTATATAAAATATTCTGCAAAAGATATTCCTGCGATAAAAGCAAAAATTTTTGTGAAAGTAAGTTTTTCTCTCTTTCATATGTGATTTGATCGTAGAGAGCATCAATTTTTGTAGAATAATTTGTTAAAAGCTTATGCTTTTCACTAATTTCCTTTTCCAAATCTTCCTTAAAATCTTTTGGGAAAACCAGCCTTGATTTTGCATATGATATTTCGGTCTCTTTCAAATCAATCATTTGGTTTTGAAGTTGAAGTTTCTTTTGGTTTTTATCCTGCTGTATTGAAGCCAGAGCAATCGAAAGCCTCATTTCCATTAATTGAATGCCTAAAATCAGTTTATCATAGGAAGGTTGGTCCAAATTTTGGTATTGCTGTAATTCGTTGTTATAGAGATGGTTTTTCTTAGATATAGCTTGATTTTCCAATTCATTTTGCATCTTCAACATCTGATATTCATCATTCAATTGATTCTGCTCTTTCAACATATTAACAAGCATATCAAAGCTATACTGATCCTTCTTCTCAAAAGAAAGAGGTTTTTCAGTCACAATTTTTTTACTTCTTTTTTCAAAGGAGGATACAAATAGTTCTTGGAGTTTCAATATTTCATTCGTTAAGATTTTTCGATATTTATCTGGAGCATCTTTTTGATATTGATCTAAAAGGTTAAAAAACCGCTTTTTTCTAATCTCATACA
>ERZ795053.2371-NODE-2371-length-22996-cov-8.100737_pt1 | contig 22996 bp, 21 predicted proteins | sample MGYA00375137_ERZ795053 | MGnify/ENA primary metagenome ERZ795053 (study PRJEB30182, sample SAMN05720284) | activated sludge metagenome | isolation source: Anaerobic digester | place: Hong Kong | collected 2014-12-17 ...
TGCAGCAGGCGTAGTAAATTCGCCATTTTAAAGGGTGAATTACGACAAAGGTCCGGAGCCGGGAACGCCCTGGGATATTATTTTCCAGGAATGAATATTATTGAAAATTTAATTAGGCGGGACCATTCAGAACAGGCCATTTTCATTGGGTGAATGCTTATCGATAACCTGGCCCAGGTCCCAGAGCTCTTTGATCTTATTCCCCTCAAAGCGAAATATATGGACGACAGCGATGTCCATATCCTGTTTTATTACCAGCGAGTGCGTTATCACCGTATCATCATCCCGGTAGGCATGTTTGATCTCAATGGATTTATTCGGGCTGTTTCGGTGCGCATCCTCCATTGCTAATAATAATGCCTCACAGCTGCCCTGAAAATATTGATTGTGGTGAATAAAGTCAGGTGCTACGTATTGGCCAAATGCCTCCTTTACTTTTCCGTGCCCAGCCAATTGCAGGAAGGATTCGGCAATAGCGATGATGGTCATATTTTTTCTGCTTTGATTACTTCGACACTTCTCCCCAGCGTCTTAAACCTGTCCCCGTTTTCCTGTAAAACGGTAATGGTGATGTGTCCGGTCTTGCTGGTGTTAATATCGCGGACATAACCGGATTTTCCTTTGTGGGTGCCGGCAATTACCCTGCAATAGTCCCCGTCTTTCAATTGATTGTCAGCCATAGTATGTCTATTTTTTAGGCATTGAGTCGTTTTTCATAAGGCACAGATTCACCGTATTCAAGATACCTTTTTAGTATTCTCAAATACATAGCCCAGCAATAATTTGAGATCCGAAAATGCTCATTCTCGGATTTCCATCCGTTATGGTAAAACCGGACCTCGGTAACCTGATCATTTTGTTTCAAACGAAAACCTACTTTGGTTCCGGTCCAATCCTGATCTGCCTCTTGCATGGTCCATTCAACCACTTCATTTGGAATATATTCAGAAACCATGGCCGACCATTGATAGTCCGGGCCAAAATCGAATTGGAATAATTGACCTTCAGCGCATACACCCGATGAGGATTTGGTCCACCAACGGTCCAGTCCTTCCGGTGTCGAGATGGCTTCAAACACATTGTTGATGGAAGCACGAATTGGAAAGTTATGGTAAATGCCTGCCATGGTAATTACTTTTTGCCAGGTTAATAGCCCGGCACTTTAATAATATACGAACAAATTAGGGTGTCTGTTTGCATTTCACCTGAGGCTTAAAGGACCATTCGGTGTAGTTGTGAATATGCTAAGGCGCTTCGGAGAGCTCAAGGTTTGCCGGTTGATAGTGGTGTATTTTACCCCGGAGCCAATAGACGACTACTCTTACCCGGGAAACTACCAAACTTTCTTTAACTTGAGGTCAAACAATTGCTCCATGACCTTTCAAAATAAAACCGCCTTCATCACCGGGGCCTCACGTGGTATCGGGAAGGCAATTGCTATGAAGCTGGCATCCCAAGGTGCCAACATCGTCATTGCCGCAAAAACAACGGAGCCCCATCCCAAGCTGGAAGGCACCATTTACACGGCTGCTGAGGAGATTGAAGCCGGCGGAGGCCGGGCATTGGCAATAAAGGTGGATGTGCGGGAAGAAGCGGAAGTCCAGTCGGCGGTAGCTCAGGCGGTGGACCATTTTGGAGGGATCGATATCGTCATTAACAACGCCAGCGCCATACAACTAACACCCAGTGAGTTTACCGAGATGAAGCGCTTTGACCTCATGCACCAGATCAACTACCGGGGTACTTTTTTGGTATCCAAGACTTGTCTGCCATTCCTGAAAAAAAGCTCCAATCCCCACATCCTGACGCTTTCGCCTCCGTTGGATCTTAATCCTGCCTTCTTTGCGCCGCATGTTGCCTATACCATCTCCAAGTTTTCCATGAGCCTGTGTATGCTGGGATTGGCGGGAGAGTACGCTGAATACGGGATCGCCTGCAATACACTATGGCCGGAAACCACCATAGCCACCGCTGCAGTCCTGAATTTACTGGGCGGTGAATCCATGATGCAGATGTCACGTACGCCAGAGATCGTGGCGGATGCTGCTGCCTGGATCCTCGAGCAACCTTCGGCAACGTATACCGGTCGTTTTCTCATCGACACCGATGTGCTCAAGGAAGCGGGAATGACTGACTTTTCCGGATATGCTATGGTTCCCGGCACCACCACCCTGATGCCGGATCTGTTCACACCCGGGTATCTTAAGGCCATGGGCGGCCGGGGCAAGCACGATTAAAGCCTTTTTGCCGGTATAAACCACTTTCATAGTAGTATCCCTCAGGACCAGGATGATGAAGGTCATTGCTCCTTGTTAAGCATAATGGCTTAATGCATGTAGCTTTGAACCAGCATATCCGGATAGTAACTATAGATGGGATCACCTTTGAAGAAGATCGATTCAACCGTAGAGACCAACTGTCTCACTTGTTTTAGCAGGAGTTTATCGTTATTTGCTTCACTACCCAGGGAAGAACTTATTCTGCTCAACCAGAATAAAAAATGTATTTTCTTCTCCAGGGATGAATACCTGTTCCGTCAGGGTAGCTGGCCTCTCGGCCTTTTTGCACTGTCTCACGGTAAGGTGAAGAATGTGCGGGTCAGCGCCAATGGGGATGAACATATCTTCTCTCTGAATAAGGCCGTTGACTTCTTGGGTTTTTACGATTTTATGGGTGATCAGCCCTATTCTTTCTCCTGCATTGCTCTGGAGCCTTGCCAGGTATGCTTTATCCCTCGTTCCTATTTTCTGGAAATGTTGCAACGTCAACCGGCCATTGCCATCAAGACGCTGCAGGCAATAAGTAAACAATTTGCCCAGTCCATCGAACGCTCGACCAATCTGCAGAGTAAACACATGCGGGGACGGATGGCCGACACCCTGCTTTACCTGTATGAACTGTTTGATGGCGCAAACAACGATCAAATGATCCGGCTGCACCTCAAGAGAAGTGATTTTGCAGCTTTATCGGAGATGAATGTAGCCAATGCGATCCGGACCCTCTCTGAGTTTTCCAAGTCCGGGTTAATCTCCCTGGAGGATGGCGTCATCCGGTATCTTAACCTGGATGAGCTGCGGAGGTCCAGCGCGCTGCAGTAATTGCGTTATTTCCTTATAAGTTATTATAATTCAGTTTATAAAACATAACAAATGTTTGGAATGTGATTAAAAGCATCCTTGGCTATGTTGTAGAACATATTCCGGCTCAACCGATAAAGCTAATATTGGCTATTGAATTGAAGGTAGAACGGATTTTGAAAGACAACCTGAGTGTAGCGGAAAGCAATCTGGACATTTGAATACGTACCACTAATATCGTTTACGTGGCATTTCTGATCGTCAGAAATAGCCAGGAATCATTCTATTTTTTCGTTGCCAGTATTCGAAGGAGTGCCAATTGCTCCCCGCTACCTCCGGCAATCTATCCGTACCTCTTCAAGAAATTACATTTAATTCAGTGGACTATGAGGCCAAATTTTACCCGTTTATTGCACCCCGCTTCGGTATTATTTCTTTTAGCAAGCCAGTTGCTTATTGCTCAGACCAACCGCTCTTACGACGGTTGGCTGAATCATCCGGATCAATTCTGGGGTGCGACGTTTACACAGGTAGTGTACCAATCTCCGACCGACTATGGCGATGGTTTTTCAACGCCTTCCGGAGCAGACCGGCCTAATCCCCGCTACATCAGCAATCAGATCTTCGCACAGAACGGGATCATCGGCGATCCCCAGGGGCGGAGCGCATTTGTGTGGGGTTGGGGTCAATTCATCGATCACGACATCACGTTAAGCCCGGATCACGAGACGGAGGCATTTGTTGTTACCATCCCTACCGGCGATCCGTATTTCGACCCACTGGGTACGGGTACCGCTACGATACCGATGCTTCGCTCCCAATACGATCACAACACCGGCACCAATCCGACCAATCCACGACGCCACATCAATGCGACCACCGCATTTATCGATGGCTCGGGAGTCTATGGGCCGGATGAGACCCGGGCAAAATGGTTGCGTACCGGCAGTTCCGGCAAACTGAAAATGTCTTCCGGAGGAATGCTTCCGTACAATACGGTGGACGGGGAAAAAGATAGCCCCATCGACCCGGCGGCACCCATGATGGCCATGCCGTTTTCATATGTTAAAAAATATTACGTAGCCGGAGATGTCCGGGCCAACGAAAACCCTTTCCTGACATCCATACATACCCTGTTCGTCCGGGAACATAACCGCCTCTGTGACAAGCTGGCTAAAGACCATCCGGATTGGAATGATGAAAAAATTTATCAGAAAGCCAGAAAGTTGGTTGGTGGTATGATTGAAGCGATCGTGTACGAAGAATGGTTGCCCTCCATGGGTATTTCTTATCCGGCCTATCCGGGTTACCAGTCTTCGGTCAATCCGGGTATGATGAATGAATTCGTAACGGCCGCGTTTCGTTACGGACATACTACCATTAATGGAGTCCTCAACCGCCTGGATGATTTCGGGCATGCAATCCCGGATGGGCCCATTGCACTGCGCAATGCATTTTTTAATCCGGATGCAATTGCGGCAGCTATGGGCATTGAACCCTATCTGGAAGGCGGTGTAAGTGTAGCGCAGCAACACATGGATTGCAAGGTGATCGATGACCTGCGTAATTTCCTCTTTGGTCCTCCGGGTGCCGGGGGTATGGACCTGGCTTCCCTCAATATCAACCGGGGAAGGGACAGAGGACTATTGCCTTATAACCGTATGCGCACGTACTTCGGACTGCCGGAACTTACATCATTTGCCCAGATCACATCCAATAGTCTGGTACAGGCAGCCCTCGCAGAAACTTACGACAATGACATTAATCTGATCGACCCCTGGGTAGGCATGCTGGCTGAAGACCATATGCCGGGAGCAATGTTTGGTCCAACGGCTATGGCTATTGTCCGGGAGCAGTTTCTGAACTTGCAGGTTGGAGACCGTTTTTATTACGAGAACGATTCCAATTTAACAGCTGATGAAAAAGCCGAAATCAAAGGGACCCGGCTGGCGGACGTGATCCGGCGTAACACGACGCTGGGTTTCTTCCCGGAAGAAGCCTTTAAGACCCACATTTTTGAAGAATCACTCATCCGCACCATTGACGGTACCCAAAATAACCCATACAATCCGTCCTGGGGTGCAACGAATACGGAGGTTTCGGTAGCATCGGGCCTGCACTTTACCGATGGCATCCAATTGGCTTCAGGTGAGGACCGCCCAAATCCACGCCTCATCAGTAACGAAATCTTTGCTCAGGAAGGACACATCAACGACAAGCTGGAACTATCTGCCTATGCCTGGGGATTCGGACAATTTATCGATCATGACATCACACTCAGCCCGGATCAGGAGGCGGAACGAATGGATATTGCCATACCGGCTTATGATGCCTACTTTGATCCGCAGGGGACAGGTACCCAGACCATGCCGATGTTGCGATCCGCATTTATGGCCGGGACCGGTACCAGTAAAGCCAATCCGCGGATGTATTTTAATGGCATCACAGCCTTTATCGACGGCTCCGCAGTCTATGGCTCGGATGCAAAACGTGCTGCCTGGTTGCGTACTTTTTCTGAAGGCAAATTAAAGATGAGTGCCGGAGAGATGTTGCCCTATAATACCATCACCGGTGAAGCCGGGGACGCCATTGATCCGGAAGCGCCGGCCATGGCTATGCCATTTCCGAATGTTGATCATTATTACATAGCCGGTGATATCCGGGCCAATGAAAACGGATTTCTTACGTCCATCCACACGCTTTTTGTCCGTGAACACAACCGTCAATGCGATCAACTTAAAATACAGCATCCGGACTGGACCGACGAACAACTGTACCAGCATGCGCGCAAAATCGTAGGCGGGCTGATCGAGTCCATCGTCTATGAAGAATGGTTGCCCACGCTGGGTATTGATCTGCCGGCTTACCAGGGTTTTCAGGCCGACGTCAATCCGGCCATCATGAATGTCTTCTCGACCGCAGCCTATCGGTATGGCCATTCCACCATCGGACCGGAATTTGTGATGATGGACAACTCGGGCAATTATATGGAACCCAGCGGCCTGCAGTTACGGAGCATGTTTTTTAACCCGGGTATCATGGGAGATATGGGTGATGTAGCGCCATTGCTGGCCGGTATGACCACGGTGCACGCACAGGATTTTGACTGTCACGTCATTGACGATCTTCGCAATTTTCTCTTTGGTCCTCCCGGAGCCGGAGGTCTGGACCTGGTGTCCCTGAACCTCAACCGGGGTCGTGACCGGGGATTAGCAGATTTCAATACCATCCGCCAGGAATTTGGATTGTCCAAATTGTCCTCCTTTAGCCAGCTGTCCTCAGATCCGGTTTTGAATCAGCATTTTGCATTTGTTTATCAGGACATCAATAAAATTGACCCCTGGGCAGGCATGCTGGCTGAGGATCACATGCCGGGCGCCTTATTTGGACCCACCGCTATGAATATCATCAAACGACAGTTCACCGATATCCGCGATGGCGACCGCTTCTATTTTGAGGTGGATCCGGTACTATCTGCCCCGGAAAAAGCAGACATCAAAGCAACCCGTATGGCCGATATCATTCGCCGGAATACCGGCATAACCTTTATCTCGGATCATGTTTTCAAAGTGGAAGAAGCCTCCACCTCAGTGGCTACTACCCGGACCAGTCTGGATGTACGCATTTATCCGAACCCGGCTTCTGATGAATTGCACATCAACTTACCGGGAGAAACACCGATCCACGATGGAGCTATGCTGCAAATTGCTGATCAGACGGGCATCGTCCATGCGCTCGTACCGGTGGGATACCACCCGGATGGAAGGTTACAACTGGACATCAGCAGGCTTCCGTCCCAGCGGGTCTATGTTTTAACGCTGATCAATGACCAGGATGTCGGTAGCGCTTTGTTCTTAAAGCAATAGAATCTAATATTTGAGTCCAGATTTTACCTGTTGGCACCCCCAGCTCGCACGTTATGGGGGTGCTTCTTTTTTGGAAGACACCATGGGCTGCAACGTGGTTTTGATCCATGTATACCAAATTAATAAGCGGAAGATTTGAGGGCTCCCTGATCCGTGCGATGCGGATAATTCCAAAAGGCGAAGTTGAATAAGGCATGGAAAAACGAATTATCTTTGTAGTCGAATCATGAAACCTTTATATGATCAAATATTTGGTCCCGACTGACTATTCAGCCAACTCGTTGCATGCGCTCCAATATGCCATCCAATTGGCCAACAAACAGCCATCCATCATTTACCTTTATCACTTTTACCGGATCAAGGAAAAAGCCGGTATGATTATGTCCTTTGAAGAGCGGCTGCAGGATGAAAATGAAAGGCAGTTGGAAGACCTGGTTGCGACAGTTGCCCATCTGATGGACGAAAATACCCGGATCGAGATCAAAGCCAAATCGGGTGATGCCGCTACCCAAATCAACTGGAATGCAGAAGTTCATGGGGTGGATTACATCGTGATGGGCGCCCAGGGAGAGACCATGGATCCCCAGGTGAGTTTTGGCAGCACCCTGGGAGGCGTGATCAAATCCACCATTACGCCTATATTGATCATACCTCCAAATTTTGCCGGGGGCCTGCCCAGGCGGATTTTATTTGCATTTCGCAGACTCACCACCCATGCGCATGAGGTAATACGGCCTTTCAGGTGGCTCCTGTCACTCTGTAAAGCCAAGTTATCGGTTCTTCATGTCATCGCGAGTGAAGACGATACGATGGAGGTAGAATTAGGAGACCTCTTTACGCATCAGGCATTTCACGAGGTGGAGATAAAGGCGGATTCATTGCCGGCGGGCGTGGCTGCATATTTGGCGGAAAATTCCATGGATTGGGTTTGTATGATCAAACGCAACCGGGGTATCTTTGAACGGCTATTTACCACCAATCGTTTTTATAAAGAAGATTTTTCCATTCCTGTGCCGGTATTGCTGGTTCCTGAATGGAAGGCAACCGCAGAATAAATGGAAATACCTGGACCGACCTATGACGTAGTGATCATTGGGGGCGGGCCCATCGGGCTGGCATGTGCCATCGAAGCAAGACGCCGAAAATTATCCCATATCATTCTGGAAAAAGGAGTCTTGGTCAATTCGATCTATCATTTCCCGGTTAATATGACCTTTTTCTCAACCTCCAATTTGTTGGAGATTGGGGATGTGCCTTTTATTGCGCACGCCGACAAGCCTAGCCGCCGTGAAGCACTGGAATATTATAGACGAGTCGTAGAATCCTGGCAATTAAACCTACACGTTTACGAACCGGTGACCGGGATGTATCGTCTGGATGATGCCCATTATGCCGTCGTGACTGTTAAATCCACTTACCGGGGGCATGCCGTGATCGTAGCTACCGGCTTCTACGACTGTGCCAATCTGATGGAAATTCCTGGCGAGTCGCTGCCCAAAGTAAAACATTATTACGACGATCCGCATCCCTACATTGGTCAAAAAGTAGTAGTCGTTGGCGCGGCCAATTCGGCTTGTGATGTGGCGCTGGAGACGTATTATAAAGGTGCGGAAGTGACCATGGTCATCCGGGAAGCGCAGATCCGTCCGAACGTCAAATACTGGATTCGGCCTAACATCGAAAACCGCATCAAGGAGGGATCGATCAAAGCACATTTCAACGCCACTTTGTTGGAAATCCGGGAAAAAGAAGTCGATGTAATGACCCCGGATGGGAAGATCACCCTGGACAATGACTGGGTGCTCGCCATGACCGGCTACCATCCGAATTATGAATTCCTGGAACGGATCGGGATACGTCTCAACCGGGACGAATTCCAGACACCCACCTGCAATCCTGAAAGTCTGGAGACCAATCTGCCACGGGTTTATGTCGCCGGTGTTATATGTGCCGGACTACAGACCAACCGGCTCTTTATCGAAAACAGCCGGGTCCATGCCGAGATGATCCTCGATGACATTCAGCGGAAATTACAACCAGAAGAGGCATGATGGCAGCCTACGACCTTATTATCTTCGACTGCGATGGTGTACTGGTGGACAGTGAGCCCATCGCCAACCGCATTTTTGCCGAAGAAGTCCGCCGTCTGGGCTATCCGCTCAGTGATGAGGAAGCACGGCGCGAATTTCCCGGCACCTCGCTGGCCTATTGCATCAATTATACCGAACGTAAATTTGGCATCAAACTGCCGGAAGATCTGGGCCTCATTTACCGTCAAAAATCTTTTGAGGCTTTTACCAGAGAGTTGGAGGCGGTGCCTGGCATTCCGGAGCTGATCCATGCACTGACCATACCCTACTGCGTGGCGTCGAATGGACCCATGCATAAGATGGAGCATAACCTGCGTATTGTAGGCTTGTACGATCGCTTTGCCGGCAAGCTTTTCAGCGCCTATGAGATTGATCAGTTCAAGCCGGAGCCCGGATTGTTCTTGTATGCGGCTGCACAGATGGGTGCCGAACCGTCTCGTTGCCTGGTGATCGAAGACAGCATCCATGGCATACAGGCGGCCCTCTCCGCAGGCATGGATATTTGGGCTTACAGCCATGATCACAATGAACAGGAGTTTCGCGACGCCGGAGCAAGGACGTTCCGGAGTATTAAGGGGATGCAGGAAGCGCTCATGTAATAGGCTCAGTATTGAGTCCATATCGGAAACTCTCTTTTTCAGAAAATAGCTATGTATCCAATACTAAAGGCAGAGAAGGGAGAAGCAACCCAAAAGCCCAATTTCTATATCATTGTTCATTTATTTCTAACTATTGTTGTTGTACATAAAAGTGCGGAAGGCGAAGAATGTACCTTGCTTTCATCTGATTGTATATTTTAGCTTGGGTCTGAATTTGCATGTTGTACCAGTTTCTGGTATTCTTGTTAAAAACATATGGCGAAAAACACTTCTGTTATACTAGGGGACCATTTTGATCGATTCATCCAAGTTGAACTGGAATCCGGCAGATATGCATCCACAAGTGAGATCATTCGTTGTGGGTTGCGTTTATTAGAAGAAGAAAAACAAAGAATTGATGCCATTAATCAAGCATTGGCAAACGGAGAAAAAAGTGGAAAACCAAAACCCTTTGACAATGCTGCGTTCAAAGATCAGATGAAAAGAAAGCTTGAGCCTAATGACTGAGCTTTTACTTTTGCCTCAAGCTGAAAGAGATCTTGAAGAAATTTATGAAAACACCTTTTTTACTTAGGGAATTGAACAAGCTGAATTCTATCAGGCTGAATTATTTCATGCGATGACTCTCTCTTATAGAATAACTTATTGGGGAAAAAGTATCCATTTTCTAAATCTGGTTATCGGGTGTTACACATAAATAGGCATTTAATTCTTTTTAACCAAAAACCGTATTTATAGAAAATTGATGTGATGATTTATTTTGGGTTTATGTCTTCATGTATATACGTTGTCTTGTTTTTTATTCCTCATTTGGCACAGCCTGCAATGACTGATTGGTAATGATTTGTTTAACTTTTTGAGGACTGCTTATGGCGGCGTAGATGATTAACAGTAAGACTACAATTCCTAATAATCTGAAATGATGCACTAAATCGTATGCACGGCGCCCAATAACATCTGAACCGATGATCGGTGATAAAATGGTGCTTAGGGTTAACAATGAGAACACATACATTTTTGATTTTGCATTCCAGTCATATCTCCATAAAACGATGCAATAATAGGTTAGATAAACACAAATGGGATATAAAAAAATAAAAGCGTATATCTGCTGATGCGGGAAAATCATAGGAGTCAATAGGCAGATATATCCGATAGCCCTTATCTCGGATAGTCGGTCTATGTTTTTAATAAAAGGTGATTTAAGAAAAAAAACTGTTAATATAACTAATGTTGCTCTGATAACATTTGTGATTAATATGGCTTTTTCTGGGTTTAACGATATTATATTTCTGCTGATATTAAGTTGACCGGTTGTTTCTGTGAGAAATACGGGTATCATTCCTACCAGTGACTGTGCTTTTGTTCCTGCTTCGATCAGATGTTCCTTATTTGATGGATTTATGACAGCCCACCATTCATGCAATAAAAAATTGTTAAAATCGTATCCGATGAATATTGCTGGAAGATATAAATAAATTAGACTAAATGACAAAACCAATAAGAAAGTGTTAAACTTTTTACGATATATTAGATAAGGTAGAATAACAATTGGCATCAATTTTATATTTATGGCAAATGCCAATAGCAATGATCCAATAACGTATTTATTTTTTTGGATTAGTTCGATCGATTCAAGTATAGCCCAAAGTAGAAAGATAGTAACCTGGATCATAGTAATATTATAAAGAATGAACCTTAGCATAAAAAATAATGAAATAAAGAATAGAAGTAGATTATCACCGTTATTTACAACTCTAAGGTCAAGATACGCGGAAATGCATTTATAAATTCTGAATAATAAATAGCCAGATAGCAGTAACCAAAATAATTCAAAAGCTGGGCCAATGTTAGAAAACGGAATTAAAAGTAAAGCAAAGAGTGGACTATAGTAGTATTGTAGATCAGGCTTAATAAATGGTGGAGCGTATATATTCTGATGATTATTTAATTTAGTTGCAGCTTCAAGAAATACATCAAAGTCACCTCCTTTTGAAGCGGCTATAATGCTCAACAATATATAAGCAAAGGCAAGAGTTATCATTGCTATTTTTTTATACATATGAGTTGGATATTAAGTTTGAGAAAGATTGGATAAAGCCGGAAGTTATGTTGTTCTTTGCATAGGTGCAATAAAATTTATGGATAACTGGATCTTTTCTATAAGATTTGGCGACTATACTCACTTACACCCAAAGGTTTTAAACTTAAATTATCGCTAGTCCCTGGCAATTAATTCCGAGAATCCATCATAGATCAGCGCAGGGTTAAAGTATTTAGTTTCCATTACTAATATTTCAGGAATACTTAATTGTTCTGAATGATAAATTAGGGGCAATTTTAAATTACTAATTGAATTTGAAGTTATATTGCTTTCCGCTTTTTCCCAACTGGGAGGATGTAATTGTAAATTGGTTTTTACTTGCATCTTCTTTAAAATCTTATCATCATTATCATTTGACCAAGAAGTTAATATGTACATAAATTTATCATCCTCCATTGGCCTAACACACCAAACTCTACACCGCAATTTATCCCCTCCTTGAACTGTTGTGTCTAGTAATACGAAAAACATAAAAGGGATAGTATTGAATTTCTGGTAAATTTGTTTAGTGGTAACAGCACCACAATTTACCTTATTCCATCGAGGTTTATCAATTGCGTCAATAAAACTGGCTGATTTTACTTCTGAGCCATCTTCTAAATCAGCACCTTTACCACGTTGATTATTGCCTTTTATACCAGACAAAATGGACACAAGATGTTGAGATAGATATCCAAAATCCAATTGAGCAGTTTGAAATGTCAATTTATTCCAAGTAACTAATTGCTTCCATTGAGGAAGAATTACTTCTTCAATAAATTTTTTAGCTAAAATTTCCTTATTAGTATCATTTAAATCAGACAATTCCATCCCTATCACTTATATTTTATTAATATCATCTTTCTTATAATCTGACATTAACATATCATGAATTTCAACAAACCCGTTTATGAACCTTTGAGATACTAACCAATAATTTTCAATTATTTCTTTATACTTATTATGTATATGCATTTGTTGATATTCTTTGGGTATTGGTACATAAACATACTCTAACATGTCTGATTCAGGAACTCTAGCACGTGAGGATGATGACCCGGTAGCTAATCTGACTAATTGATTCTTAACTGCTTTTGATTGCAATAAAATACAAAGTGTATACTTACTTTTAATATAATCGTTTTCTAATAATTCTAGGATATAAACTTCTTTTGAAACAACCCCATTTGTTATACTTTCGGGAACAATAGTCACTCTGTTTTTCCTGGGATTTATTCTTGAATAGATTAAATCGCCCCCGGTATATTTATGCATGGATGACCTAATTTCAGATCCATCTAAATATCTTATGTTTGATATAGTACCTGTATCTGGTGAAATGTCTGGTATTTCTAGGTAGTAATACATTTTACCGGGTTTTGGTGTGATTGGCCTGTTATTGATTTTACATATTTTAGATAGTGGTACTAATTTATCAAATTTCTCATGTAAAGTGGCTCTATCTATTAAATTTAGAAGATAGGTAGCATCAATTCTTTTAGAAGTAATTTCATCTTGATCAATCCATCCGCACTCCCCACCGGTACCTGTCTCGTATATACTATCGAAATATGATTTTGATTTCAATAGGAATTCATTAAGATCATTTATATCTTTAATCTTATAAGTTGTTTTACCAATTTCATACCCAACCTCTTTTGCATTTCCAAGAAATACTTTATTTGGTTTATTTTGATTAGGATTTAATTTATCTTTTTTCCTCAATCCCAAAATAGTGGTCTTAGATACAGATTTCCCAAATGGTATAAATGCTCCTTCTGGAAGACTAATTATTGTTACAATATAACATTCTTTTAATATCCACTCTCTAAAATATCCGTATGACTGAACATTTAGAAGACCCTCTGGCAAAACAATATATAACTCACCTCCTTTCAAAGCGTCTAATGCTCTAATACATTTTTCGGTAAACAATATATCTAATTCTTCATTTTCTTTACCAATTCCCATTTGGTAATTTGATAAAACATCTGGAAAGTTATAACGTATTGTAAAGGGCGGGTTTGTAAGTATTAAGTCAAAACTATTATCTGGTAACTTGTCTGAACGCAAAGTGTCTCCCTGATAAATATTATTGTACCCATCACCGTGCATTATTAAATTTATTTTGGCCAGCACATGCAAATCTTCATCTGCTTCATGTCCCCAAAGACACTTATCAATTAAGTATTTAAATTTTTTTTTCGTTTCTATTTCCGAATATGGACTGTCAATAAGCTTTTGATTTACATGAGTAAAAGACTGAATTAAAAAACCTCCTGATCCACATGCTGGGTCTAAAATTTTATCCCCAATATTTGGGTCAGCAAATTTTACCATATAATCAACAATTTCACGAGGCGTGAAATATTGATCGAATTCACCTCTTAAAGTTGATTTTAAAAATATCTCATAAACTGCACCTTTTATATCATCACCTGTCCCTAGAAAGGACCAGGGCTCTAAGAGTTTAATAATTTTGACAATACTTTCATTATCTGTTATTTTAAATTGATCTTCAAAATTATTATATATTGAAGGATAGCTGATTTTCGCATCAGTAAATAATTTATTAAATATTTCTAATTCAGGTACTTCTTCAGCTCTAGCCCATTTACTAATGTATTCATATATGAATCTATTATACTCCCCATTTTTTGACCTTCTTTCTTCATTCATTTTGACTAAAATAATTTTAGTCATTTCTTTAAACGATTGATCAGATCGAATTAATGCTCTTTTTTCAATTATATTTTTACAATCGTTAATTATCTTATAAAATTCATCTTGACTGTATAGTGTTAAAAGTACACTTTTTATCTCTCTTATTTCTATGTCTGATAGTTCACTTTTCCTTGTTTTATTTACATCTCTAATTAACTGTTCTCTTGATGGAAATTCGTTACTTCTTTGACCAGTGTAAATATTTGTAACAACACAATCTAATCCATTTGTTGTAATTGCATATACAGCCGGTGGTGTTGATATTAGTTTAGCATAACTAGAAGATTGTAATATCTCCTTTTCTGCAATTGAAATTTTTGGACTTTTAACATCAATGACTATCTGCACATTATTATCAATAAAAATTTCAATATCAGATCTGACTTGTGCTTTTCTAGTTCCTATTTGTACATCTATTCTATTTTCAAATCTCATCTGACTCGGTTGGAATCCTAATGATTTTAAAAAAGGCAATACTATATGAATTTTTACATCTTCTTCAGATTTAATATTTTTATTAAAATTATCAATATTATCAAGAGCCCATTCTTTAATACTCATCGTTTACTTTTTAAATCTTTTATTTTTTATTTACTGTCCACAACAACTACTCCTTTTCTTTCTTATCCATTTCCTTTTTAGTATTAGCATCCTTCACGGTAGCCTTTACTATATCTAGGAAGGAACCTTTCACTTTCAGCTTTTCGTCGTACTTACCCCGCTTGGGGCTTTCTTCTTTAGGTGCTTTCTTATCCTCTTCCATAAGTATAGTTTTCTTTGTTAACAAATGTTAAAGCCCCTGCATTTGGGTGTAACAACGACTAAATTAGTAGTAACAAAACGAAGGTGCGATGAACTTTAGCTTCAAAACAATCCACGAATTTAACGACTTCTTCAAAGACGAAAAAACGTGCTACCGTTTCTTAGAGCAGCAACGTTGGGAAATAACACCTGTTTGCCCTCATTGTGGTTCTTTGAAGAAGCCTTACGTTGTTAGCCCTAGAGGTAAATTTAAGGATATTCCTTCGTACCGTTGTAGTGAACGGGAGTGTAAACTGCCGTTTACCGTGCGGACCGGAAGCATCTTTGAAGGTTCAAAGGTTGAACTGCGTAAATGGTTCCAGGCTATCTATGAAATCAGCACATCTAAAAAGGGCATTAGCTCTGTTGAACTTGCTACACGGATTGGGGTATCGCAAAAGACCGCATGGTTTATCAATCACCGTATCCGCACCATGCTTACCAATACTGCACCTGAACTGCTTGACGGCACGGTGGAAGCAGATGAAACCTTTGTAGGCGGGAAGAACAAAAACAGGCACGAAAGCAAGAAAGTGAAAAACTCACAAGGCAGGGCTACTATTGATAAGACTGCCGTTGTAGGTCTATTTTAAAGAGACGGTAAGGTTAAGATTTGTGTAGTGCCTGACACCAATGCCAATACATTACAGTCGTTAATGAAAGAGCATGTAGCACCTGAAGCTATTGTAATCACCGATGCGTATTCGTCCTACACAGGGCTTGAAAAGCACTTTAGCAAGCACATCACTGTTAAGCATACGGAAGGTAACTACCGCACCGTTGGTGATAAACACACCAACAACATCGAAGGCTTTTGGAGCATCTTTAAGCGTGGAGTTATCGGCATCTACCACTATGTTTCACCCCAACACCTGCACCGCTACTGCGCTGAATTTGAAAAACGCTACAATAGCCGTAACGACAGAAACATTGCTCAATTCTTGGATTTGGTGAAAAATAGCGATATTAGAAGAGTACATTACCTTGAACTAACTTCTAATAGCTAAAATTAACTTACTATGAAAAACGAACACAAACAAGCATTGCTTACTTATGAGATTAGTCAAATCAATGAAATATTAGAATCTTTAGAATCAGCATTGGCTAAAATATCCGCGTCAGATGCGCCTAATTCAATAGATGGTATTACCAAAGATATTGAATCCATAAAATCGCATATTATTAAAATTAAAAATATACTTTCGTAAAATTAGTTTACCTTATTTTTTTCTTCCTATCTCCTTTTCCATCTTTTTGACTAATCTCTTAGAGATACAGAAAAATGTATAAGCAAAATCATAATTCCATCCTTAAAATTCTTTTTTAATAAAGTCAGTTGATATTTGCTCAATCAACTTTAATTCTTTTTGTTTCAATTTTACTTTTTTCAAAACTTTTATTATAAGTATTTTTTAACATTATAAAACCAAACATCATGCAGAGCAATCTATTAAAAAAACAAAATGAGTATTACAAATACTTTGACAAAGGAGTTTTAAGGTTAAGCGAAATGAAAAATGAATTTGAAAAATTTAGATTAAGAAATGCAGAATGCAAATTTGTTGATTATAATAAACTTTACTTAGATTTTATAGGACAAAGAGTGCTACTTGCTTTCCAATACCTTGAAGGACATAAAGGTAAAATAATTGGATACATTTCAAATACCTGGTCAAGAAATTGGGAGGATTTTACCATCCCTGTTATCACTACTTTGAATTTTGATGTATATGGAAATTTTTACAACGATAAAGATTTATTAGACGGACCCGATGAATTCTTTTATTTTATCCACAAATCCATTATCAAGCCAGTTATTAAATTTTGAAGTGAATATTTATATGAAATATAAATTATATTCTTATCTAAAAATGTTTCATCTAAGGAATCAATCGAAAATAAAATTTCTCAAATTGAAAGTTTAACCGATTTGGGAAGAAATCTTCTTGCCTCAATTATTTATAAACTTAATTTGGAAGGAATTAATAACCCGGATTTTGTTGAGTTTAAACAACTAAATAATGATTTGGAGTATTATGGGTATTTTAATTTAAAAGGTTAAATTGAATATTTCCGTTAATCTTGATCTAAAATTTGGACATCAGATTTATTCTCACTACGTAAAAAATTATGTCGATAATCTTACTAAATTTGATTTGGATTTTGTTTATTTTTACGGCAAGAAGCTTCCGGTTGAAGATTTTGTTAATTCAATTGACGACTTTCTTGATTTTATGAATAAAAAAGCTAATTATTTACTTATATAGTCCTTTGGGTGTAAGTGGGTATAGTTGCCTAAGATTTTGTTATTGAAAATTTGGTAACATTCATGTATTAATCTGTTTATAAAGAAATTAATTTATTTCAAAAATGTGCAAAAAACTGTGCAAAAAATGAGTGCAATGATCAAGGCCTACGTTATCTGCTTTGCTAATTTATTGATTTACAAGATCATGATCAAACATGTGCATGAATGAAAGTTTCATTATTTCTTTTGTATTGCATTCGAATGTCTGATTCCTCTTCCGATCATTTTGGGCGCATTATCAATCGCTTAAGTTCGTTGGCTGATACAACTAAGCCTGCTTTCAGAATTGTACGCCTGATTGGGATCAGCTTATATGCCTGTTCCATGTTCTTCGCGCTGAGAAATTAGTGATTGTAACACATTGTCAAATTGGCTCGCTGCAGTAATTCTAATTCTTTTTTGAATTATGTTTAGAATATATAAACTGACCCTTATGCCTAAAAAATCTTGCTAATCATATTCCTTCCCGCAAAAATTCCATAGCCATTTTCGATGTTTGTATAGACATTTGACGGCTCTGCATAGATTATTATATCATTGGTAAAATGGCGCTTCCAGGTTTTCATGTATTGAAAGAGCTCCGGGCTGAGGATATAAAAATTCAGTTTGAATGAAGGCCAGGTAGGCTCTACGTTATTTAATACGTCGATGGTAAAGGAGTCATCTGTATCCTCTAGACAATCACCGGAAAAGGCCTGGCCTAAGAGGTCATGTTCTATTACTCCGCATTTTTTGAATATTGCTTGATCCGGAACTAGGAAAATGTCGTATGTATTTTCAGGTTCGAATCCATAATAATATAGGCTGCTGGTGTCAAAATTAGAAATTCGGATATTGCCTACATAAGTTAAGTGCATCTGAATTTCTTCTATTTTCTCGAATTGATCGAACTCAATTTGATCTAAGGAATATTCTGGTATGTGGCTCCAGGCACTAGTGGCTTCCGGATAGCCTGGTACGGAGGCAGTAATGCGATAATTTACAGCAATTTCCGGAGTTATATGGCCTGTATAAATTCCTGAGCCATCTCCTAGTAGCGTGTCCAGGAGGCCTGAGGCATTCGTAACAATGACCAAGGCATTGTTGATATGGATGTCTTTGGTTGTATCAGATACTGCTGGTTTTGTCTTAAATAGTTCCGCCTTGAATACGTGTTCAGGATCAAAGAAGGAATAGATGACTATTCGATCTCCTTCGTAGGGTAGGTCGTAGGTTAAATAATTTTTTCCACATCTGAAGTTTCCTGCTATGATGAGGATCAGCACCGATGCAATTGGCCATTTACTCATTTAAATATGTATTTATAGGAAATCGAAGGGATGACTGGAAATAGGGATATATTTTTAATTTGTTGAACTTTACCCAAATAGGACCCAGTTGAATCATAAACGGATACATTCTGAAGACTCAAGTAATAAGTGTTCTTCCGATTGTATGCATTATAGATGTCGAAGCTCCAAACCCGGAAATTTCCACTGGATTTAATTTTGGTGTTCTTAAAGCTAAGGTCCAGCCGGTGGTATGACGGTAGACGGTATTGATTGACGGATTTATATACTGAAATGTAATCACCATCTATTTGATAGGAGGGATAGGTTGACTCAGGTAAGGTAAAGGCGCCACCGGACTGGAATACCCAGTTGATTCCATATGACCAACCATTATTTCCCTGGAGTTGATTAGAGATGGCAATATCGTGTCTGCGATCGTAGCGAAAAGGATACCAGTTACCGGCATTAAGGTCGGTAAACTTGCGCCAATTCCAAGATAAAACATAACTGAGCGTACCGTGCCAGCTACCAGATTTCTTTTCGAGCAATGCTTCAACACCGTAAGTTTTCCCGACACCGTTCCTTTTAAACGAGTTGATGTTCTCCGGCGGATTGACCACAAAGTCAATGCCTTGTTCCACTGCAATCTGGTGATTCATTTGCTTATAATAGGCCTCAATGGATAAGTTATATTTATCCAAAAGTTTACTCCACCCGGCCTGGATTTGATATCCAACCTGGGGTGGAAGTTGACGGGAAGCAGGTAGCCATATGTCGTTCGGAAGCCCGAGCGCTGAATTAGCGATCAGGTGGTCCCACTGATGCATAATGGAGAAAGCTATGCTAGCGGTTTGATCTGCTTTTATTTGGTAGGTGGACCTGATCCGGGGTTCGATAGCCAGAAAGGTGGTGTCATTTAGCTGGGCTCCTACCCCCCTCAATCCAATATGGATTTCCAGTTTGTGAGTAGGTTGATAATGGAGTTCTCCGTAGACGTTGTACTTGGCGATCTGTTCGTGGCCATAGTTATGGTTGTAGGTTGTGCCGGAGGATTCGGTGATCTGGTTGCTGGGATTGATGACCGTATTTTGCCACTGGACCCCAAAATTCAATTGATATTTCTCATTTACATATTGGTCCAGATCCATTTTTAGGCCATATTCACCTAGAAGCGAAGTATTAATAAAGGAAGTTCTGGTGTTGAGGTCTTGGGAGCTTTCGGTCGAGGTATAGTTTAACGAATAGTCGTATTTGGAATAATAGACCGTAGTGGTGGCAAATAACCGATGATTGAAGCTCGTGTGCAATTGGGTCGAAGATACCAGGTTCCCCCAATTGATGGATAGCCGGCCTTTGTCAAAGGTCTTGTCCTCATAGGAATAGATGTCATGATTATAAAACAGTTGGCTGGACAGCGTGATGCCCTTGCTAAGATTGCCATGAAGCTTCAGGTAGCCGTCGTAGAAGGAATAGCCCACGCGCTCCGGTTGTTTGCCTTGTTTATACCTACTGTTAATAATGGTAGAAACAATGCCAAGATAGCAATAGCGACCGTTCAGTTGATACGACCATTTGTCTGATGAACTTAGGGGGCCTTCGAGGGCTACCTTGGAAGCGATGGTGCTTAGTGTAAAGGACCCTTTCGTGTGTGTTTTATCTCCTTGGCGCACAGAGAGGTCCAGGATCGAGGACAACTTTCCACCGTATTTCGCAGGGAATCCACCTTTATAAACTTCAATCTCTTGCAGTGCATCGGGATTAAATACACTCAGAAATCCAAACAGATGATTAGGATTGAAGACAATGGCTTTGTCGAGCAAGATGAGATTTTGATCCGGAGTGCCGCCTCGCACAAATAAGCCGGTGGTGCCTTCGGTGCCCTGACTGATTCCGGGCAGGATGGTCAGGCTTTTTAGTACATCCGCTTCACCAAGCAGTTGGGGTTGGAATTCGATGTCTTTAGGCAGCATCCTGATCTTATCCAATTGGTGATAGCCCAATCGTGCTTCTTGTTTTTCGGTGACCAGGATCTCAGGCAGAGATAATGGAGTCATATTAAAGACGATCTGGGTATCCCTTGCGAAGGTCATCACAGTATCTATGTCTTCATAGCCGACGTAGGAGATATGCAGATGAACGGGATTAATGGCTATTTCTTTCTTAAACTGACCGTATTCATCGGTTGCGACATACTCACTATTGATGGATACATAGGCTCCTGGAAGTACTTCTTTGCTATTCACATCCAGTACAATGCCGACTAAGATGGCATCATAAGAGTTAGTGTATAATACTGTACTCAGGAAATAAACTAAAAGATAAATTGACATAAATTATAAATTATATATCCTCGAACTGCCTGAACAATTTTGAGATTCCAGATTATCATCAAAGTTTTTACTTTTTATTTGATATTTGTGCAAACTATTTCGTAAGGTCTCTATGAAGTTAACAACCAATGCAGCTTTAAATCTTAGCATGATTAAAAAATAAACTTATTCTTCTTTAAATGCCCTTGGGTAAAGTTTTGCCGTTTTATTTGCCTTGCAATTCAACAATTATAACAGAAGTAGAAGGAATAAATTGTTCAATCTTTAAGTGTATTTTATGTTTTTTTGTCTCTGGGATTTTCAAAATGCGATTATTGGTGAGGCTAACTCCATTATCACCTTTTTAACCAAGTTTTTTTTGATAATTTTCGATAGAATTTTACCCCTGTGTCTGGTGTTTTTAACTTATCCAAATAATCTAAACCGGTTAAAGGATCCAATTTCCTAGTGTTTCATTAGTAACTTCTCGAATGGAAATGAATCTATGGTGTTTAGCTATGTAAACTTGACACTTCATTATGATTCATTTGTGCAATATTTTATAAGTGGGTGTAATTTCATCAATTGAATTAAATTGCCTAATAGTCAGATTAGCCTTATGATATTCACTCAAAATCATTATTGCCAGGTATGATATTATGTTTTGACATCCCCAATAGGTAATTAGAGCAAGATGTAAATCCAGTAGTGGTTCTGTTTGCACATATCATGCACTTGATTTTGGCTCTCAAAAGAGGAATATAGATATGTTAATAAATACTTAACCGAATGCCTCTGGGTAAGACATTTAATTCATAACATATTTGTTGCGCGTCGTGTAAAAATTAAATATTTGCCAAGGTATAAAGAAAACAAAAGGGGAAATGAAGAAATAAATTGAAACAAAGCTTGAGAAATTAATGCACTCTGATCAATGAGATAAGTCGCATATATTAATGATCAAAATCATGGATAATCACCTTTTTGGTAATGAGCCATCATCTTGCCCCCAGAAACATACTCCAAAAACGTTCGCTGAGTGCCTGGGAGTGTTTGCGTTTTGGACCGCCCCATCCATGCCGCTCGCCGGGGTAAAACATCATCTCGAAGGGTTTATCCAGGTCTTCCAGTTTGTCAATCAGCTGTAGGGAGTTTTGTACGTGGACATTATCATCGGCCGTGCCGTGGATGATCAATAGCCTGCCTTTTAATTGGTCGGCGTAAGTCATCACCGAACCGGCGTCGTATCCATCCGGATTTTCCTGCGGGGTATCCATGTAGCGCTCGGTGTAGATGTTATCGTAAAGGCGCCAATCGGTCACTGGAAAACTTGCTATGCCATGCGTGATGTATCCGGCTCCTGCGGTAAGGGCCAGCGCAGTATAGTATCCACCGTAGCTTCCGCCCTGGATGCCAACCCGCTCCGGATCGACGTAAGTCTCCTTTTCCAACGCCTTGACGACAGCAATTAAATCGCTGATCTCCCATTTGCCGAGCTGACGATGCATCTGATCCAGTCCCTGGCGTCCGAAGAGGCCACTGCCCCGGTGGTCAAAGGTAACTTTAATCACTCCTTGGGCTAGCTGGTCGTCATTGGTGAAATCCTGGTAAAAATTACGCACCGACTGACTGCGTGGGCCGCCGTAGACATTAAAGAGAATGGGATATTTTTTATTGGGATCAAAATCTGAAGGAAAGACCAGTCTTACCGGCAGATCAAACCCGTCTACCAGGACGGTCCGCAATTCTACCCGGATGCCGGTCTGGGCATTGGCATCGGGGGTGGCCTCCGGCGCCTCATCCAGCGGTTTCCCATTCAGATCGTACGTCCTGGTAACCCAGGGATGATAAAAATCGGAATAGCGATC